>JAABUK010006887.1_pt1 | contig 16698 bp, 24 predicted proteins | sample 5559141 | NCBI WGS metagenome assembly JAABUK01 (sample SAMN10711869, study PRJNA513367) | rock metagenome | isolation source: Antarctica rocks | place: Antarctica: Victoria Land, Pudding Butte nord | collected 2016-01-03
TCCATTGCTCCTTATAGGAGAGATACGCTAGCTATCAGACAACAGTTGAACGCGACTCGGACACATTCTCCCTTGTAAATACCAACCACGCGCAACAAAAAGTTTTACCAGTCTGTGTGTGCACTCTAATAATTAATTTAATGCTTTTATGTCGGCTCGGCCTCAGATTAATTAATTATTAAATCGAGAAAAAATTAATACGAGTACGGTAGTTTTTCATCATACATAGCAGCCATCAGGCTGATGTGACATGTGCTATGTACGACAGTCGTACAGTCTTTGCCGATTTGATGATCATAAGTAAGGTCGTTACTCATCGAGCTTGTAATTGACTATTAGATTGGTAATGCTTTGCAAAGCAGTTACAATTGTACTGACTAGATGCTTTGTGGCGCCATTCCAGCCGGCTTCATGAGCTCTGGTATACATAGGCTTTCCTAGGCCATTCTAGACAACAAGCGAACACCTATCAGGACAAAGGCACTTCTGTTGCTGCTGTCGACCACCTTGTACCTATCACCCATTCTCAATGTTTTGCCCGTCTACACAGCATATCACAATATGCGTCACAGGTTCTCTTGTACACCAGGTGTTGAAACCTATTATCCGCATATTTATAAAGCCTGAAAACCTTTTTGAGCAGATCGCACTTGGACATGAGCTGAGGATTGCAAATGCATTACCTTCAGAGTCAATCTGAGCTGCTCAGCTGCAGCGAGCACTATTGATAGTTGGACTCCAACTATCAGTGGTGACAGCACTTGTCAGGCGCACATTGCTCAGTTATGCACATGCAAAAGAGGTCAAACAGCACCATAGAGCACAAGGCCTTCCCTAGGGAAGCACGCTGTTTGCAAGTCCACAAAGACTGAGCTTTGCTTGTGCCGCCAGTGTAAATATAGCTGATTGGTTCAGCGACGCTGCCAATATGTCAACTCCGGCACCAGCAGTCTGTGTAGCTTATACTTATTTTTGTGCTTCGTAGCACACTCAATGCATAGGCTGTTCAAGCACAGATACAGGGACCAAATCAACATTTTGGGGGGATTAAGGGGGGGGGGGGGCAATTCATTTGCACAACTTGCAGCACAGATGCTTGCAGTGTGGAGGAAGCATGTTGGAAGGCATCCTGTTGTTGACACTACTCAGAATCAGAGTCTGCTTTGTGGCGCTTGCTGCTGGGAGCATACTCAAGATCGTCTTCTTCGAGGCCCTCGCCTTCATAGCACTCGGTGTTTCCAAACATGCTGTCATTGAGCGCCTGCAAACTCACAGGACACTTTCACACAGCGTACAGGTTGTAAACGCCGTCAATCTTCACAGCACTATGCAGGTGTGAAGCTTCCACTCTCTGCAGATATCTAGCTGCTTGCTGAAAGAAGGACGTGCATGTTCTGAGTGCAAGCTCTCATGATGATACAGCAGCTGATGATGTTTCGCAAACACGATTTACATTGACATCAGACAGCATGAGGCACAAACACACAGTCATTCCAGCGGACGTAGATACCTTGTAGTCAATGTGCTGTCTTCTTCGCTTGCCAGTGACTATATCAGACACGTCCTCACTATTGCTTGAACCTGCACCACCAACGCTGCTTCTGCACTGATGGTGTGGTCATGCGATCAGTGATATTGCGTCTTGCACAAAAACATCTACACTGATGGTATGGTCATGCAGCCAGTGACACTGCCTCTTGCACAAGATTACCTACACTGATGGTATGGTCATGCGACCAGTGATACGGCATCTTGCACAAGATTATCTACACTGATGGTACGGTCATGCGATCAGTGATACTGCGTCTTGCAGAAGATTACCTACACTGATGGCATGGACATGCGATCAGTGATACTGCCTCTTGCTCAAGAATATCTGCACTGATGGTACGGTCGTGCAGTCAGTGCCACTGCCTGTTGCACAACAACACTGGTTCTACAGAGGCACAGAAAAGCTCCTGGCTGACACAGATTTTAGAAGCCAAGCACATGGATGTTACTATGCGGAGATCGACAAACGGATGCTGTCTTATAACGACTGCAACAGGCATGGCTGTTGCTATGCAACTTTATCCATGTAACAGATGTTAGTCAAGGGCTATGCAGCACTTCAGGCAAGTCTGCTATTCATTCCAAAAGCATTGTCACTCATGCAGGATGGCACTGACCAATACATGCAAGTCAGGAAATTGCAACTTGTGACCATGGGCATGTCAGCTGACCTGGCATGTCTGAGGGTTGGGCCAAGCAGCCCTCATCATGACTCCCAACAACAGCAGCCCTGCGTCGCTTTGCCCTTGGAGCTTCCAGATCAACGTCCGCAACCTCCAGCCCTTCCTCTTCTGCTTCCAGCTCAAGCTGCTCAGACTCGCTACTCGACTCATTGCCTGAGCCTGATTCATCAGAAGCATTGTGGGAATCAGCGCTACCTGATGACTGGGCTGGTGAGTCAGCTTCTTGGTCACTTTCCTGGGCAGCTGCTTTGCCATCTTCTTGACTTGACATATCATCACTCCTGCATGCCGTTTTCACATTTAAAAAGCCTGTTTTGTACACAATATATTGCACGGATAAAAGCAGCAATACTGGAGGCATGCAAATGCTGTTGCTGCACTGCGCAGCGCTGCCTGGTAACATAGATTTTTTTCCCAAACAACACACAGCAATGACGTTAACATACCTGTGCTGCTCAGCACATCACAACAATGTCGTCACGTTGAACCAGATGCGCTCCTTGGTCACCAGATCTCATTTTATAATTTGCAGTATGGGGTGTGGAGCCAGTAGTGACTCATCAGACATCCTGGCTTGAAAGCACAGGTGTATGTGGTGTGCAACAAAACCAAGCTGGTGGGAGCTCTGTTCGAAAAAGAGCCTAATGTCCCGTTGTTGGTAGTTTGGGCCAAATAACAAAAAGTGCTGACCTCTAATGATGCTGTAAAAAGGGCAGTCAAAAAGGAAATGTTGCTCATCTTCAACCGCTTGCATAGAGCAGTGGCAACAAACATGTTGTTCTCTAGGTGGTTTGGGTCTCAACCATCTGTCAGTCTCAACCCTCAGTGAGTGAGCACCTAACCTGAACTTGATGAGTGAAAACAATGAAGCACTGGGTCTAATGTCACGAAGGTAAGAAGCCATGATATTGGAGTCAAAAAACATGTTATCCATGAAAAAGCTGACCTTTGTAGCTGAAGACTGACAGATACCATGGTACCACTTGTCTCTTAGATGCTGCTCAGCATTGACCAATGAAAAAGCCAGATCAAACCAGATCAAACCAGATCAAACCCCCTCACAATGCAACAGTCACAAGAAAGCTACAAAGTTTATTCAGCAATTTCGCATCATGGTGGATACAACTCAGGCCCAAAGTCCAATCTGATGATGTGGTGCTGACAAACCATTGCACGAATGAAGAAGAATAGTGCAGGTGTAGCATTGACGCGTGAACATCGCAGCCTTTGCCATGCACACATCTTCTAGGTCATGCTCTTTACTCACCCGAAGGATGAGTCATCTGAGTCTGCATCCTCCAGGTCCATGTCGAGAAAGCTGACAGGGCCATTCCCGGAATTGCCCCCCAAGCTCTCAGCATGATTGCGAACCTGCAGTTCAGGTGTCCCAACTATATACTTAGGGTAAGTAGAGTTTGGTATTTAGGTATATAGCTTGGAACCACAAGAGGCAGAAGGGCGTGAGTATACTCTGAGGCATGACCACACATCAGCATAAGCAAAGGTGAAAGCAAGAAGGGACGAGGGGGGGGGGGGCAGTGTATGCATGCACATTTGGGCATCGATGCAATGCTCGGCTTTAAAAGTTGACAGGTTGTGCATGCTGCTGGTTCCCTTGTAACGTCTGGGATGAGTGTATAGCCTTTCATAGCTGTGTCATCATAGGCCGCCAGTCCTATAGTTCCCAGAAGAAGAACGTGCCCGTTTTGAAGCGACCAAAGAATTTGGAAAATCTGAACAATCTTCAAAAATGGGCCATTTCCTGCCTTAGGCAGGTATATGGCTGGTGGCCTGCCTCACCACAGCCTATGCTGACAAGGATGCAGCCATGGTCATCTTGAGCATTGAGCCCAGATATGCATCCCAGAGCCCCGATATGCATTCCAGAGCCCCCAGAGACCATGTATGCATCCCAGAGCCCATATATGCATCCCAGACATTGTGTTCCCAGGTCAGACTAACCTTGGTGGTTCAGTGAGGCAGGGAGCAAATTAGCCAGTTAGCAATTTAGCAAGCATCTGACCAAAGGAGCAGGATAGCAACTTGAACCTGAAGGAGCAGCAGTACATGAAAGTGAAGCAGTGATGTGCGAGGGAGCAACAAGTGCTTTGTGTGCAATGACCCCGGGGGGGCAGCAAAGTGAAGGTGGGTGGGTCTGACCTGGGTGGGGTCTTCTGCGAACAGGGAGTGCCAGGGCGCCTCCTGGTCATACTCACTGCCAAACTCCTCATTGATAGCCAGTATGATGTCTGCCTGCAGCCAGCACATAGCATGCCATCTGGTGCTGTACGAAGCCTGTTCCTTACACTTTAGCCAAAACACCCAAAGCAAGGCTTGTGCTGTATGTACACAAATCATGCCCTGCCCTGAGCAGGTGCAGCATGGATGCATGCTGTAGCCACCATGCAGACAACAAAGTTTGCTGCGCTTTTTCTTTTGGGGTGATGCACTTCAACTACCAGGCAACCTGCCGCAAGTGCCCACCATACAGCGGTTGTGAATATGCTTAGTGTTTGATGAACACGTTTCTTTGGAACCAGTCAAGTTTTGCCAAACAGCCAGATGTGCAGCTGCTGCTGATTGGGAGGCTGAGTGTGGCCTGACTGTAAAAAAGCTTGGGTCAGGAATCAAGCGTTTTTGATTGGCAGGTGCAAGCAGGGGTGAAAGCAGGGGCAAAAGCAGGGGTGAAAGCAGGGATGGAAGCAGGGGTGAAAGCAGGGGTGAAAGCAGGGGTGAAAAGCAGGGATGAAAGCAGGGGTGAAAGCAGGGGTGAAAGCAGGGGTGAAAGCAGGGGTGAAAACAGGGGTGAAGACAGGGGTGAAAGCAGGGGTGAAAGCAGGGGTTCAGACCTTGGCATCGCATGCTGGACACAGCCAGCCTTCTTCTTCAGGCAGGTCAGCAGCATGTATGCGCGGCTGCAAGCACTGCTCATGGTACCCTCGATTGCAGTCACCATCACACAGCACAATGTCATTGTCCTGCACCCATCACAATGTGCAGTTAATACCACAGCAGAGCATAATGTGCCTCTTGGCAGCACGATGTCATTGTCTTGCACCCATCGCAATGTGCAGTCAATACCACAGCAGTGCCATACGTTTTATAGCATGCTTGGCAGCAGCATGCTATCTGGGGCAGTTTTTTCTGCCTGTGCAGCAAAAGCACCGTGAAACTTCGCACTGTTGTTGGCCCTCAAGCAAGGAGGGGAACTTTACCATGTTTTCTGTTTGAGTTGCACATTCTGATGCACCCTGATTCAAGGCAGGACCTGTGAGTTTGATAAAGATGCTATATAAAGTGAAAGGTGAGCATGCCTGTTGTGTGTGCATCTGATGTATTCCTTCATTGCAAACCTGGTGATGTCGATGCTCTGTTGCATACATGTAAAGTCGCTAATGAGGATCCTTCACAGTTAAAAGATATGCATGCTTGTTGCATACACAGCGAGACATGTCTGACATCGGCAAATATGGTGGTGTTAAAGTTCTGTTATATGCATCTACAGTTGCTCATATTAGTATTACTTCAGAAGCAAGATGTTGCCACAACACACGCATTTGTGGGCTTAAGGCTGGCCAAACGTGAGTGCATAACCTACTGGCACAACAAAACCTAGAGTCAGGGAAGACTGACCTCTCCAGATTCCCCTTTCAGGCATTTGGCGCAAAAGATGAACTTCTCAGGCAGCTCCCCGTCTGAGTCATAGTGCTCGCTGGGGATGGCCTTGTCCCCTTCGGCGTCCTCACAGAACTTGACGCACTCCCTGATGATGGCTTTGCATTTCATGACCTGCATGCTGACAAATATGCATAAACACCTTTTGACAGGGCTGCAGTGTTGGACAAGTTGTAGGAGCTCAAAGCAGTCTTGGTGATTGGTTCAAGACCTGTGTGGACACATGGACCATCATCACGTAACTGGCGGAGATGCTTGCAGGCAGGCAAGGCCATGGGTGGCGCATGGAGGGGGGGGGGGGCATGCGGGTGGGGAGGGGGAGATGGAGGTGGAGAGTGGGGGGGTTGAAGTGGGGAGGGGGGCGGATGGAGGTGGGGAAGGGGGCGGATGGGCTCAGGATTGAGGTTCAGGGTGGAGAGAGCAATGCACAACCTTGAAACAACAGCTGCATAAAAGCCACAGACCACAGGGAACAAACAGCAAGCGAACAACAACGTGAAAAGAAGAAGACGTGATAACTACCGCAATGGTTTCTTGAAAACCCTAGAGAGCAAGCAGGCAAAGAGGCAAGTGCAGGAAGGGCAAATGACAAACACAACCACAGAGGTTTCAGCAGCCAGGAAGAGCAGCACAGAACAGAATGGAGAGCACAACAGGATTAGAGCATCGGGCATGGAGGGGGGGGGGGGAGGTGTGGGGATTGATGAGGGCAGGACCTGATCTCTAGCACGATCCAGCTCAGACTGCAGCTTGATTCTCTCCTTGGCTGCCCCCCTCCAGCCATCAGCCCCATACACCCCCAACAGCGTCTCCTCCATCCTGCAGAAAGTAGTAATGATGTTGACAACAATAACAATAACAATGGTAATAACAACTATAACAATAACAATGGTAATAACAACTATAACAATAACAATGATAATAAATTATATTTCTGGGCAGCCCAGTATGATACTTGGCTTCTCACAAAATTGATGCCTAGTCTTTTCTTTTCTTTTCTTTTCTCACCTCATGCGTGTGAACTGTGCCTTGACTTTGTTGTAAGTCTTGGCATAGACCTCCATTTGTTGTAATGGTCGGAGTAAAATCATCAAGTGGTCAAACCTGACAGAAAGCTATACTGGGTGAAATGATCAGTCACCTCATGCGTGTGAATTGGGCCTTGACTTTGTTGTAGGTCTTGGCATAGACAGACACCTCCGGGCGGTTGCCGTCCGTGTCCAACTTGGTCTGCTTCCTCTTGCCAGCCTTGGGTTTGGATGCCTTCTTCAGCTCAGCTTCCCAATCCTTCTCTGCAGCTCCACACCAGGCGTCAATGTAAATAACAATAAATAGCAAATTCGCTTTCCAGCTCACGATGAGCTAGGTACGTGCGGGACAAGTCTTGTGCATCTCTAGGAGGTGTGTACCAATTTAACAGTTTTGACAATCACGCAATGCAAAATTGTTCGAAACTAGACCTAGGGGGTCCAGGTGGGCAAAGGCGCCACTTTTGAAAGCATTACATGGATATATTACAATACTGTTGCATATGTAACATGTTAATATATGTAAAAATGCAGACAACAACACCAAATTTGTCAGGCTGCTGTATACTTGGAAACTTTGATGCAGTCAAAGTGCAGCACTGTATTGCCTCAACTCAGAACAGGGATGCAAAAACCTGAAATTGGACTGCACATGATGCCATCTTTGCCTGGTCAGGTTGTGAACTTATCTCTGGTTTATAAACAAAGTTATCGTTGCCTAAATAGAACCCCTTTTCTATTTGGGCAACGACAACTTTATATATTTTACCCTAAATCCTTGAAAGACCCTAAACCCTTGCAGGGTAGCTGTTTGCACAGTCACATGCAACTTTTCACTCACCAAAAGGGCAAACTTTGCCCAAGGGTGACCCACTTTACCCTACTGTCAACAATTGTAACCCCCCAACCCTCTCCTCCCCCCCCCCACAATGCGGTTCAGATGGGGCGCAAGAGCAATGTGTGTCGACAATCATGCAGCTGCTGACCTGCTTGCAGCATTGCACCCAGGTTGCCCGAGGTGCCATTGAGCACGTTATAGTCAAAGCGGTGCACAGCCCTCTTGGGCCGACTGGCCCTGCTGCCCTCTGTGCTGCTCCCACTCACCCCCCCTGCTTCCTGCACCAACCCCCTCTTGGGCTGAACCCTCTGCCTGCAACATGCACCAGTCACTTCTTGAACTATGGTGCGTGTGATCAAAGCAGTGTACTGTGCAATCCTCGATGCTGCTCCCACATCTCTTTGTTTTGCAGCAAGCCTCTGTTCTCAGTGACGAGTCTCTGTCAGCATGTATGTTCATGAGAGCGGACTTTCATGCATGAATGCACATCAAAAATTTGCATCTGAGCCCTGCGTTGTCAGCAGCACAATGAAGGCCAGCTGAATGCAGCCATTAACGGCAAGAAGTGATTTGTCATGGAATGTGAAAGGTGCCCAAGATTCCAGGCGACAATGCGCGACTGACTTGTGTTCACTGGCTTTGGGATCAAAGCCATCCCGGTGGGCTTGTCCCCGTTTGCGGCGGCTCCCAGGTTGCTGCTGCTGCTGCTCCTGTGCCTCTCCTTCTCTGATGGCCAGCTGATGTGCCACCTCTTCCTCTTCCTTCTGCTGCAGCTCCGAAACCAGCTTGCCCAGGCCGTCACTTCCATGCAGCATTTCCAGCAACCTGCCGCTGTTGCCTGCATGCAGCTTCCATGTGTGTGGGAGGTGAAGCTTACAATGCATGGGCACTCGATTTTGAACTGTGGCGCAAGTTGCACCAGAATCTTTGGATCTTCAGATTTTCACGTTTTCATTGTGACGCAGGCTGTTTCACGTCAACCTAGACGCTTCACATTGCCTGTACTGAGGAATGATGGTGTGAGCACCAAAACCCAAACAGTGCCTGGAGCCTGTTGTGCGGCCCTAAGTTCGAGAAGATGCGCCAGACCTGACTCATTGTGGCACCATACCCTTTTGGCCTTCTGCTGGAACATTCTGCAAGCTCTATGATGACACCTTGCAATTTGCAAGACTTGCTGAGCATGCAAGACATTATCTCAGGAGCTGACTTCTCCCCAAGCTTTTGAGGCACTTAACGCTGCAACCTCTGTGCAAGACAGAAGTGAGACCCTCAGAGAAATTTTGAACGGTATCCTGGACTTAACAATGCATTGGAAAGAAGCTGTGACAGCTTAACACCATTATCGAAAATAAAAAAAGGTTCATTCATAAGCTTTGCTTAACAGAAATCTGTGTGACAAGTTGAAGAGAATTTTGCCAGAAACCAATGAAAACGCGTCAACTTCTGAGATTACACAAACCACACTGTTCCAAACCTGCTGAAGCCCAAGCCAGATGCCAGACTAACCCTACAATAACCCTGCAACACTAATATCAACCCTACAACAACCTTACAAGCGTAAAAGCATATATCTCAGCTTGTACCTGAGCTGTTGATGCAGCGCCTGGCCATATATAGCTTGATGGTTCAGGAAATAGTCAGCTTGTACCTGAGCTGTTGAGGCAGCAGACAGCCACAGTTAGGGTTTTGGAGTTTGTATATACTCAGCCCTTTCCTGAGCTGTTGAGGCGGCAGCCAGCCATATTTAGTATTTAGGTTTTAGATCATCATCAGCTTATACCTGAGCTGTTGAGGCTGCAGACAGCCATATTTAGGGTTTAGACTTTCATATACAGTCAGCTTGTACCTGAGCTGTTGAGGCGGCGGATGGCGGCACTGCTGGTGGACCTGCTATCAAGGCCCGCCATGTACTCCCCAAAGGTTGAGTCATTTCTGTGCAGGGGGGCCTCTTTCTCCCCGTTGGGGCTGCCCTCCTTCACCCCTGCTGACCCCACCGTGTCCCTACCTGCAGCAAGCATACAGTTCGTTGACAGTGGCAATCCCAGGGAATGGTACAAAACAGCTTGTTTGCTTCAGCTGTACTGACAAGCTGCTTGTTTGCTTTAGCTGTACTTACGGGCTGCAGGACAAACCAGAAATGCTGCAAATCCTGCAAATCCAGGTTTGCTCAGTCATTGAGAATTTCACCATCAGCAGAACAAAGACCAGATTGGGCCTGAAAGACACCGATGCATGGGGCTAACATTGTCTGGTGGGCTGCAAGGTATCAGGTAGGGTCTGTGATGCATGCATGGCTCCTTATAAACTCAGTTCCTATATACCTATTCGCCCTGCTTTCCAGCATGCAAGAGCAATTGCATGACCCACCTGTGACTCTGCTGAGTCTGTGTGGGGGTTTTGTCATAGGAGCCACAGGGTTGAAAACCCTAATCCCGTTGGACAGCAGCTCCCCGTCAACCCCACCCTCGCCCCTCACCACCCCAGCAAACTCTTCCTCTTCCGGCAGCTGCTGCTGAAGGTGAGCACCATTGTCTGCATTGTTGTGCTGTTGCACTTCCAGGTCTAATGCAGCAGCACTGTCGAATGTGCCATCATTGGAATCTGCATTGGGTCTTACTAATCTGCTGCCATCCCCTGTGGAGGCCTTCCTGGCCATGTCCAACCTGGCTGCTGCAGCAGCTTCCTCATCAGCTTCTCCATAAGCTTCATCGCCAGCTTCATCCTTGGCTTCACCAGCAGCTTCCTTGTTAGGTGCTGCCTCAGATTTGCCTCTGTGATTTTCCTGTTTTGGCTTTCTGCCTCTTCCTTTGGATTTGCCACCTGACTTGGCTTCTGTGTCAGCTTCAGTCTGAACTGCATCTCCAGCTGCTGACTTGGCTTCTGCCTTTAGCTTCTTAGTAACGCCAGCAGGACGACCCCTGCTGCGCTTTGGGGCGCCCTCTTGGGAGCTCTCTTCAGCAAAGGGGGATGCTGGGGCTTTTGCCAGCCGGGGAGAAGAAGAGGGCAGGACAGGATGAGCAACAACAGCAGCTACTTGGCCTGCAGAGGAGTCACACCCTCATTAGTAGTAACGACAATGACAATGATGGATCACAATGACAGTGACAATGATGACAATGACAATGGTGACCATCCTATACTATTGGCCCTTTCCTGTTTCATGCTGATAGTGATAATCCAGTGGTTATGCCGAGCTACTTATGGAAAGAAAATAGACAACATGCAGTTTGGCGGAAGGTAGCTGAAAATCAAAAACTGTCATGATTTTCATGTTTGTTAGACCAAATCCAATATATCAAATTCATAGTATGAACACACCCAAACAACTATGCCAGATTGTGCTTCAGATGACACAAGACTAATAGCACTGCATGCGCTCATCGTAGAAAAAGACTTTGAAGGCGAGCTGACCTGCGTTCTGCCTCTTCTTGTTTGAGCTGTCAGCCTGTCCCTGCTGTTGGAGTTTAGATTCCCTCTGCTTCTGGTGGTTCCCATGCTTCCCCACAAACTTGCCGCTCTTCACATACTTGCGCTTGGATTTCTCCTGAGATGCCGGGGAGGGTTTTGCTTGAGATGCCGGGGAGGGTCTGTTCTGAGAAGCTGGGCAGGGTCCCTCCTGAGGGGGTGGGGAGGGGTCTCCCATACCCTTCTTGCCATCAGCTGGGTCCCTGGGGGTCTGCATACCCTCTGCCTTCCTCTTCTTGCCTCTGCCAGACCTACAGCAGTCCAGATGAAGGCTGGCACCAGGAATGGCAGCAAAAACAAATTGACAAGCACTCATGTACATGGTACTGGGCTCAGGTGTCAAATGAACTGCCGTGGACCCCAAAAAATTGTTTTACTGCAAGAAATGTTTAGGCCATTCACAGCTTCTGAGCAGCCTCCACAACATTGATCATCAGGTAAACCTGCTGATGTTAAATCACATGCTTGCATAACAAGCTTGACTCTTGTGGATGAGTGCACGGATGAGTGCGTCAATAGTCATGTTTAGAGTTTAGGGTTTATGTGGTGAAGGCTGTACATATGGACCAGTGTTCAGTTGCTGTGTGTTACCTGGCTTTTGCCTTCTGGGGCTGAGATGCTGGCTCCTGGGTCATCTCACCATCCTTTTCACCATCAGCTGCAATGCCATTGGCACAACTGGATCTGACATGGGGCTGTTCTAAAGATCCCTGTGTGTTGGGTTGCGGCTGATTCATATTACCATGGTTGGGGATGATGCCCCTGGGTGGGGACCAGCAGGTCCTGTGCCCACTTGCAGCTGCCTGCAATCACATGCATACTTCAGCATGTACACATTACACAAAGATGAGCATGAATGCACGCTTGCTGTGTGAGATTATGAAGCCAGCATGGTAACACATGTGATGGTGCTCAGTGACAATCAGCAGCGAGAGACGCATGTTGCTGTTATGCATCAACCAGCAGGCTCCTGTGCCCATTTGAAGCTGGCTGCATTCCTGTGTGTATGTGGGTACAGTGCAGACCAGTAGACAGTGCAAAATTGACTGCAATCTGAATGCAATGTGATGCAAAAGCTGTGGACAATGCTGCCGTATGGTGACCGCCCCTGTTTGCATCAAGTTGGGGCAACTTTTGCATGAATGACAGGACGGTGTGCATGGCTGAAAAGCACTGTATGAGCACATGTCCAAGGCTGCAGCTGCGCGCGTTGTAGTGTCCTTGTAAATCCTGTAGTTGTTAATTGTCATGCACAGTCTTTCAGGATACAGCATTTGTGGATTGCATTCATGCTGGCTGTTTAGCGCACAAGATAACATCAGTGTGTTTGCAAAGCATTGAAGCTTTTGTCATGAGTTTGTGTTGCCACATTCATTTGCGTTTCGCGCAAAGTCAATATATCACTGCAGTAATTGCGCAAGACACTGTGGCTGCTTTGAACGCAACAACAGAGCTGCTGCAGAGCTAGAGTGGTGTTTGCAGTATGTACAGGCGTGCCAGTGCATGTAAGCGCAAGGATGCTGTATGGATTCAAGATTATAGATGTACCTGATTGCCAGCGTCATGAGGACCATTTGCATGGGCATCCAAGGGCACTGGTGCGGCTTGCACAGGCAACAGACCTGCAATCACAATGCATTGTGAGCATGTCAGGTCTTCAAAAGCAAACTACCCGGTACGTGAACGCGAGCTTGGTCTCACAGCTGGTCAGCAGAGCCTTACTTCGTTCTGTCGCAGCCTCTTTGCTCTGCTGCATGCCTAGACTTCCTGTAAGTCAAGCCTGCGGAGCGTTGTCAGCAGCCTTGCAGTCGATCAGCGAACTCTGTGTTGCGTCATCAGTCTCACTGATGCCATTACAGACTGTTCCGTGCGCAAAATCACCTGGTGGTAGGTTGTGTATAGCGTCAAGCTTAACAAATACAGGGCTAAACACCCTGGGCAATCACAGAGTGAGGTCGAATGCCCGCGGGGTGGAAGTGTGTCAGGGTGGCGTTGGTCCGATGCAGGGATCGCTGAGGTCCCTCTGCGCACTTTCCAGTTGACCCGATTAGTGTATGCAGGAATTGGGAATTTCGTCATGCGCAGCCTACGGAGCACGTCACGATACACGGACGATAAGCATAATTACTTGACTGTTTCTCTTTGGTTTCTAGGGCGTGCCTATCCGTACGTCAATGATTGCAAGACCAGCAATGTTGATACGTGCCGCAAGTGTTGCTACCATATTTGTCCTAGTGGTGAAAAAGCTATAAGCCCATGAAGGTCCTCTGCAATGTTTTTGACAGGACTCCGTACACTGCTGCACCAATCTTGATGTCAATGGCAATGTGCACACTGGATTCACATCTAGAAATGCAATATATAAACATAACTTAGTCATTCCCGCTATCAAGAATGCAGATCTGCACTTATTGCACACCAGTGCATGCACTGACTAATACTTTGCGGGATGCATGACGCAACCTCATATATACGTGGCGTGACCTCAGACACCATAACACTGGACTTAACTTTGTGGCTTGCACTCAATAAACAGTTCATAAGCCAGATAAAGCACCTGTACAAGCTGCGTATGTTTGTTGGCAGCAAACTTTGTCACTGTGACTAGTGTCAGGGTACTGACCTCCTGAGCAGTCTTTCAGACCCACCTTCACTTATACTCTGTCAACACGTAGCATGCAGCAGGCACTGCCTGTGATCACATCATTGACCTCATAATGACCATTAATGCTAACCAATCACGCCTGCTGCACGGGTGTGCAGTTTGCCCCGTCTCAACCGTGCCGGTCTGTGAGACAACCCCAGATTGGCCATTGGTTGTGCATTCTTCCTCCCTCTGTTACCATCGAGGTCAAAAATCGCAGTGTATGCTTCAGTGTTCAATACCGTACACTCCTCGCAGACATTGTCGTACGCCTGCTTATGTTGAGCCATGCTATCAGGAAAGATCACATGGACAAAATTGTCCAAATAGATGATTGGCTGGTATTGTAGCGTCTGCAGATTATCCAACTCTGACCTTGCGTCAATCTCCACAATATGCTCAGCCAATTCAAAATGGGCCTCACTGATCAATTCATGTTCATCATATTTATCATGCAAAGCATGAACTGTGGAGGCTCCAAACTCAAACCCAGCATGCTGAGCATGGAAATGCTCGAATTCCCAAGGCAGCAGTCCTCTGCTGCCTGCTAGACACTCCTGGTTGACATACGGCCAAGGAGTGCACATCAAGTCTCCTGCATGAGTAGACCATGGCAGCCACATGCCACCTAGCTGCAAAGGTGGCTTGTCAACAGGCTTGCCCCTGCAACATTCAAATTCCAATTCAAATTCTGTATCTTCTGATGTCCTGAACCCAGAGCACTGCCAAGGTGTGCGCATCAGCTCTTGAGGATGTAGATACTTTGCTGGTTTCAGACAGAAGTGCATTCTAAATGGCAATCTCAACGCCTCAGGATTAGCACCCAACGCCAAATCAGGGGTACCAACCATTCATGGAGCATTAATTTGTTACGGCAATTTTTGGGGCTTTCAATTGTAGCAGACCACACAAGCCACCTACTTGCAGAGGCATGAGGTCAAAAGATTGGCCCTGTAAGGCATACAGAATATGCACAAGGAATGACAACAGCACTCAGCAGTCCTAGCAAGGCCAGTCAACAACACCAAGCATGGTCAGGAGCAATAACAAGACACACAGGACAGATACTATTCATTCTGCCGTTCTCAGCAAACATCAGAGTGCGCAGCACAACACAGCTGTAGAGACTTATGCCAAGCATGGCTATGTACAAGCAAGTTTAGTAGTGCCTGGCATGAAGGCGCTGCTGACACAATGTAATGGAGGACTGTAATATAATTCCTGCCACAATGCAACACTATGAAAAGCACTTAGGCTGCAGCTGATAATGCAAAGCAGGCTCTGGTGACTGAAGTTGATCAGTGATTGAAATCAAGGCTTGACAGAGGAGTCACTGTGAGTGTGTGAGTTATGTGAGTGCGTGTGTGCTGACCTGCTGACCCATGAAGTGTTGCAAGGAAGGCTGGGCCACGCAACAGCCCTGTCCAGAACTACTCCTAGTGCCGCCAGCCCTCGAATGATCAAGGCAAATTCATGCCAGCTGGCGCTGCTTCCAAGCAGCTTCTCCAGCTCAGGTGAGAAAGCAATCACTTGTAGATCAGAGCAATGATTGCGAAGGCCGTTGCAGGCAAAGTAGGGCTGGCTGCCACCGGCCTTTTGGGGCAGATCCCAGTTGTAGCGGTGCAGAGACATGGGGACCACCCGTTTGGCCATGGCTGTGTTGGCGTGCGTGTCAATGAAGTGTGTGTGTGCGATGACCTGCACAGATGCACTTCATAAGGCTGCTGTGTAGCTGCACACCAAAAAGTCGCCTCTTGAGCAGTTTGCTGTGCAAAACCAATTCTTCTGACCAGTGCTGATTTCTGCTGCAAAGCAGAGAGCTGCAAGCCAGCTGGCAGCATTTCTAGGCCTGTTAGGCATGCAGCCCTTCTCATGTGATCCAACACTGATTTCAGTCCAAATTTCAGTTGAGCTGACTCACCTGCTGAGCAATGTTGCCAGTGACATGGGGGTCCCAGTACCCATGCCTACCCCTCAGCCAGTACCCCAACCCCAGCCACTCAGGCATGAAGGCAAACCTCTCTGTGGGAAGCCGGTCAGCAGCTGCAGCATTGCTTGCATTCTCAGCATCAGGCCAGAGGGGCAAATGTGGTGCGTCTGCTTGAAGCTGTTCTAGGAAGTCTGTTGAGAATTCACCCCTTTCTGGTGCGTACCACTGACCGCCCAGCTCCTCTGGCCAACCCCTGCCGCAGCAATTACTTAGTTAAAGCATTGTCTTCATGTGTTTTGTGAAAATTATGGCTACTTATTGCTTTCATGACCCCCATGCTGTACCATGCATTCCTCATGCACTGTTGTTGCATCTTCATGTTGTGACGTTGCTGTACCACAATACAGGCATACCTGCAATTGGGCATCCTGAGGTGCAGGGATCTGAGGGGGGTGCTGGGACCCCTTGTCAACAAGCGCCAGCTGTCTGGCACGGGGTAGTCTGTATCTGTCCATACCTCATGAAATCTCATGTGCTCATGCATTGTTGCATGGACTTGTTGCCATTTAGGTTCTGCTCTAAGTGCCTGCGCACACAGATAATGCTAATCACGGACCAATGATTACACAAGAGCCAGTCAGTGCGTAATCCTACGCATGGACACATCCAAGAGTATGCATTGCATTGGTTGGTTACTTCAATTCAGCGCATGATTGACTTCTGTCGTAACATTCAGGGGCAAGCAGGCAGGCAGAGATGCTCAAGCTGCAAGCATAGCCAGGTGTATATGGTTTGGAAGGAGCTTTAGATTCAGCAAAAGATGACTGCAACAGCCTGCTCTGGAGTACAAACAAGCATGTTCACAGAGTAGGGCATGTGTT
>JAABUK010006888.1_pt1 | contig 16693 bp, 20 predicted proteins | sample 5559141 | NCBI WGS metagenome assembly JAABUK01 (sample SAMN10711869, study PRJNA513367) | rock metagenome | isolation source: Antarctica rocks | place: Antarctica: Victoria Land, Pudding Butte nord | collected 2016-01-03
CGAGGGATATTGTGGGATGGTACTTGGAGGAGGGTGGGGGAGGGGGTTGATGGGAGATATTGTGGGGAGGGTACTGAGAGTCAATTGGTTAGGTTTGGTGTGTAGGTAGGCGTTGTGAATTGTGTTCGATGGAAGCTTTAGGGAAATCATTATCATTATGATACAGGTGCCGCATTCCATAGCCTGTGAGCCTTGGCACCCCATGCGAAAAAGATGGGTGCTTTATTGGCATTATTCGCGGACTTGATTTCCGACGCATGATTTCTTAACTGGTATGAACATCTTTAATAATTATAGAAAAGTCTTCAATGCTAGCTTTGCCTAGGTGATTATCACATGTATTACCAGCCTAGCCTAATACCCTTCACACCTCACCATCCCGATCCCCAACATCCCCCGATCCTCGCAAACGCAGCCCTCACCACCACCACCCCGACAAAAAACCCCCCTCGATGAACCTCCACCCCAATAACCCCGTCCCATCAAACCTCGCCACGTCCGCCGTAATCACATTCGCCACCTCCCTCCTCCTGACCCTCCCCACCAAAGCGGAGTCATGTAGATCGCGCTCATGCTATGATGGCGCTGTTAGCGTCACGTGATTGCTGGGAGTTGGAGCATTGCGTTGGGGGTTTTGGGAGGGGAGAAGAAGGCAAGTTGAGGAAAAGCTAGAGTATAGAATAGCGGCAGTGGAAACGGATGCGCCTTTCGCGCTGAATTATCGCGAAATGTACAGCCGATGTTTGTATTTGCGCTTGAAGGACTTTTGTAGCCGATAGCGCTGTGGGACTATGTATAGCTTATACATTCACTAGAAATCGGAGTAGAACCTCATCAATAAATCTTCATCGAGAATTTGCAGAAATTTCAAATTTTTCCCGGGTGACCCATCACTTTTCGACCTGCCGGCCTTCGTTACTTGGAGAAACATGATAAGAAGCTATAGAAACCTACCCTCACACCTGCGTGAATTGGATCTTGAAAGTTAGGGCAGGTGTCCTCTTGGGACCAATAGCGATCTCAGCCTCGAGGATCTCCCTCAGACTCCAATCATAATTAGAGTACAGGACATCAACGGCATTCAGCGCCGCTCTCACATCCTCAACGGAGATACGCATCAAGAGCGTAAACTCGACGTAGAATTTCACCATGCCGTATTGTCTGTATATTGGCTTACCGTCGACATGGCTTTTGATGCTCGCAAGGTAGCTTCTGAAATCGGCGATGGAATTCAATATCCATGATCGAAATCTTGGGTTGGCGTCTCGACCATATTGGCGGAAGATGACTGCGTTTTGACCGAGCTTGAAGGAGCTGTATCCTTGGAGTCAGCGTCTCCATGTTCATTATAGGGTTGTCGTTGAAGGGTAAGAACTTCTTTCGATTGCGTGCTGAGGTACACTTCGGAATGGGGATGGAGAAGAGCAGAAGAGACATACTAAGGTGCTGGAGGCCAATCCCCTACCAGGACGCCTGTGGAGTTTGAGGGAGATGATGGTATAGGAGGTGCCGACAGAGAATTCGAAGGCAACTGCAAGGGAAGAAGTGCGCTGACCACTGCAACAATCCAAAACAGACAGATATGGAAACGCATTGCTTTGGTTTGTGCTGCCACATGCAATAGGTGACAAACAGTCTTCAAGTGTGGCGGCAGCTGGAAAGCGTAATGCACAGATCAGTTTGACGACATGGCCTGTGCCGACGATTGATGCGCAAGCGTCTCGCGTGTAGACCACTTGCATATAGCAAGTGTCTTTACAGGTAGCCTCCAGCAAGTCCCCTCATTTGCTGCATGAAGAGTCATCAAAAGCGCAGCAGATTTCTGCCATTGTCTCCCATATAATTCCTGTACGAAATTTGTAAAGGTGTTGAAAATCCCAAGTATGTTAATCGAACGATGTGCTAGCCTTTACCAGACTCATCGAACCGTAAGGTACAGAAGAACCATTCGTCAAGCCAAGTTACAGCAAGGACACCCATTGATATATTCACGGCTAGCCACCAATATCGTTCCCTTTAGATCTCCCTCGATCTTCTCAGCATCTGGTGTGTGCAGGCAAACTCCGAAGCCTCCGTTTCACCAGCCTGGTGTCTCAATTCACGTGTTCAGGATTCTGTATGGTCCTCGAAGTGAAGATGTGCTACTGTTCAGCCTATGAAATAGCGATATATTGAGCAGATCGGAGACTGCTGTTTTCATGAATGAGAACATGGTAAGTCGTTTGTGGCAGAAATATGCTGCGATATGTTGTTCGTTTGATCGAGCTATCAGATTGACAGCAACCCAACTTAAATTTCATCTTTCGAATTTTTCACAAAGCCACAAGAAACAATGTTTACATCGCCCCGAGAAGGAAGCATGTGCAATGTAGAGGCTGGAAATTGAAGGGGCTCGGCAAAAGACACCCAATGATCGGCCGCTAGATGAATAAGCTGCCAAGCCTCACTAGCAAGTTTCAAGTCCGAAGTCTGCCTGGCATCATCAATATTGATATACTCAGCTACTGGCATGAAAACGCTTGCTCGGTCCTTGGAATTTGGGATCGGCTTGCAGAAGTTGCAACGTACAGTCTAGCATGTGCTACAGCGATGCTACATTACGTACGGCGTAGCATAGCTAGCACTGTCTCAACCAGTACCAAACTCCCTCGCAACCCAGTACCCGACCGTACAGAGACTTCCCCATCCTCTACATCTCCATCACAGCAAGGAAACGAAACGTTCACCCTACCCAATGGCCACATGCTCGGCTTCTCACTGTGCGAACCGGTTGATGCCCCGGCTCTCTTCCACTTCCACGGCCAAGGCAGCTGCCGTCTCCAAGGCCTCGCTTTCGCCGAAGACGCAAATAAGATCGGCGTGCGCGTCGTCTGTCCCGATCGTCCAGGTATTGGCCTATCTACCTTCGACCCTGGCCGGAAGCTTCTAGACTATCCCCAGCAAATAGCGCAATTGGCAAGACATCTGGGCTTGGAGACTTATCGGGTGATGGGCGGCTCGGGTGGTGGACCTTATGTCCTTGGTGAGTATCCTCCGGCTCAATGCATGTCTAGTCAATGCAGTCTACGAGCATCGTGACAAGAGCCTAGAGTATATTGCGGGCCGCCTCTGCACGTTTGGGACCTGCATCATTGACCTGTTAATTCGCATGTGAATCGTCGCAGAGAATACTGACTCGGAGATCGTCAAAGCTTGTGCCTATGCTTTACCCAGAACTCACCTAAAAGGCGCCGCCGTCCTCGCAGGCATAGGGCCGTCTGAAGATGCCAGCTTTTCCGATATGCGGCTGACTACACGAATGCTGTTTGCTGGCTTACGATACGCACCAAGTCTTGTTGGGGCCATTCTTGATCTCGCAATTGGGAAGAAAGCAAGAAATCCGGACCCAGAAATCATGAAAAAGACAGTAGCGGGCCAAATGAAATATGTAGATGCGATGCTAACTCCAGGCGAGCGGCAGCTCTTCGGAGGGAAGCGAGAATTCGTCGAGGAGATAGTAGAGGATTTCAGAGAGCACTTCCGCCAGGGAGCGAAAGGTTTCGTAAGGGATGGACAGCTGAATGTTGAGCCGTGGGGATTTCGACAGGAAGATGTCCCTTTCACAGGGGTGAGGCTGTATTATGGGTCCGAAGATACTAATACGCCTCCGTGAATGGGGAGAAACATGGCGGCGAAGCTGAAGGGCGCGGTGTTCAAGGAGTATGAGGGTGAAACGCATATGACATTGTCTGAGAATCATGGCGAAGAGATTTTGAGGGACGTTGTGGAGCACTGATGTCTCCTTTCCCTTAGGCTTTGGTCGATCTGTGTTACAATGTGGAAACAAGGATCTCTACTCCACTTCTCTGTCTATTTACCTTCACTCAACTTAGGATTAACTTCCACTCAATTTAGCTAGCACTTCGAACATTTCAAGACGAGCTTGATTTGATTCAAGAGGCTGTCCAACATTTCCCACAGGAAAAGTGTCGACAAAGCCACATCAACTGGCTAGGAGATTTCCGAGTCATGGGCCAGATCAGCGAGACGTCCCCTCGTCAATATAGGCCAACGACACCGTGATAGTAATGGAAAGAAGAGGCGCTATTCATTCCTGATTGAGGAGCCAGAGGGAAGTACCAGCGGCTAATCATACCGCGTTGGATTGACCACATCTTCCCACAACGTCCTTCTTGATTTTGCAAAGGCTGTCATCTTGAATTTCCACCTTCCGCTTTGGAGTTCGAATGGCGGATTTCGCGACCCACTCTACAGGGCGTGCTGGGATTGCGCATGTTATCTGCATGCATCGAATATCGCTTCCATCCATTTACGGTAATTCAACATGGATTGCGCGTGTCGCACTTTCTCGGAGGGGCCAAAGCTGATGCTTAGCTATATTGTACTGAAACATAATCGAGTATTCCTGTCTGGAAGTCGGATTCCGAGCTAGACTTGCTGACATCACTTTGGGGGCCTGCAGTCCCCCAAAGCTCTATACCTTGACAGGGGTGGCGATGTTGCTTCGGACACTTTTCGATCCTCCCGCTCGGCGATCCAGATCCTTGAGGATACAACCCTTCTTCCCTTCTTGAAATATACATATGTCGCACTACAACATGCTATGTGCCGGCGAACTTAAGCAAAAGGCTAGTTCTATTGGGCTCCATGCAAGACCAAACTACTCGTCGTAATCAATACATGTCCGGACATGTCCCCAGAAGCTACTCCTTCAAGGCGTATTTTGACGCAGTCGGCTGTTCCTGAATGGCATTTGACGGCGCCCTTCTAGAAGCCCCGCTCTCCGAAGACTCCTCGGCCAATCGTCGCATGCAGCCGGATTATGCATGAATCCCCGCCCAAAGCTGCAGTCGGCCGCCGATCTCACCAAACTCAATGGCAGGCCCTATCATTTGATGTGATCTCATATGCACTGCGGCGTCGTGCAGTGGCACTTGCCCTTTCAGTATTACATTAATGCACCGACCATGCGATCGATGATCTCATGAGCTTTGCTGCCGTCAAACTACCAATCCTATTAAGACATGCCTCTCGCTGTCTTGGCCATCGCCCATTGTTCCTTCAGGGTTAGGCGATCGTGGTTGAAGCGGGCGATATGACACGCATCCACAAGAGATTCCCGTACAAAAAGCTCTCGTCGTCTGAGCTCTTCCGTAAGTACATTCTCGTTAAAAGTTTACATTGTCCTGCCGATTCTCTCTGGGTACTTGGATCTCTCTGACGGATAGAATTTTAGATTTCTCGGCGTTTCCTCTGTGTAGCAGGATAATCAAAGGACTGGTCAATTTCCAGCAGACTTGCATTGCGAAAGTGGTATGGCTAGCAAGTCCTGAGAGGAGGGAAGGAAGGGATCAGGATTTCAGTCTACAGCCCCTGATTGATCACGACGTGGACTAGACAGTTGGACTATGGTAATCAAGTGAACCATTGCCTGGTTTTCGTCGTGCGCGTGCTGACCAGTTGTTCCAGTGTCCACACTGAACATGAGCCTGAGAACAAAGATTGGGTGACGTTGTGGACGGCTCGAGTATTCATATACGATTTGGATGCTATATACGCCAACTGAACGGCGTTGGGAAGACGCCATTGGAAGCAAGTTGTATCGCATTTGGGTGCTATCACCTATAATAGAAAGCGGAACCTTGAAGCAATGTTCGACGACAAATGTATTAACACATCGCGAGGCACGAGCTGGCCTCTGCCCCTGTAATTATATTGGAGTCATTGGAAGCCATTCCTCAGCTTGACCAGCTCAAGTACCTTTTCGTTACAGTACTGACCTTCATTGCCTTGTGCGTCCGTGTAGTTCTTCTGCTCTATCGCTTGCGACCACATTGAAGGAAAACATTCCATCTTTTACGATCAGTCGCCTTTCATTTTACCTAGATTCTTTCAACGTTTTGGTCCTCGGACCTACGGCACCTTCCCCATCAGATCTAAACGCAAGACCACAAATAAGCACAAGTCAGCACCTTTTTCGATCGAGGAGAGCACATTGCGCCACCCATACCAGGCGACATCGTTCCTCGAGGCTCAATATCAGGCCCAGGACGGCTAAGAATCTACTGCACCGAGGAATGAAAGTTTCAGCGAAAAGGCCAAGGCTCTGGTGGGATACGTTGCCATGAGGAACGATGATCCAGACAAGAATCACAGTTTTGTGAGGATGCATCATATCTCAATATACCACACATATGCGACCGAGACAAAGCGCAAAGATCGCCTGAAGGCGAATGCCAGGATCGGCTTCTTGAGGTTATCGTCGGACCACCAAAACACTGTGACCTAGGCTGAGTAAGTAATAAGCATAGCCTAATCAAGCTATTTTAGTGTAAGGTAGACCATCAGAGAAAATCAAGTAGTAGTAGTATAATAAGCTCCCTGAAATCTACTCTTATTTTCTTATTCTTTTAAATCTAAAATATTATATATCTAATAATTCCTACTATTATAATTCCTACTATCTTATCATAGACTCTTATATATATATATATATATATAACTAGGCTTACTTACTATAATAAGATGTTTCCTAGATATAACTAGGGTTCTTAGTATTAGAGCTATTATAGAAGACCTTATACTTAATATATATAAGAGTATTAGACTAGTTACTTAGTTTTATTAGTAATGTGTCTGATTACGTAACCGATATTCGCGTAATGACGGTGTATGTTGTATCTACTGTGATATTCACGAAGACGACATAGCACTAAGACGGGCTATAGCTCTTTGCTGAACTCCCCGACTCCCAGTGTATTCACTGGACACACCGATCATTGCCATCTCAAATCGCAGCATGACTCTTCAAATCTTACCTCTCACCATGGACGACCTTACAGCCATGGAGAACGACCCCAACATCTACGAACCAGGCGATGACCTAGTCGGCCCTCCAATACCCATATGCTGGCCCGTGCGTACCTCAGCAGAAGCACAGACCCGGCTTCGAGTCCACATGGCAAAACAATCAGAGCGGCTCCAAAAAGACCCAAGTGTCCATTACCTAAAAGTAGTCAACGACTCCCACTCCATAGTGAGCATAGCGCGCTGGCACTTCTACCCAAATGGCTACTCATACGCACGAGAAAGCCACTGGGAGCAGTATTCACCCGCCGTTCTCTCTGAGCCATGGGCACGTGGGTTCAATATTCCATTGAACAACTTTATTCTCGGCTCGAGGGATGCGGAACGTGAGTGTTGGATGCCCAGGGGGCGGCCGTGTTGGGTTCTCATGCATATGGTTACGAGATTGAGTCAGAGGGGCAAGGGTGCTGCGCGTTTGTTGGTTCAATGGAGTATTGATCGGGCGGAGAGAATGGGATTTCCGGCGTATCTGGAGGCTGGGGTGATGGGGATGCCGATTTATGAGAAGATGGGGTTTCGGCGGGTAGGGGAGTTGATGGAGTTGGATTTGAGGGCTTTTGGGGTTGAGGGGATGTTTGGGATGGCGAAGATGGTTTATGTTCCGCATAGTAAAGGGGAAGGCTCATAGAGGGAGTTTTGGAAGACTAGTATCATTAACAAGGGAAGCAGAAGCCAGATTGTTTGATTGACAGATTTGTTGTTGGAGAGCCCATAAACCTAAATTCATCGATGACATCGCGAACTTCTAAGCATCGAGCTAGTACCTCACGAACGGGTCTCAACTTCTCAGGCTCGCGGATGTGCTCTCAACATCCCACTCCTCAAAATTCCGCCCTCACGAGAACATCAACATACTGCCGCTACATCTTGCCATATTCAGATCCACAACAGGAAGTCCAGCAGCAACCATCCGCCTCCCCTAAATAGGTACTCAGTCACTGTTCAAGATCGTTAACCTCCCACAAGCGAGGTTTGCTACACCTTCCGCATCACCACAGACTCAGACCGATGTCCCTAGTATCTGAACATCGATTCCGTCGCTGATGGAGCTTGTCTTGCTATTTGGGCATGTGTAGTTGATGTTGATGGAGGACACAATGCCCTTCAGTTCACGGTCTGAAAGCCTACTATGCAAAAATATCCCCTCATGTCCATGTGCTCAGTATCCACAAGATAGACAGTCGCGCATGCAGTATGTCAGCGTGCGTCCTTGGTTGTGGCGTGCATCGAACTCGTTATGGGATATCCGCCTCTCGGGAACACCGAAGATGGGGTAGGGGATAGCTTCCGACGTATAAACCGTACCTGAGACTGTGACTGCCATTGTTTGCCCGAGCGACAGAGTGACGTGGGCTTTCTCCGTGTCCTGATCGTTGAGTATCTAGCACAAAACCTGACATCGTCTTAACATTAATGACTGAGTTGCCAGCGTAACGGCCTTGGAACCGGGTATCAAATCCACCTCCCCCCATCCTACCCCCCACCCCCATGCCGTCCCACCCACACCAACGAACCCCAAGCCCTTTCCCCCGCCCCATCCTCATTAACCACAAACGTCACATCCATCCACCTTCTCCCCAGCACCATATACTGCCTAAGCGCAACCAGCACCAATTCCACAAAACTCCACTTCAACTGCCAATGAGCATAACCGTTGATCCTGATATGGATGCCACTCCTGGCCACGCGGTATGGCTGGGCGTTTGGGGGCAGCACGCCATCGCCCGCTACGTCGATGATGTTTGAGACTTCGGTTATGGCGTTGAAGATTACGTTGCGTAGGGTTATGTGATCGAGGATGGGTATTGTGGTTATAAAGTAGATGGTGTAGGGTGTGTTTGCGATGCGGAAGGAGACGGGGGCTTCTGAGGGGGTAGTGAGGGGTAGTGTGATGTTTCTGTTGTTGGAGGTGTCAGTGGATTGGGTGTGAAAGGTGTGGGCCTTGGTACTTACGGGTGTACGGTAGAGTTGAGGTCAGCTAGATTCAGGCTCTGCGGAAGGGAGAGGAGGCTTCTGGCTGTTACGCTGCTAGTTGATGGAGCGCATGTCGCTAAGATGAGCAGCTGTAAGAAAACAATGCAGGTCGATAATGGATGCATTGATTCTGAATTCCACAGGCAGGCGTGAGGTATAGCTCATAAGTAGATGATGGTGGAAATCTGACAGTGCCAGGTGCAGAGGCAACATTTCCCTTCGCTTGTACGGATAGAAGAGTGCGTCGATTGTTGCTGTATCTACTGTTGTAGCGCCAGTAAAGTCAGTATCGGGTAACACTCCCCTCTCGCGAGTAACGAGACTCGAGTTGCAGAGGACAAGCGACAAGCGAGAATTAGACACCTCACCTGGTCATTCATCTCACTTTGCTGTATGTGAGAGACTTAAGCCCCATTATGAACTGATGGCAGCAACTACGCTGTCATCCTCATTTCATGGTCGTAGCATGTCCTGAATCAGCCTGACATTAATCCATGTCCTGGCGACTTTCGCACTCGTCTCGGCTAGGCCTTAGAAGAACCCCCTGAAACGAGTGCCTTGCCAGGATATAGGGTACTTGAAGTGTGCGATGAGTCGGTTGAGCAACGACCGGTACTGACAGCATCGATCACCAAAGCTTCACCAAGTTCCCAAAGGGGTACTATTGGCAGAGCGAGCACCGGTCTTTGTTGTACTCGGCTTGTCCTCTGAAGCGAAGAGCTGAGTGGGTCGAGTGCGATCTGGCCTACTCATCACTTCGCGTCACCAGTTCCAGCAGAAGCAGAAACAAAGAACAACATTTTCGTAGGGCTGTGTGAGGCACCTTGCAGTTTACAACCACGGGTTATCGTAAGAGCTTGTTGCGACTATCGAATGCTCCACAAGCAGAGGCCGACGGAAGATATTGGTGACCGGTAGCCAATTGTCATGTCGGGTCAATAGTACACTTAAAGTAGGGTGACTCGAGATAGAACTAATACGCACCCAAGGTCTCCAAGTGATACAAATCTACCGCTTTGACCGTGATCAGGCAGCCATCGGAGATCTTGCCACAAATGAATATGGTTATTGGGTGTCTGCCGAGGCCAGATGTGTCCTGGGCGGTGGTCAGACTACACAGCCGGGTCATTCCTTGAAAGAAGATATTTTGGATGTTCGCTTCCCTTGGTTGCAATGTAGTCATCTTGATGCGGAAGCCAAAGTGGAAACATTCGTTGTTCTCGTTATACCGACGTGATGCTCCTGCATTCGCCTTGTGGTAGGGTACCACCGTTTGATATCAATGAATGCCTAGTAAAATCTTAGCCGGGACCCAATCACAGAATTTCTAGAATCCGCAAATCGACCGGGCACGGACATACTGAGGTAATAATTGGGTCATAAATCCAGATTGGTGGTATCAAGATTGTCGAAGGGCTACCCAGCTGTCTGGGTCGCTGTCCAGGCTTCCTTTCGGACGAGTCGCACAATGATGACAGTGGATGCTTGTCACAATATGAGAACGTACAGTTCGGTCATACTTACCCTGGGCGACGGCAAAAACCCAAAGGGAGACGATTGGCTAATATGCTCAAATTTTGTACGTTCTTTGGGGATTGCACTTCCCAAAATGCTCGCTGGGGAACAATATAGGAACCCAAGTGGAGACGATGGGCTGACGTCCTCAAGTCTCGTACGTCCGTTGGAAACGCACTGCCATGGTCAGGAATAGGATGTCGGAGTTGCTGGCTGGAGAGGGATATATAAACCTCAAGGCCCTCCGACCAGTCTTTCATCTTACACATCAACAAACAGCTCCGGGATTCCAAGCACACGGGAACCGCCTAAGTCACTACCAGACCCCCCCCCTTCCTATCCAACTTCGACTAGACAAGGCAACGAAACCTTGATACCACTTCCGTCATGGCCACTGCCGTCAAATACACGAAGGCTGTATGGAGATGCCATCTATGCAGCCCCGACGCAGTACAGGATGGCATACCCCAATTCGGAATCACACAGTGCACAACCCCCACCTGGTGTGATGGGAGTGGTAATCACAAGTTCTGCTCCAAATGCAAAGCATACGAAAGCGCCGAACCCAATGCCAGAGGTATACTTCATACTCGGATTTTTTCCTGCCATGCCGAGCAAGGCTAATTTATCGCAAGAGATCATTATCACGAAAGGGAAAACGAAAAGTAGTTCATCGAGGTGATGGTTCAGAGCAGCAATGGAGGGTTCGTGGAAGGTTGTGCACAATACGGACAAAGGGAGAATGCATGTGGGATGTCCAGAGTAGAAGTTTCTTTTGATCAAATAGTTGAGAAGTCTAGATAGATGGAGTATCTTCATCAAGTTCGAGAGTATGGGAGGAAACATGATGAAATTTGAAGGTGGTGGGATGGGATTGGCGAAATCCAGCACAATCGGCTGCATACTCAGCTTTAGCCCTCTACGATTGGAAATAAAAGCAATTGGACTTTACCTGAATAGACCTGGTCAAATTGTGGCTATTTGCTTGATGCAGCCTGTGAATGGGGCGAGAGTTTCGCTCGTGACCGTTTTCTCTGGAAGTGGTCTCTCCGTTCCCCTATAGTTGGCTTTCTCAAAGGGCTAGCATGATCACCGCCTGGCCAGGGGTTGCCTTAGTTGGCCTAGAAGTATGTCCCGACAAGCCTTGCCCGACATGATGCGCGTGATGTGAAGGTATGGCTCACTTCGAGCAGCTCGAGGTCCTGAACTGAGGATGCAGGCCGGATGTGGGATAGACCATGACCTCGGCAGAGGAGCGTTGGGCGCAGAACCAGACCTGAACGTTGTGTCATGGTGCATCCTATTTTGCCGTGTTCAATCAGCCCGACACCCATGCAGCGTTCCCCTCTGTTCAGTCCTCCATGGTCCAACTTCAGCCCTCTAGCCATTTCACGCATGCGCAATTTCTGCGACGTCCCAAGCCCGATCACCCAACGCACTACTCGCGCAGGACGCTGGTCTGACCCACATATCCCGTGCTCTCCCACCAGAAGTGGATATCTTCCACTACATCAAGAGGAAGGACCGGGTGTTGCCGAGATCGTTGCTCGCTCCGAAGAGAAAGTTTGAGTCGGGCAACTTAGAGGTGGTTGCTGCAGGGCAGCAGAGCATCAGACAACCTGTGGGATCTATATCAGATAGGTATGGACGCAGTCCAGATTGAAGGCTCGCTTCGAGATGTCCTCACGACGTAGTGAGGATGTTGCTGGTGGTAGGAGGTATCGTACTCATCGCGAAGCCAGCTGAACATCGTTGCAGAGTGACGCGAGCGCAACCAGCATATGAATCGTTGCGCAAACTTCGGCAGTGTTTCACTCACAGAGCGATGGTTCCAAAGGATGGAATGCTGGCAGGCGCAGGGTGACTGGGAGCAGGGAGTTGCTTGGAGGGTTCCCGGCCAGGCTTGGCACGGTCTACGCGCCGGAAGCGCCCCGGAGAAACCAATCATACTGTATGCCACTGCTTCTCTTCTTCACGTTTGCACAATTGTCTCATTCTCGGGCCGATTTGCCAGTGTGCAATTTTTCTTGAGCGCTTCATACGGATGGCAGCTGATTGTGATAGTTGCGAGTCCGTGTTATACTAATTGGGTGAGGATCGTACTGTGGACCATTCATGACCAACGATAACCATCTCCGTCAACTTGAGCTTTTGTCACTGTTCATGATCGGATCTATCTCAAGCTCCTCCTGTGTTTTCTAGCCGCCTATATCACCTAACGAAGCAGGCCCCCGCTTCCAGCATCGATTGCCACATCCAATGCTAGGCATAAGGAATTCTACACTACCCACATCCATCCTTGTCAAGCCTACCGAAGTCTCCTGGCAAGCGATCAATACAAAGAATCAGAAATGACACACCTCCTGGCGCAAGAATATAGACTAGACTTCTGTCTGGATGTCATGATCGAACACTTCAAGCTGAATTCTACGGGGACAAGGGTTTGGCTAATATGCACTCATTTTCAAATTCCTGTGAATGATATATAGGGGTTCGGAATAGATGTGGGATGACGAAATGGATTCGATCAGCACACCTGCTACATCTTCCAGCGCCTGGGACTCGTACACACGCACTCATGCGTCTGCTAAACCAATTTTCCACAGCCTACTCTATCGATTGGAGGGCCTCAAAGTGACCCAAGGTCTCCAACGCCACGGCATCTCTGACCTGGTTCGAACGATATCAGAGTCCTTGCATAGGGAATTGTCTCAAATGGCAAGTTTGGGGGCGTTTTGGAGTATCTTGATAAAACTGAGCGACAATGTTTCAGCAGACCGCAGTCAAAAGACTACGACAAGAGCTGGGTGAGAAAGGGTCCTCTGTGCTTATGGGGCTGCGAACCCTCATCTGTTGCTCTGACCATCACTCCAAGCAGCGGCAACCCCACCTCGATCGTCCCAGATACGAGACCAGGAGTTTTGGACGATTTATTGAAAGCCAATCCATATTTACGCTGCAGGCCCGAGATCTCATTCTAGCAGTCTTCGACCGCACCAAGACTTATTATCCGCCTGAAGCAAGAGGGGGTCAAGCGGCACCTCCGTGGAACTATGAGATCAGGCCCATGGACTTCTGGGCTTCATTGCTTGTTTAATCTGTGTCGTCTCGTGAACGGGAATCACGACGAACAATGCTCGGGGGTCAATGTGTCATTGAAAGGCCGCTCAGCAGCTAGTCTGCTGCCATGGGTCCATGCACAGGGTACACGGCGTGGTCTGGGAGGCCATCTACTGCTTATTAGTGGTAGGAACCCTCTACATCTGGACGATATAGTGACATGGTGAGCACGCCAGCGAGCTATGTCAACAGATAGGTTATATACGATGCTCGGAGTCTAAATCGGCGAGAAAGAGAAGTATCTTTCAGGGGGAAGCTAGTACTAAAAGCACTTGGATCCCCTGATCGACATTCTCCCCCTTACTAATCCTTAGCTAAACTAGCTTGAGGAGAGTTCCGTGTTCTCGAACTTGGCACTCTTGGGGGCTGCTTTCGCAGAGCATCACTCTTTGTTCATCAAGTCATCATAGCTTGAAATGGCCCTCATGTCATACATATCTGACAGGCCGCTGCGAGTACTGATTGGCCCTCTTGAAGAGTAATTGAGGGATCGCCGCCGTTGTGAGTCCGGGGCTCGCCAACGTGCGGCAAGGGCCGGCCCCCATAGCAACCTCGCGTGCTGAAACAAGCACTAGAACGCTGGCTGCAGGTTGCTCGGATGTCAAATGAGCCATCGTGTCTCATTAGGCCAATCACCTTCCCTATGCCTTGATCATGCTTATACTAAGGTACGTTTTAGCCTAAGCATGATCGAGATACGGGTCACACTTCTCCCATCTCCTGGCGAGGAGCACACATGGCAATGTAACCAATGTTTAACGTCTGGGCAAACTAATATATGTTGGGTTAGATGATGTGCAGTCTAGCTTCCAAAGGTTTAGCTTTTGGCAGGTGTGACTTCTTGCAAGAGCATAGGATAGCCAATCCGGTGGAGTCTGGCGACCATATGGCACCCATCCCTTGACCATGGCCCCAGCCGAGATTGCGATGGTGCGTGCGAGAAGGACGGCGTTCAGCTTGGCATTATTCACGCAGAATTACGTAGTAAACGGGAGCTGGGATGGAAAAGATATAAAGCCGTTGTGATTTGCCTTTCGCTGACCTGACTTACCCTACACACTTCCTTTCTCACTGCAAACAAAGTCTACACTTGGTACCCATCTCAACATGAAGCTCTCTACTGTGTCCCTTCTCGCCACACTGGGCCTAGCCAATGCCGCTCCTGCAAACATCGAAAAGCGATCCACTGTCCAGGGTTTCGATATCTCACACTACCAACCCAACGTCAACTTCGCGGGTGCTTACAGCAGCGGTGCGCGCTTCGTCATCATCAAGGTACGAGTTCTGCCATAGATCTGATGATTCAGCTGATCCAATCGCGTATGTAGGCAACCGAGGGCACGAGCTATATCGACTCCTCCTTCTCTAGCCACTACGCTGGCGCCACCTCCGCCGGCCTCATCCGTGGCGGCTATCACTTTGCCCACCCGGACTCCAGCAGCGGCGCCGCTCAAGCAACTTTCTTTCTTGCTCATGGTGGCGGGTGGTCGAACGATGGGAGAACCTTGCCCGGTATGCTGGATATTGAATACAATCCTAACGGGGCCACATGTTATGGGCTGAGCACAAGTGCTATGGTGGTGAGTAACCGGATCAGCCCCATGTCTTTTGCGCGTTGTGAAGCGTGAAATTTGTCCCCATTACTCTCTACTATGATACTAAATTTCGTGGATCACGCTCACTGTGTACTAACGCGAACGTCCAGGCTTGGATCCAGAGTTTCGTCGACACCTATCATGGGAAAACGGGAAGATATCCAATCATCTACAGTACCAATGATTGGTGGAGTACTTGCACTGTGCGTACTCTCAACTGCCCTACTCATCATTGAGCCAAGCTATGCAGAAACAGTGCTGACTTCGATTTCCTTAAAGGGTGATAGTACGGCATTCCACACCACCTGCCCACTGAATGTAGCCCGCTACGGTAGTACCGTGGGCACCATCCCGGGTGGATGGCCATATCAGACGATCTGGCAAAACGCTGACACCTATGCGTATGGTGGAGATTCAGACATCTTCAACGGAGCGCTGTCAAACTTGCAGAAGCTGGCTACTGGGTAGACTGCGAGGCTGCTCGTCGACGATCGATATGGCCATTATGTAAGGTGAGGAACGCCTTGTACACTGACGCCAAGAGCGTTTTTCATTTCTCCGATGTCTTCGATGTACACTATTATATGAATCGTCTGGCAATACCATTGCCCCCAATTGCGGAACAAATTGGGATCTTAGCTCTGTGTCCGCGTTCTGGTATTGACCTGGTAATCCTTCTGCAAAAGTTGATGGACGTTTGACGCATCCGCTCATTGCTGAGCACATTGTCCCTTCATTTCACTTTCATCATTTCAGTTCAACGTCAAGACCTAGCATTTATGAATGAAAAGACAACAGTCGCATTGGCCAACACAAACACCTTTCCCAAATCATCCTCCGCAATCACTCTCGTCAATAGCTCAATCACAAAATCCGGCGTGTCGATGGCTCTGCATACACAAGTGGAATATCTCTTACTCTTTCTGTATTGATGACCACATATTCCCCGATCCCCTCTACTTCCCACCGCCCATTCATGACGAGGTACCCAAACACACTCCCAAAGCACCCTCAACGATCGAGCACCAAAAACATCTCATTTCGCAAACCGGGTGCACTGAATCTCGAAGATCGGACCCAACGCTGGCTTCAAATCGTGCGTTGAACGCGCAAAGCATACATCATGAAAAAGCAACCAATTTATCTCCATTCCTCCCAAAAGCGCCCAATCAAATACAGCCACCCCGATCGAAAGAGCCCAAACGATCGTTCCGCACGACCTCCCAAAAGCGCAACAATCAAACCCACACCCGCATCGGCTCAAGGCCCATGATCTCACCAACCCAAGCGCAAGATCTTCTACGCGCACGGAGTCGTCTCCGTCAAAGTTCTATAAATCATCTCCTACCAATCCACAACCAGAATCCTCCACCGCACCCCTCAAAACCACAATGCTCACACCCAAAATACTCCATCTCCTCTTCCTCCTCGCGCTCACCACAGCAACAGCAAGCCCCCTCACCCCCCTCCTCCTCCCCACCCTCCCCCAAAACATCTCCTCCACACCCCCCACCTACTCAACCTGCCTCTCCCAACTCCACCCTTCAGGATTCACACTCTACCCCACAACCCTCCACGACTGCCACTCCGCCCTGCTCCTCATCCTCGCGTCAAAACCCCAC
>JAABUK010006890.1_pt1 | contig 16692 bp, 11 predicted proteins | sample 5559141 | NCBI WGS metagenome assembly JAABUK01 (sample SAMN10711869, study PRJNA513367) | rock metagenome | isolation source: Antarctica rocks | place: Antarctica: Victoria Land, Pudding Butte nord | collected 2016-01-03
TCGGCCGCGACCGGATCGCGAGGGCGGGAGCTTTCGAGGCGTTCGAGTCGATCCGGCCCCTCTCGGCCGAAGAACGCCGCGCGATCGGGGCCTTCGAGGCCGCCAACGCGCTGCTCGGCCCCGCCCGCTGGGCCCGCTGGCACTTCCTCGAGAGCCGGACCTTCGACGACTCGACGGCCGCGGTCCGGGGGCTCGAACGCTGCCTGGGACGGCTCGATTCGTGGATTCGAGGCGAATCCATCTAGGTAGGGCCGGCATTCGCGTCAGGGTGCGGGTTCGATCGCCGAGGTGTCGCCGGTCATCAGGCGGCGGGTCTGCTCTTGGTCCACACTGACTCGGCGGATCGCCAGGGCGTGACCGAGGGCCGAGTCGACCGTCACGAGGGCCCCGCAGAGCCTCGGATCGTTGGCCGCGACGTCGTAGAAGTGGGGCACGCCGGTCAAGGTCGAGGCGAGGACGCGGTCGTAGCGTCGGCCGAGGATCGAGTCGTAAGGGCCGGTCATCCCGACGTCCGAGATGTAGGCCGTGCCGTTGGGGAGGATCTGCTCGTCGGCCGTCGCGACGTGGGTATGGGTGCCGAAGACCGCCGAGACCCGGCCGTCGAGGTAGCGGCCGAGGAGCTGCTTGTCGCTGGTCGCCTCGGCATGATGGTCGACCACGATCACCTTGGCCCGCAACTGGAGCCCGGCGACGACCCGGTCGGCCGCGCGGAAGGGGTCGTCGACTGGTTTCATGAAGGTCCGGCCCATGATCGCGAAGACCCCGACCGGCGTGCCGTCCTTCGCCTCGACCACGACCGACTCGCCGCCCGGCGAGTCCGGCGGGTAGTTCGCGGCGCGGAGGACGCGGTCGGTCCGGTCGAAGAGGGTGAATACCTCGTCTTTTCGGTAGGCGTGGTCGCCCAGCGTGAAGACGTCGACGCCCGCGTCTGCCAATTCCTCATGGCACTTGATCGTCAGGCCCGACCCCCCCGCCGCGTTCTCGGCGTTGCACACAACCAGGCCGAGGTCCCAGGCTCGGATCAGCCGGGGGAGGGCTTGCGAGACGATCTTCCGGCCGGGCGATCCGACCACGTCGCCGATGAAGAGGATGTTGAGGGGCATGAACGTCCGGCCTTTCCGGGCGAAGAGGGACCGAAGGCCTTCACCAGATCGTGCGGACCGAAGAGGCCCGGATCTTGCCGTCGCGGCTGATCAGGGGGACGCCGAGGTGCAAGGCCGTCGCGGCGATGATCCGGTCGGGCATGTCGGGGACTTCGGAACGTGGGACTCTCGCGAGGGAGGTCGCGACGCCTCGGTCGACCACCACTTCGCGGAGCATCCCGCCCTGATCGAAGAGCGAACGGACCCGGTCGAGAGACTCCGCCGGGATCCGACGCTTCTCGATCAGATAGACGATCTCCACGAGGCTGATCGCGGAGATCCCGACCTGGTCGCCCGAGGCTTCGGCATCGTCCATCAGCCGACCGGCGGCGTCCGACAGCCGAGCGTCGTTGAAGGCATACCACAGGAGTGCGTGGGTATCGCTGAGGGCGAGGACCATCAGAAGTCGTCCCTCGGGAAATTGTCCCAGGCCTCGCGCCGAGCTTCATCGATGTCCTCCGCCGAAGGGGCTGGGCCGAGATCGGCCAGGGCACCTCGGACGGACCGGAACGGCTTCTTGACCGGGGCCTGGTAAGTCCCCTCGAGCTTGGCTTCGAGGTCGCCGATGAGGGTCCGCAGTTCTTCCGTGGTCAGGCGGAGCATCGCCAGCTCGCGGACGTGGTCGAGGAATCCCGAGGGCATGGTCCCGGCTCCCGATTCGAGGATGGGGGGATGCGTCACCTGGCGAATTCTACGGATCGGGTTTCCCTCAGGACAGTCACCATGACCTCGCCTGGGTAGGTGAGCTGCTCCTGGACGGCCTTGGCGATGTCGCGGCAGAGCTTGGCGGCGGCCTCGTCGCCGAGGCTGTGGCTGTCGGCGATCACGCGGATCTCGCGACCGGCCTGGATCGCGTAGGCCTGCTCGACGCCGGGGAAGCCGCAGGCGAGGGCTTCAAGGTCTTCGAGCCGGCGGACGTACTTGTCCAGGGTCTCGCGGCGGGCGCCGGGGCGGCTGGCGCTGATGGCGTCGGCGGCGGCGACGAGGACGGTGTACGGGGAGTCGGTGCGGAGGTCGTCGTGGTGGCCGAGGGCGGCGTGGATCACTTCCTTGGCCTCGCCGTAGCGCCTGGTGAGGTCCGCCCCGATGGCGGGGTGGCCGCCCTCCATCTCGTGGTCGGCCGCCTTGCCGATGTCGTGGAGCAGCCCGCAGCGGCGGCCGAGCGCGCCGTTCAGGCCGATCTCCTCGGCGAGCATGCCTGTTAAATAAGCGACCTCGATGGAATGCTGGAGGACGTTCTGGGAATAGCTGGTGCGGAACTTGAGGCGGCCAAGATAGTCGAGGAGCTTCTCGTGGAGGCCGGGGACGTTGGCCTCCTGGGCGGCGACCCGGCCGACCTGGCGGATGTGCTTCTCCATCTCTTCCTGGGTTTCCAGGACGACCTCCTCGATCCGGGTCGGGTGGATCCGGCCATCGAGGATGAGCTTCTCCAGGGCGAGCTTGGCGGTCTCTCGGCGAACGTTGTCGAAGGCCGAGACGATGACGATCCCGGGCGTGTCGTCGACGATGACGTCGACGCCGGTGGCCTTCTCGAAGGCCCGGATGTTCCGGCCCTCGCGGCCGATGATCCGGCCCTTCATGTCGTCGGTGGGGATGTCGACGGTGGAGACGGTGGTCTCGGCCGTGTGCCCGGCGGCGTAGCGCTGGATGGCGGTGGCGAGGATCTCGCGGGCCTTGGCGGCGGAGGTCTCCTTGAGCATCTGGTCGTGCTTGAGGATCAGGCCGCCGACCTCGTGGCTGAGCTCGTCGGCGAGCCGGCCGAGGAGCAGCTCGCGGGCCTCCTCGGGCCCGAGTTGGGCGACCCTGTGGAGAACTTGGCGTTGATCGTCGAGCGACTGGCGAAGCTCCCGGTCGCGGCGAGCGAGTACGTCGCGCTGCTCGGCGAGCTGTCGCTGGACGCCGTCGAATTCATGCTCCTTGCGGGTGATCGATTCGAGCTTCTGATCGAGCAGGTCGGCCCGCTTCTCCAGGCGCTTCTCGTGCTCGCGGAACCCCTTGCGGGCGTCTTCGGCCTCGGCCTCGAGGGCTTCGCGGCGGCGGAGGGCTTCCTCCTTGGCCTGGAGGGTCGCCTGCTTGCGGAGGTCCTCGGCCTCCCTGGCGGCGACCCGGAGGATCGCCTCGGCCTGCTCGCTGGCGGTGCGGAGCCGGATTTTCTGGTAGGTCAGGAGTCCGCCGAGGCCGCAGAGTAGCCCGATTAATATTCCGATGAAGCCCGCGATCGTTTCCCCAACCACGTCCGCCCTAGCCTTTCGTTACTTATGGATGACGCATCGGTGCGGGGCGGATGAATTGCTGAGGATCCGGTCGCCGACGACGGGGTCTTGAGATGGGAGGAGTCGGTCCGAACCGCCCTCGCGGAGAGGCCGGGCGACGAGTGGGCGAATCCGTCGCAGGCCGGGCCGGGCGGCGAGGTCGTCCAGGACCGGCGAGCCGGGTCCTGAACTCCGCCACCTTGGCCGTCCCTCACACGCTGGGAGGAAAATCTTCCGTCGCAAGGCACCGAGCCGTCTCCACGTTACGGTCGGGTCCCGATTCGCGGCCAATTCGGCGTATCGGGACCACCGACTTGCCCTCGGATGGCCAAGCGGTCGATCATGGTCTCAGGGACGAGAACGGCCGGAAGCCATCCGTCCGGCGAGGGTTCCGCCGATCGGTAAGACGGTCGGGCCGGACGGTCCCCGGGAGACGCCCCTGGGTGGACATGACCCGAGGATTGAATGTCGATGGTAACAGAACCGGGGCGTTAATCAACGATTCGTCCGGCCCTCGCGGACCGCGAAGGGCGGACCATTAATCAGGCGGGGGGAGTCTCGCCGAAATAAGCCCGATCGCGAGCCTCCCAGTCGGCGTAGCCGAGGAGGTCGTAGAGTTCGGCCCGGGTCTGCATCCGGCCGAGGAGTTCACGCTGGTCGCCGTGGTCCCGGAGGTGGATGAGCGCCTCCTCGGCCGCCTTCATGGCCGCCCGGAAGGCGGTCAGCGGGTAGAGCGCCGCCCGATAACCGAAGTCGGCCAGTTCGCCGAAGGTGGGCAATGGCCCCTTGCCGAACTCGGTGAGGTTGGCCAGCAGTGGGGCGTCGACCGCTCCGGCGAATCGGGCGAACTCGTCGAGCGATTCGAGGGCCTCGGGGAAGATCATGTCGGCCCCGGCGTCGACGTAACGCCGGGCCCGGTCAACGGCCGCGTCGAACCCCTCGACCGAGCGGGCGTCGGTCCTGGCGACGACGACGAAGCCCGGGTCGCGACGAGCGGCGACGGCGGCCCGGACCTTGGCGGCCATCGCCTGGGGCTCGATGACCGACTTGCCGCTGAGGTGGCCGCAGCGCTTGGGGAGGACCTGATCCTCCAGGTGCAAACCGGCCGCGCCGGCGGCTTCGTAGAGCCGGACGGTCCGCTCGACGTTGACGGCCTCGCCGAAGCCGGTGTCGGCGTCGCAGAGCAAGGGGAGGCTGGTGGCCCCGGCGAGGATCGCGGCCTGCTCGGCGAACTCGGTCAGGGTGAGCAGGCCGACGTCGGGCAGGCCCGCCCAGCCGGCCGAGAGTGCCCCGCCGGAGAGGTAAGCCGCGCGGTAGCCCAGCCGCTGGGCGAGCTTCGCCGTCAGGGCGTTGAAGACGCCGGGGATCATGATCGGTCGTTCGGACCAGGCCGCGCGGAGGCGGTCGCCGGGGCTAGACATGAGGGCGGTTCTCCGTCGTCGTTTCGGGCCCAGCGTACCGGGTTCGGGGGGCGGCCAACAGCCCCGGGCGCTTCCTTTCGGTTCGCCCTCAGGACCGGAGTAGGCGGCCGGATCGACCCAAAAGTTCAATCTCCACCTTCGCCGATCCGATGCTACAAGTGGCGTTGACCGATTGGAGTCCCAGGGTTAACTTCCCGGCCAAACCTCAGACGGGCCGGGCCGAATGGATTCGGCAAACCGTCACGGAGCGGAGAAAGCCAAGATGGTGCCGACCTCTCGCCGCGAATCCACCCCGATCCGGGGGAACACGGATCGACCGTTCGCCTTTTTCGTGAGCACGACCGGCTGTGCGAAGGGGATTCGCAACTCCCTCGGGTCGGCGGCCTACTCCTACTTCTTCGTGCTGGAGGCGCTCGCCCCGGTCCTGGAACGGTTCGGCACCTGGAAGCTCATCGAGCATCCCGAGAGCAGCCTCCCCTTCGCCGCGGCGAGGGCCGAGGCCGAAGGCTACCGACCGGTCCACCTGGCCCTGCACCCGCCGCAGGATGTCTACCTGACCCCGGCCCTGCCCAACATCATCTTCCCGTTCTGGGAATTCCCCCACATCCCCGACCGCGACTTCGGCCACGACACCCGGCAGAACTGGGTCCGCGTCGCGCAGCGGGCCGACCTGATCATCACGGCTTGCCATTTCACCCGCCAGGCGTTCGAGCGTGCGGGCGTCGACGTGCCGATCGGCGTCGTGCCCGTCCCCCTTCGGCCCGACCAGTTCGCCGTCCCGAACTGGGACCCGGAACACGTCTGGACCCACACCTGTCGCCATCTCACCTGGGGCGGCCCGCCCCCGAAGCCAACCGAGCCCGACGAGACGGATGACCCCAGGCTCGCGATGGCGGATCAGGATGAGCCGGAGGCCGAAGAGGCCGAGGCCGAGCCCGATTTCGCCGCCCACGCCCCCGCGACGCCGTCCCCGAGGCCCCGCGTCGGGATGAAGAAGCGCGGCTACCTCGTCGCCCGGGGCGTCTTCCGCAAGGTCTATCCCTGGCTCGGCGAGCGGACCCTGGAGCGGATCGCCAAGACCCGCCACTACGTCCTGGCCTCGGCCGGGCGCGACCCGAGGACCCTGGAAGCCCTGCCGGGCGGTCGTCCCGGCTTCAGCAGGCTTAGCTACTCGGTCGCCCGCGACGGCTACCGCCGCTACTTCAAGCCCTGGCTGAGCCCCGCGGCCCTGGAGCGGATCACCCGGAACAAGGCCAAGGCCCTGGCGATCGTCGGCCACGAGCCGGTCATCGCGCCGGACCCCCTGCTCCCTTCGACCGAGCTGACCCTCGGCGGGCTGGTCTTCAGCAGCATCTTCAACCTCGGCGACCGCCGGAAGAATCACCACGACCTGCTCAGCGCCTACCTCCTGGCCTTCCAGGACCGCGAGGACGTGACGCTCGTCATCAAGCTGGCGACCAACCCGGTCCGCGAGCACCATGAGGTCAACATCTTCCGGCACATGTACCACGCGATGCACATCCGTCACAAGTGTCGGCTGGTGGTGATCACCGACTTCCTGACCGACAAGCAGATGGCCGACCTGATGCGGGTGACGACGTTTTACGTCAACACCAGCCGGGCCGAGGGGGCTTGCCTCCCCTTGCAGCAGTCGCTCGCCGCCGGGCGGCCGTCGATCGCGCCCGATCACACGTCGATGGCCGACTTCATGGACGACCAGGTCGGGTTCGTCCCCCGGACCCACGCCGAGCCGACCTACTGGCCGCACGACCCCGAGCAGAGGACCGAGACCTACTGGAACCGGATGGTCTGGACCGACCTGCGGGACCACATGCTCTCGGCCGCCGAGCTGATCGACGACGACCCGGAGCGTTATCGGGCGATGTCCGAGGCCGCCCGCGAGCGGATGGCGGGCTATGCCAGCCAGTCGGTCGTGGAGCAGGCATTGCGCGAGGCGCTGGCCCGACTGCCCGAGGTCGAGACGGGGCGGTTCGCCTGGGCTTCCTGAGTCGCGGGCGTCCGGGGGCCTTCCTCATTCCCTTAACTGGATCCTTCGCCATGTCACAGGCCAGCTTCCCCATCGCCCCGGGCTTCGAGCCGGGGCCGCCGGTCTACTTCGACGCGAACCCGTTGAGCGACCGCCACCTGACCGGCATCGGCCGGTACGAGGCGAGGCTGGCCCTGGCGATGGCCGCCCGTCGCCCGGTCCGCTTCTTCACCCGAGATCACCTGATCGAGCCGCCGAGCGACCTCGACTGGTCGCAGGACCAGGACCTCGGCGCCTGGGCCCAGAAGCTGATGACCGGCGAGAAGGTGCCCTTCGGCACCCCTCCGGCCGGCAGCATCGGCGTCTGGCCGCTGCTCCGCCCGATCGAGAGGACCTTCGACCGCGAGGTCAGCATCCTCCACGACCTGACGCCCTTGATCCTGCCGCACACGCACAAGGAGTCGACCCGGTCGCACTTCCAGGGGCTTTGCTCGAAGGCGATCACCTCGTCGGACATGGCGCTGGCCGTCTCGCACTCGACCGCCGCCGACGCCGCCTGGCTCGCCGAGATCGACCCCTCGCGGATCGTCGTGGCCCACTCCGGCCCGAGCCTCTGCGTCGGCCGCCACGCCGAGGCCGCCCCGCCGGCCCGCCGGGCCGACGTCGGGCTGATCGTCTCGACGCTCGAACCGCGCAAGAACCCCGAGTTCCTGTTCGAGTGGTTCCACACCTCCAAGGAGCTACCGGCGAAGGCCGAGATCTGGTGGGTCGGCCCCGACGGCTGGCTGACCTCGAAGGAGAAGTTGGAGCAGTTCGAGACCCAGGATGGCAGCGAGCGTCGGGTCCGGTTCCTCGGGGTGGTCAGCGACGCCGAGCTCTGCAAGCTTTATCGGAGCGTCGGCTGGTCGATCTACCCGTCGCTCTACGAGGGGTTCGGCTTCCCCGTGCTCGATTCGCTCCGCCACGGGACGCCGGTCCTGACCAGCTACAACAGCTCGCTCCGCGAGTTCAGGTCCGAAGGGCTCTACTTCTTCGACCCCTACGACCTTTCGACGGTCGACGACGCCTGGAAGAAGTTCCGGGCCGACGGCAAGGTCGACATCCCGCTCGCCCCGCTGGAGGAGGCGTATTCGTGGGACAAAGTGGCCCGGACCCTGATCGAAGGGTGTGCCGAGGTCGAGTCGTATGAGGAAGAATCGAGCGTCGCCGCCTGAGCGGGGTGAGCACGAGCAATCACCGGGGCCGGAGCGTCGCGAAATGCGTGACGCTCCGGCCTCGGTGCGTCGACCGGCTCAGTAGCGGACGCCCGGACTGCGGAAGAGTCCCTTGTAATAAGAGACCCGGCCGTAATACTGCGGCGTGTTCAGGATAGCGGCGATCACCTGCTCGTCGGACTGGCCCTGGTAGGTCAGGCCGAGGAAGTAGTTGATCAGGTTCGGGTTGGGGTTGATCGGCTGGCCCGGTGCCCCGATCGGCAGCTCCCCGGTGCGGAGAACCCCCTGCGAGTAGTCGGGCAGGTAGTAGGTCAGGAGGTTGACGGTGTTGAACTGGAAGTAGAGGGTGCCCCCGTAGATGATGCTCTGGGCGACGCCGGAGTTCGACAGGCCCTTCGCCATCTGGCCGGTGAAGAAGCCGACGGTGCTGGCGTCGGGGGTGATCCCGGTGAGGTCGCGGAAGGCGGCCAGGACGAAGTTGGAAGGTGCCCCGCCGTTCCTGGTGTAATACTCGGGGCTGCCGACGAGGAAGATGTCGATGTTCTCGCGGGTCGAGTAATTCGCCAGGGCGGCCAGAGTGGCCTGATCGGCGGGGTGGCCGAGCAGGGTCAGGTATTGCGACTGGACGTAGAGCTCGCGGGCTTCGGTGCTGTTCAGGATGTCGAGAGCGATGCTGGTGAAGGGGACCGAGCCGTAGTCGACCGAGGAGACCCAGTAGGCCACGTCCGAGGCCGACGCGTTCCGTGCCAGGACGTCGCGGTAGACGTCGCGGACATATCCGGCGACGAAATTGGTGGCCGCGTAGTTGTAGTCGCTGGCGAGGATGTTGGCGATGATGCCTTCCTCGCCCTTGCCCGTGTGGATGTCATAGGAGAACGACGCCAGCGCATCGGGCGGCAGGGCCGAGGCGCCGGGGACGATCGCGTTGAGCTGGTCGGCGACCCCCTCCGGCGAGTTGATGAAGACGCTCGCCAGCGTGGCGGCGGGGGCGTTCGTCGCGACCCAGTAGTTGACCTCGGAGGCCGAGGGGGTCCGCTTCAAGATCGCCTGGTAAAGCTGGACGACCTCTTGCCCGAGGTTGTTGTTCGCCCGCTGGGCGAACTCGGCGCTCGAGGAGACCAGGATTTCCATCTGGCGGTAGGTGTGGCCCGCGAGGTAATTCGCCCAGTAAGTCACGGCGTTCGATTCGGGCGCGCGTCCGAGGTAGGCCTGATAGATCCGCCCGACCTCGGAGGCCCGGACCTGAGAGCTGCTCGCGATCAGCTGGGCGGTGCTGAGCAGGTTGGTCCGGTCGGCGTTGAGCAGGCCGACGTACTGAACGGCCGTCGCCAGGTCGGGCTGGCCGCCGAGCAGGGTGTTGAAAACCTGGGCGACATACCGCTGGTCGAAGACGGTCGACCGGGCGACGGCGTCGCTCGTGACCGTCCGCCTGAGGAACGGCCAGGGCGGGGCGAGGGTGCTCGTCGGCAACTGGTAAATCTGGACATGGTCGGGCCGGTTCTGGTTGTTGGCGTCGAAGGTGACCGCCGCGATCGTCAAGGCGCCCGAGCCGTCGAAGTTGCCGACGGCCGGGGCGATGTCGAACCCTTCGACCAGGCCGCCGGTCCCCGGCGTGGAGACGCCGATGTTGATCAGGTTGCCCGAGGCGTCGAACGCCCGGATGTAGGGGCCGGCGGTGGCGATGATCTCCGGCTTGCCGTCGCCGTTGACGTCGGCGATCGTCGGCGAGGCGTAGTCGTCGGCGATGCTGGTCTGCGGGAGGTCGGGGGTGATCCGCTTGCCGCCGCCGAAGCCGGGGAGGTCCCGGCCGTTGGCCTGGACGACGTGGAGGTAGCCCGCCCGGTCGATGGCGACGACTTCGAGCTGGCCGTTGCCGAGCAGGTCGGCCACGGCCGGGCAGTTGAGGACCTCGTGCGGCTGGGGGTCGCCCGTGAAGGTCGTCCGGTAGGGCCAGCCCGGCAGCATGTTGCCGAAGGCGTCGAAGGCGTAGATGTACGCGCCGCCGTCGGTGGCGCCGGGGATCCCGTGATACGAGAAGTTGTCGCCGGTGCCGATGACGACGTCGAGGTAGCCATTGCCTTGCAGGTCGGCCACGACCGGCGACGACCAGGTCACCTCGTTGAGGATCTGCCGCCGCCACTTCAGGGCGCCGGTGTTGCTCAGGACGTTGACCCAGCCGCCGTCGCGGAAGAAGGGGCTCTGGCTGCTGTCGCCGCCGACGACGACCTCGGGCTTGCCGTCGCGGTCGATGTCGGCGACGACGGCGCCGGAGACCATCGTGTCGTCGTTGTCCCATTGCCAGAGGATCGAGCCGTCGAGACGGATGGCGGTGACCTCGTGGCTGAAGGAGGTGACGACGAGGTCGGGCACGCCGGTCCCTTCGAGGTCGCCGGTGGCGATCGCGCCGTAAGTCCCGCTATAGCCTTGCGGATTGTGGCCGGTGCTGACGCCGTTGGCCCAGGCGGGCAGGAGTGACCCGGTCTTCAGGTCCCAGCCGAAGACCCGGCCGTCCTCGAGCTGGCCGTCGTGGTTCTCGTCGCGGCCCATCGCGGCGAAGAGTTCCTTTTGGCCGGTCCGGGGGTCGGTGACGACGACGGGGGTGGACTTGATGTCGGCGACGCCCCCGGGGACCTTGAAGTCGATGATCGGCGTGGCCGACCCGTCGGCGTTCTCAGCGTAGGCCACGATGTGAGCGCCGGAGGAGACGGCGATCAGGTCGTCCTTGCCGGTCCCGAAGATGTCGTAAAACAGCGGCGAGGCGCGGTAGACCGAGGGGGTCCACGAGCCGCTGGGGAGGGAAAAGCTGGTCTGAAGGGTGGGGGCGGCCATGCAGAGGCGCGCCTCCAACGACTCGAACCGCGGTCGGCGTTTCGCCATGCTGGGGCCTCGTGGTGCTTCGCCATGAGGAAGAGAGGAAGGCGACCGACCGCGAAAACGGACTCGGTCCGAGTCGCCCGGCCAGGCCCGCCGGCACCCGGGGAACCCCGGCGGCACGACGAGTCATGAGAGGTCGATGCTATCGCCCCGTCAGGCCCGCCGCAACGAGCCATGTGGTCCGAAACGCGGACGACTCGCCCTCCGAGGAATGATAGGACATTCGACGCCGGTTGGCCGGCGGCCGGGTGGACTTGCCACAAATTCGAAGCGAGAAGTCCGGGGCCAGGCGCGACCGGCCTCCGGCCTGGTCGGGTGGGCCCGGTCTGACGTCGGAGACAAACACTTCCCCCTTCCGATACAATGGCTTGTCGTCCGGCCTTCGCGGGTCGTCGACCTTGACGAAGCCGGGCGAGCCGCTAAAGTACGCGGCGAACCTCCCCGGCCCTTTCTCCCCAGCGACCCGGCAGCCTCCCCATGATCACGCAGTCTCCCCTGAGCGCGGCCGCGAGCCGGACCGACCCGCCGGTCATCAGCGAGTTCATGCAGACCGCCCTGGCCAACCCGGGCTTGGTCTCGCTCGCCGCCGGGTTCGTCGACCAGCTCAGCCTGCCCCACCAGGAGACGGCCAGGGTCGCCGCGGAAATCCTCAACGACCCGGTCGAAGGGCGTCGGGCCCTCCAATATGGCACGACCATCGGCGACAACGGCCTCCGCCGCGAGCTGGTGACGCTCCTGGAGCGGAATGAGCGGGTCGAGCCCGGGTCCTTCGCCGGGCTCCTGCCCCGCGTCGTCGTGACGACCGGATCGGCCCAGTTGCTCTACCTCGTCGCCGAGGCCCTGCTCGACCCCGGCGACATCGTCCTGGTCGAGGCCCCCACTTACTTCGTCTTCCTCGGCGTCCTGGAGACCCGGGGGGCTCGGGCCATCGGGATCGAGATCGACGAGGGGGGGATGAAGCTAGACGCCCTGGAGTCGACCCTCGCGGACCTCGAAGCCCGGGGCGAACTCGGGCGGGTCAAGCTGATCTACACCGTCAGCGAGCACTCGAACCCCAGCGGGATCAGCCTGGCCGAAGACCGCCGGGGGGCGCTGGTGGACCTGGCGCGTCGCTGGTCCACTCGGCAGAGGATTTACATCCTGGAAGACGCCGCTTATCGCGGCCTGAACTACGAGGGGGACGAGCCGACCAGCGTCTGGCGTCACGACCCGGAGGGGGAGACCGTCATCCTCGCCCGGACCTTCAGCAAGACCTTCAGTCCGGGGATCAAGCTCGGCTTCGGCGTCCTGCCGGCCGCGCTGGTCACGCCGATCATCAGCCTGAAGGGGAACCACGACTTCGGCACGACCAACCTCACCCAGCAGATCCTCGCGCGGGTCCTGGCCGATGGGTCTTACGACCGGCACGTCCGGGGGCTGATCGGGATGTATCGCCGCAAGCGGGACGCGACGCTGGAGGCGCTCGACGAGCACTTCGGCCCGCTCGACGGCGCGGTGACCTGGACCAGGCCCAAGGGCGGGATGTTCATCTGGCTCAAGGTGCCCGACGGCGTGGACCTCGGCCCCAAGGGGCCGGTCTTGCCGAGGTGCCTGGAAGAGGGGGTGTTGTACATCCCCGGCGCATTCGCCTTCCCCGGCGAGCCGGGCCCGGTGCCGACCAATTACGCGAGGATCTGCTTCGGCGTGCCGTCCGAGGCGGAGCTGGTGGAAGGGATCCGGCGGCTCTCCGCCGCGCTGGCCGACTGCCTCGATCCCGTCGCCTGATCGATCGATCGACCTGGCCGAGCGATTCGGCCGATACGGACGCTAAGGGCTGGGCCTGGGCAAGGATGCTCGAAAGGTGGCGCCGATGTTCCTCGGATTCGCGCGGCGCAACTTGCGATTCGGGATCTTGCAGCGGTACGTCATGGGCGAGGTCTTCCGGGCCTTCGCCCTGGCCCTGCTGACGATCACCGCCGTCTTCGTCCTGCTGACGGTGATGAGCAAGGCGGCGAGCGTTGGGCTCGGGCCGATGGAGATCCTCAAGCTCATCCCGTACATGATCCCGGCGAGCCTGCCGTTCACCGTGCCGGTCTCTTTGCTGTTCGCCTCGACGGTCGTCTACGGTCGACTCGCGGGCGACAACGAGGTGATCGCGGTGAAGACTGCCGGCCTCAGCGCGATGATCCTGATCTGGCCGACGATCATCCTGGCCTTCTTCCTGAGCCTGGCCCTGAACCGCCTGTCCGCCACCTACATCCCCCAGTCGACCCACGCCGGGCGGCTGGTGATCTACCAGAACCTGGAAGATTACTTCTACAAGACACTCAAGAAGAGCCGGTATGCCGACCTCGCCCAGTGGGTGATCACGGTCAAGGACGTCCAGGGCCGGACGATGATCGGGCCGATCTTCAAGAAGCGGGCCGAGAAGCACGAGCCGGCCGCCTTCCTCCCGAGGCCCGGCGAGCCCGAGGAGCAAGGTGCCTACGACATGATCGTCTCGTCCAAGACGGCGATCATCAAGTTCCAGTTCGAGAAGGACCTCGTCGAGGTTTACTTCGAGGACGCCAACATCGTGAAGGCCGGGGCCGAGCGGTCCGAGGGGAACTTCAAGGACACCAAGATCGAGATCCCGATCCCCAACAAGGGGGCCTTCAACCAGGGCAAGATGGTCGAGGAGATGACCGTCGACGAGATGAAGGAGACCGAGGCCAACTACCTCGAAAAGATCGCCATGGAGCGCGAGCGGCAGGCCGTCAGGGCGTCGATGTTCATCGGCGCGGGCCAGCCGAGACTGGTCGAGTGGGACCAGGTCCAGGCGGCCTTCGGTCGGTTCGACTACTGGCGGTCGGAGTGCAAGAAGTTCCAGACCGAGATCCAGTTCCGTCAGGCGATGTCGTGGGGGAGCTTGTTCTTCGTCGTCCTCGGGGCCCCCGTGGGAATCTTGTTCGCCCGCCGCGACTTCCTCAGTGCATTCATCTCCTGCTTCATGCCGATCATCCTGGTGTATTACCCCTTGATGCTCTTCGGGATGAACCTCGGCAAGGAGGGGATCATCTACCCCGAGTTCGTCTGGACCGGGAACGTGGTCCTCTGGCTGGCCGCCTTCCTCTGGGCCTTGCCCCCGGTCCGCAAGCATTGATCGATCGGGTTGGGCGGCATCGGGGTTCAGGGACGGGCCGATACTCGAAGGACACGGAGGCGACCCGACGATGCGGATCCTCGATCGCGAGCGGTACTGGGCCTTCCTCAAGGCCTACTTCATCTGCTTCGTCGCCCTGGTGGGCCTCTACGTCGTCATCGACTCGTTCAGCAACCTCGACGAGTTCGAAGAGATCTCGCCGACCACCGCCGACCTCTTCCGCAACATGGGCCGGTATTACCTGATCAAGATGACCCTCTTCTACGACCAGATCTGCGGGATCATCACCATGATGGCCGCGATCTTCGCCGTGACCTGGTTGCAAAAGGACAACGAGCTGCTGGCGATGCTCGCCGCCGGGATCAGCACGCATCGGGTCATCCGCCCGGTCCTGGTCTCGGCGCTGCTCATCAGCAGCCTCGCGGTCGTCAACCAGGAATTCATCATGCCGAGGTTCGCCGAGGAGCTCCAGCGGACGCCCGATGACGATGGCTCGCTGCTCCTGAAGGTCTACCCCCGGCAAGATGCCAACGAGGTCTTGCTCCAGGGCTCCAACGCGAACCGGACGCGGAAGTCGGTCGAGCGGTTCTCGGCGACGATCCCGGTCCGGGTGGCCGGCGAGCTGATCGAGATCTACGCGATGGAGGCGATCTACGTCCCCGAGGCCGACCCGGACAGCTCGGTCAGGGGCGGTTGGGTCCTCTGGGGGACCAAATTCCTCACGGCCGAGTCCCCCTCCAGGCCCTTCGAGGAACTCACCAAGGGCGTGCTGATCGAGGTCGAGGACCGCCACGCCTGCCCCCAGCCGCTCGACAAGCTCGCGGGCAAGTCCGGGTCGCCGGTCTACTTCCTCAAGACCAATTTAACCTTCTCGGAGCTGACCCGGAGCCCCTCCTGGTATCGCTTCGCCCCGACCCTGGAGCTGATCCGCGCGCTGTCCGACCCCTCGAACGTCGGCGAGCGGACGGAAATCTCGATCTTCCTGCATTCCCGGATCATCCGGCCGCTCCTCGGTTTCAACCTGATGCTGCTGAGCCTGCCCCTGGTCCTCGGCGGGGTGGGGAGGAACATGTTCATCAATCTGGGATTGTCCCTGGGGACCTCCGGCCTGTTCTACTCGGCAACCTTCCTCAGCCAGTATCTCGGTGGGCACGAGATCTACTCGCCCGAGATGGCCGCCTGGGCCCCGCTGATCTTCTTCGGGACCTTCGCGACGGCGCGGTGGGACACGATCCGGACTTGAGTCGTGATCGTCGGGTCCGGCTATCGGGCCGGGCCGTCGATGCAAACCTGAGGCCGGGGATCCATGGGCAGCCAACCGCCGAGATCCAATGACCAGTGCCGGGCCCCGGGGTCGTTCCGCGACCCCAGCGGGTTCGTCTTCGAACGCGGGGGCGTCCTCCTTCGCCAGGTCAACCGGGCCTATCGCGACGATTACGACCGGCTCGTCGCCTCCGGGCTCGATCGGGCGCTGATCGACGAGGGCCTACTGATCCCCCACGTCGAGGTCGACGAGCAACCCGCCGGGCCCGAGACGGCCTACAAGGTCATCCGGCCCGAGCGAGTCCCCTTCGTCTCCTACCCTTACGAGTGGTGCTTCGGCCAGCTCAAGGCGGCGGCCTTGCTGACCCTGGAGATCCAGAGGCGGGCCCTGGCCCGCTCGATGTCGCTCAAGGACGCCAGCGCCTTCAACGTCCAGTTCCTCGGGAGCAAGCCGGTCTTCATCGACAGCCTTTCCTTCGAGGCCTACCGCGAGGGGCGGCCCTGGGTCGCCTATCGCCAGTTCTGCCGCCACTTCCTGGCTCCTCTGGCCGTGATGAGCCGGGTCGACGTCCGGCTCAATCAACTCTTCCGGCCAAGCCTGGACGGCATCCCGCTCGACCTGGCAAGCCGGATCCTCCCGTGGTCGACCCGGTTCGACCCTCGCCTGCTGATCCACATCCACCTCCACTCCCGGGCCGAGCGAGTTTTCGCCGGCGACCGGGCCGCCGCCAAGCCCAACGCCGAGCATCGGGCCTTCGCCAAGTCGGCCCTCCTCGGCCTGGTCGACTCGCTCGAAAGCACCATCCGTTCGTTAAAGTGGGAACCGAGCGGGACCGAGTGGGCCGACTATTACGACGAGACCAATTACACCGACGAGGCGACCCGGCGGAAACTCGACCTCGTCGGCTCGTTTGTCGACGAGGTCCACCCCGCGACGGCCTGGGACCTCGGCGCCAATACTGGGCGATACAGCCGCGTGGCTGCCGAGCGAGGCGCGTCGACCGTCGCCTTTGACTTCGACCCGGCGTGCGTCGAGCGGAACTTCCGGGCGCTCGGGTCGCGGGACGATCGGTCGATCTTGCCGCTCTGGCTCGACCTGACCAACCCCAGCCCTGGGCTCGGCTGGGATCACTCCGAGCGGTCATCGCTGATCGAGCGGGGGCCGGCCGACCTCGCGATGGCGCTGGCCTTGGTACATCACCTGGCGATCTCGGGCAACGTCCCGCTCGATCGGGTCGCCACGTTCCTGGGCCGTTGCTGCAAGTCCCTCATCATCGAATTCGTTCCGAAGGGAGACTCGCAGGTCAACCGCCTCCTGGCCTCGCGGGTCGACGTCTTCGACGACTACACCAAGGAGGGGTTCGAGGCCGCCTTCGCCGGGCCATTCGCGATCGAGCGGGCCGAGCCGATCGCCGGCA
>JAABUK010006891.1_pt1 | contig 16691 bp, 21 predicted proteins | sample 5559141 | NCBI WGS metagenome assembly JAABUK01 (sample SAMN10711869, study PRJNA513367) | rock metagenome | isolation source: Antarctica rocks | place: Antarctica: Victoria Land, Pudding Butte nord | collected 2016-01-03
GGGTGATGGGGGTGGAGATGGGGGTGGAGACGGTGGGGGTGGGGATGGAGGAGGTGGTGGTGAGGGGCACAAGCCGCAGGTTTGACGGCAGTTGGATCTGCATGCAGGGAAGGCCTCAGACCATGGTCACTTGCATGTGTATTCAATCGGACCATGTATCATCAATGATGATTGGCAAAGCATTACAGTCTGATGCAGCTGGTGTGGCATTGGCAGCAGAGTTATCAAAGCAGCCTGCTTACCTGAGATAGTCACCAATGCCTCCAGGCAAAGTACAATCATTGTGTACGCTGGCACAGATCTGACTACAATCTGATGCCAGGTCCACACACACTCCAGATGCAGTCAGTGGTGCTGGGGCTGCTGCTGTGCCAGGAGAGCTTGAGCCAGTCACTGGAGCTGAGCCTGGGCTGGTTGAGGATCCTGGAGTGCCTGAGGTTGGCAATGGAACAGGGGAGACCTGTGATGATATGCTGGGTGATGCTGTTCCATTTGTAGGCAGCAGGGGTCAGTCCAGGTGATAGGGCAGGCGTAGATGGCACGCTAGGTGATGCCCCAGTTGTTGGGGCAGGTGTAGCTGTCAGCCCAGGTGATGGGGAAGGTGTCGATGGCACGCTAGGTGATGCCCCAGTTGTTGGGACAGGTGTAGCTGTCAGCACGGGTGATGAGGCAGACCTCTGATGAAAAAGCTCTCTGCTGTAGCAAGGTCTCAGCAGCTGCCGCATGATCATCAGCTGCAATGGCATTGGCTACAGCCAACATGTCTGGGAAGTACGGATATGACTGGACAATGACATTGCCTCTCTGAAACAATGTCATGACCTACAGCATACAGCTTGTTGTTCATTGTGCAGCATTCCTCTTGAATGTTGATATGGCAAATGCACGGACGGCTGGGTGCATCACAGAAGAAATGGATGCTAGGTTCTGCCAGCATGAGCCACTCATGAGTGACCACCTGCTGATTGGAAGCAGGCATCAAGAAAACCTGCTACTCCTTGGGTGTACGTGCAAAGCCTGATTCAGTCACGGCATTGACATCATGCCAACACAATGTTTTGCAGGCATGGTGACTCGCAATGGCATGCCTTGTGGGTCTGCACAGTATGTAGACACTCACCCGCTTCCATGTTGCATACAAGAAGCCACAGGTGAGCTGGTGATCTTCCTGGATGTTGGCTTGCAGTCTGTCTAGGACTCCAGCCATTGTCACATAATCCAGTGCCAGCGCATGCTGTGTAGTCTTTGTCCCATGCACTCCCTGAATACAGCACCACTCGTTAGGAGTGTCAAGCTCAGCATACATTAGCAGCAGCACCAACAATTGGGTCCCAAGGCTTGCCAAAGACTGCAAGCCTTGGAGACTGCAACACTGCTTGACTGCAAGACTATCTTGCAAGACTGCAGACTGCAAAACTGCTTGCCAAAGACTGCTGCTTGCTTGAAAACAATGTGCTTGCAGTTGCGCATTTACAGCTGCAGCCGCCCTGCTGCATTGAACAAGCAAGCGCCAATGGACATGCAGTGGTCACCTCTAAAGTGTTGAGAAGGCTTTCCCTTTGCCTGAGCACCTCACTCATCTTGGAGAGGTAGTAATGCCTGCCAGCCAGCAACTCCTTCTTCTGCTGTGGACTCAGATTGATGGAGCGCTGCACATGCAAAAACAGAGCAGATTGATGTCTTTTCATGCCTTAACATGTAAATGCAACATGACCGCATATTTTTGGGGCAGAACGCCTAACATTGCAACAGTTGAAGCTATGAAGGCTGCTGCAGACAAAAGGTATCGATCTCACAATGCTTTTGCAAGCATCAACTGCAAATATATGTGCAACTGGAATATACACGCAGCTAGCATAAGCGCTGCTAGGAAAGCTAAAATATACAATGAGCCAAATGAAAGATCTGCTCAGCTGCAGTAGTATGAGTGATTCAGCTGGGCAGAACTTACGGAGATGGAGAGCCATTTGCTAGAGCTGGGTCCCTGTTGCACCATCAGTGCTCCATCAAAGTTGGAGCAGTGCAGCGTGCGAATGGCTGATGGGTTGCTCATGGCCAAAGATGCACAGATGGCACTGCACTCATTCACCAGCCTGTCAATCTGAGCCTGTACAGCTGAGTGGTCATTGCCTCTGGCTTCCAACAACATCACTGCCAGCTTGTTCACGTACTCCTGCACAGCAAGGCTAAGCTTGAGTGGATGCCTCTTGTTATGTGCATGACAGGCGCTGATGTCTTCTCTGTGTGCACCTCCTCTGCTATGCAGAAAGATGGGTAGTTGACTACCATTGTGCAAAGACAGTACGCTGAAAAAGCTACAGAATGTGCAAGTTCACAAACATGTCAACATTACTTCAGACAAGGCAGACATGAACAGCATCTTATTTGCAGAGCTTGAACCATGGACACTGTGCTTGCAGATGCACAGATGTTTGTTGGTTGATGCAGGACAACACCTTCCAGAGCTTGGTGAGCTCAGTTGAGGACATGCTCTTCAAGGCCTCGCAAGTGATGCGTGCATTATCTCTCACAGAGATATTGAGGTACGCATTGGATCTGTAGCCGTCTTGCATCGTAAAGGGTGTCTGCTGCTGCTGCTCAGCCTGCAAAGCAGCCGGAGTGAGAACCAAATCAGGAGGGACTCCAATATCACTGCATGTATGTACAATTTACTGGTTGCAAGTCATGCAACGTGGTATGGCAGTGTGCTATTCGCATCAGATGTAGCCTGTTCATTAATTGCAGCAACAGACTAGAAATGCATGGGCAGCAATCTGGTGGAATGTTGACAAATGGGCACAACGTGATGCATGGGAATAAGACACACAGGACATACTCAATTTGGGTATGTCCTGTGTATCTCTGGTGCTCAGCACCTGATGATGCAAGGAGTGGTCTTCCGCCTTGAACTTGCAGATTTCTTGATCCCTCATCACCAGCACCTTCTCCAAAATGTTGTTGCGGTTCTCCAAGGCTGACTTTTCTATAGAAACGTGCTCAAGCTTGGCTGAGAGCTCAGACAGCTTCTTTTCGCTGTCTGTCAGCTTGGCCTACACATGTCAGCGCACATTCTAAAGACGACAGGCAATTGGCATAAACATAAGCTGGCCCTGACACCAACAAGACGGCAGAGAAACAAAACACGCAGAACCAACATGCACAGTACCTTTTGTCTGTCGCGCCACCTCTTCTGTGCAGTTTTGTTCTTTTCTCTCATTCTTGCAGTTCTTTCAGCTTTAGTGAGCTTTCTGTTGTCTTCAAAGTCACTGCCACTGTGCTCTCCAGAGTGCTGCTCAGCAGAGTGGCCAATGCCAAAGAGCTCCCCAGAATGTCCTGAGTTTGCTGGCTCCTCCACCCTTTTGTGCTTATGCCCAACACTTTCAGCAAGACCAAGTAAGGGGCCAGGTGCTGTATCTGTGACAGGCACAGGTTCTGATGCCCCAGGGGTTGGCACCCACTGAAAAGTGTGCTGCTGCGACATGAAAGGCCCATCATTGTAAGCTGCATTCTGAGGAAGTGCGCCTAGCGCGCCCGTCCCGTATGAGAGGTCGAAAGAGCTTTGTTGCTGAGGTGCCTGTTGAGGCCCTGGAAGCTGAACATTATCCGCTAGGAGAAAGTCGAGAAAACCCTTGTCGACATGATCATTTGGATAGGAGCGTCTACTTGCTTTAGCTACTGGAGGGCCATAATGAAGGTCCGTCGACACTTGATCCCAGTTTTGGTGCATGACATAGCTCCTGCCGTCAAAACGGCGGCAACAACCTGCTTGTGATAAGCTGTGCGGAGACACAGGGACGTGTACGTTTAGTCAGAGATTTCAAGCCAAGCTGACAAGTGCGTCTAGTAAGATTTAGATCCGGACATCTAGCTCGCCTGCCCTCGCCACAAAAAAAAACTGAATAGAAGCTGCCTGACAATGGAAACATGAATAATTGAAAGCAGGGCACGGGAGGAGGGCCAGCGTTATTTCTCATCGGTTCTCAGACCCTAAACCGCAAAAATGCAAAAACCGCTGAAACCCTAACCCCTACATCCTATCCAACAACCGTAACAAAATTAAAAGTTTGAAAATTTTTAGGGTTTTGAAAAACCCTAACGGTGAGAACCGATGAGAAATAACGCTGGGGCTACAGGAGCCCGACGCTGCCTTTTGTCAGGGCGCTGCGGTTTTAGCCAAAACTTAGGTAATTGACAACGAGTGTAAAGCAGGACATGTCGTAGAATGTCCAGTCCTTTCGACTCATAGCGACCCTGCTCGTGAGTTGTCTGCGGAGAGCTCCGAGTTCTGGATCAGCTCGACTGGCCCCACCCAACATGGCCGAGTGAAACGCCCGAACATCGTCCTTGCTTCGTATCAAAGCCTTGTACGGAGACGGGTTTTCATTACAGTGCCTGATGAGGCCTGCTTCTTTTCGATAATTTATCAAGATAGGGACCTGCAAGATTGCGGGGTGGCCCATTTCCCCGCCACTGCGCAGTGAAGGTTCCATGACCCTGAATATGTTTGGGGTGGAGCTGTTACCTTTAGCAGAAGCCCAGCACCTGAACTTTGAGCTGGGCGACTTGGAATGGGCCGGCAGCACATCACAGCCAGAAGTCAGCGGTTATACAGAGCCCTGCCCTGAAATACTTGCTGTTGCATCCCCAGCACCAGTGTCAAATAGCTCTCGAGAGAATTCTCTTGGGACTGCTCTCCCTGCAAACTGGGGTGTTCACATACTTACCCTGCTCAGCAAGAATCGAGATGAGCCTGGCGAAAACTATTCAGCAGCTTCTGCAAGTGGAACAGCAAGTCAGGCCAAGGCTGCCCAAGCCCAATCACAGGCTGTGCACCAAGCTCAGCCTGATAAGGCAAGCAAACAGAGAGAGAAGAACAAGCGAGCCCAAAAGCGGCATAGGGATAGACAGAAGGTCACGCTCTGCATGCCTTGCCCTTCAAGCAACTATGCAGTATCTGACACACAGCAGTGATTTCAAACGTCTCAATACCGCATACCTGTACACTTGTTGCCAGCTGAGCCAGCTGCTCATTCACTTGACTGCCAAATCTAGCTTCTTTGACTTGGAAACCTTTCAGCTGCTCTTCTCGTGGCACCGCACTTGGCTGTTGCTGCTGAGTGTACATGCTGAGCGTACGTGCAAGCTTTCGAAAGCTTTGTGTTGAATCACATCGGCTGCGATGCAGGCCAAAGAAGAAGAAAATGGCGTCCAGATTGCAGTGCTGGCGGCAGAGCTTAAAAGAACGCAGTGGGAGAAAGGCATAGTAGAGCAGGAGGCAGAAACCCTCAAAACAGCTCTAGCTGTCTGGACTAGCCGTTCATCTCAGGTGTGCTTCATGATCTTGTTCACTGACTCAATCACTCCTTCACTCAGATTTTCACTGACTCACCCACTTATTCACCCACCCACACATCTATTCACCAATGCGCTTGTTAGCTCACTGACTCACACGCACTCGCTCATTTAACCCATGCATTTGATATGTGTCTTCTTGGGGGTCAGGTGCATTCGATATGTGTCTTCTTGGGGGTCAGTTCTGAGGTCACCAAACCCTGTTTGTCTCAAAAACTGTTGCCCTTGCTCCCACTGGGATACGCGGGTGTGATTGAAAACAACAGCATCAAACCTACCAAATGCCATAAACAGCAACGTGGGCACAACTTTTGTCTAATTCCCCCCCCCCTGTCTTTCCTGATTGTGGGTCCTTACAAATCTGAACAAACTTTGACATACTCCCCAAACATGTTGACAGACAGCGTGTCTCCTGCATGCAGTCTGCGCCGCAGCATCAGGCCGGTGTGAAGTATGACTACTGGCCATCCTCTGGCTGGATCCCCAAGGCAGTCATGCAGAACACTCTGCAGACAGACTCGCCGGAGCTCATGACTGCTGAGCAGGTCAAAGCCATGAGCATAGGGGATCACCAGCACCTCTGGCGGGTGAGCAGACCCACATCACAGCATGTCAGAATGCATTGTTGCTGATGCATTGTTGCTGACGCATTGTTGCTGATGCATTGTTGCTGATGCATTGCTGTGATGCATTGTTGCTGATGCATTATTGCTGATGCATTGTTGCTGATGCATTGTTGCTGATGCATTGTTGCTGATGCATTGTTGCTGATCCTTTGTCTCAAGCATGGAGTGTTTTCAAATGCGTTTCACCACTGTTGAGACTGGCCCAGAAGTCTTTTGTAGGAGAGCTGCTGCTGCCAGGGCTTACCGGCCTTCATCTGTTCCTGATCTGTTCCTGTGATTGTAGATTCCCTGTGTTGGGCTTGACACATGAGCACTTGGGTCAACCTATCAGCCCATCATATTCGACTTGCGTTCATGTTCATGTCTCACACCATTCTTCTTGGGCTCTTCTTCTGGGCTCTGCCGCACATGTTCAGAGGCAGCAGTTGTGTGCTCAATGTCTACATGCTCTAAAACATCTCCACAATGTAGAGACGCATACTTACTGTCCCCAGACGTTCTCAGTGTAGATTTGCAGTGTAGGGCTGATATTCCTGAACTAAAAAAGGCGTTTTGGGATTGAAAACAGCTGTATGTGTGATGCAGATGCTGGTGTTCAAGCTGGCCAGCCTGCTTCCAGCAGTGCAAGGGCATATGGACAGCCCTGCAGGCGTCAGGGTTAAGGTACGTCAAGGCAACACTTTTTGCTGTTGCTGCCTTTGCTCTGCGTGGTGGGTGGTGTTGTTTCTCATGCATCCATGCTGACGCTTCCAGTGATAAAATTTCATATCGTGTGTAATGATTTAAAGGAACAAGAACACCGAGCAAGGGCGGCAAACAAACAACCCATGGACGAGTAATGTGCAAGTAATGATGGGACAGACATGTCCTGAATTGCTGGCATTGGATTTGCAGCTCCAGTCCTGTACCATGTGCATCTTGTACACTGTGTGTGCATGAGCTGCAGCTGAGACATGACACACTGCGGTCGCTGACACAGAACCTAACCAGCTCAAACAAGCTGGGCTCTCAGCTTGAGTGAACAGCCACTGAACTCACCAACAACGGGACCCTAGGCTCCTTTGAAACAGAACTCCCACCAGCTTGCTTTTGTCGCACACCACGTATACCCAGGCTTTCAAGCCGGATGCCTGATGAGTCACCGCTGGCTCCATACCCCAGACTGTGAGCTCTTTTCAATCCCGAAACATCTATTTTAATTCAGAAACGTCATCCCTACACTGGAAATCTAAACTCAGAGACGCTTGGGGACAGTGAAAACGCGTTTCTACATTGGGGAGATGTTTTAGGTGTATCAAAAATGAAATGCAGGAGTTGATGGTGGAGCACGGCATGCGCCATGCATGCGTGGCAGCTTACAACTTTGACTGCATGCATGAGTTGATGACCAGCAATATGGAGACTGGTCAACCAGCTGAGCCCACACCTCCAGACAGATGGAGGAGTGTTGCGGTAAGAAATTGACTGGTGCTTTCGTTGTAGCACTTGCCTGCCTGGTCTACACTGAACCTTCAAATCTTGGATGAGCTTCTACACTGGAGTTCAGGCTGATGTGAACGAGCTTCTTCTGTTGCCTTGCATGCACCTGCTGTTTGCATTCCTATCCTGCCTCGTCTGGTTCAATTTATGAAGCGCCTTGGCAGCCTGCTGCGGCGTGGCTCTGTGCTGTAAGGACTGCAAAGTCTGTAAGGCTCCCTGCTTGTCACCCCTGTTATGTGTCTGCCCATTGTTTTCAACACCCAGCAACAGGCTTTGAGGCAGGTCATTCAGCAGCAAACCCTGTTCTGTTTCTTCCCATAGTACTCAACTCCCAGCCAAAGGCTTTCAGGCAGGTCATTCAACAGCTGTGAGTTTGATAAGAGGAGCTGTGTTCTGCCGAAGGCAAGCAAACCCACTCGTTTACACTCCAGGCTTCTTGTCCAGCTGGACACCTTTGTGCAAGTACAACCCTTGCAAGCCACAAATGCCAATGTAGTTATGTCATGTTGGCTCACATTGCTTGCATACGTGCATCAGGCGTCAGCAGAGTTCAGTGACACCCAGAAGCGCCAACTGCTGCTAGTCAGGAGGCATTACTACCAGCAGTCAGGAGCACTGGCGTCCACACGCTGCAAGATAGCACCTTGGTTGCAGGTCACTCCCACTCTCTTCTCTCCTCATGCATTGAAGCTCATTTATTCACTCATCATCTGAGAACATATGTGTGTTCGTGGGGCCAGGTGTACAGTCCGAGTAGCTCCCTGTTTGCAATATGATGATTTCCCAAGGTGCCAATGACGATCTGCTGTCTACTCATGCTGTCTACTGCTTCTGTCTGCTGCCTTTGTCTACTGATGCTGTCTACTGCCTCTGTCTACTGACGCTGTCTACTGCCTTTGTCCACTGCCTTTGTCTACTGACGCTGTCTCCTGACGCTGTCTGCTGCCTTTGCCTACTGCCTTTGTCTACTGCTTCTGTCTACTGATGCTGTCTACTGCCTTTGTCTACTGATACTGTCTACTGCCTCTGTCTACTGCCTTTGTCTACTGATGCTGTCTACTGCCTCTGTCTATTGCTTCTGTCTACTGCCTTTGTCTGCTGCCTCTGTCTGCTGATGCTGTCTACTGCCTCTGTCTACTGCCTCTGTCTACTGATGCTGTCTACTGCCTCGGTCTACTGCCTCTGTCTACTGCCTCTGCATGCGGCTATATGCGACTGAATTGTCAGGCAGCTTATCCAGTAGCTGTGTGACATTCAGGATGAGTTGAGTGTGTGCCAGGCACTGTGAGCGCACTCTGATGCTATAAGCACACCTGGAGTTAGTTGTGAATTAAGAGCCCCCAATCATACACAATCTTTTGCATTGATAGGTTTTGCGCTTGCTAAGTTTTTTGCGTGGTAAATCTGGAGCTGACCAGTGACTGGGGTTGCTGTGTGTCAACCTATTGGTTGTCAGTGTCGTCAATGTTATGAATTTAAGAAGTGACGCCTCATGTGGTTTTGTGTTTACAAAACAGGCGTGTAATGTGTAGGGACAAGGGGCGCTGCTGGGCACTTATCCTGGTCTTGCCAATCAGTTTGTGACGAGTCATGCAGCCATGCGGCAAATGCAGGAGACCCTGATGCAGGAGCAGAACCTGTTCATCTCCCTGCTGGGAGCTGTTTGGCGCAGGGTAATAACAATAATAATCATAATAATTAATAATAGTAAATTACTATTAGTATTGATGATGATCTTCATAATGATAAGCATAAGCATAATCATAATCATAATCATAATCATAATCATAATCATAATCATAATCATAATCATGATCATAATCATAATCATAACTTTAATCACAATCACAACCATAAGGATAAAGATAAAGATGAGCAATAATAGAATGCTTCATAAAGCGTCTGTCAACACAAGCGCAGGGTAAAGTAAGTCAAGAAGAGAGATGAATGCTCCAAGTCATCATACTGTATGCATGCCTGTTGGTCAACAGCTTCAGCTGATGGTCATGGGGGACATCTACATGCACAAGCATTTGCACCTGAAGCCAGGCCTGAACCCATGAAAGTCTGGCAGGCCTAGTCACGTCTGTCTGCTTCTTGCATCTCTTGCTCTGCATGAGGATTCTGAGATCGGAGCAGAAATGCATGCAAACAGAGCATGTGTACTTGCAGTAGCATTCGTTCTTTGTGTTGTCTGATCTTGAATGTTCATGCGCCGGACAACTACTGACTGGCTTGTGTGTCCTGCAGACATGCACAACCATGCAGACAGCTTGTGTTGTCCAATCTTGAGTGTTCATATGCCGGACAACTACTGACTAGCTTGTGTGTCCTGCAGACATGCACAACCATGCAGACAGCCATCATGAGCGTCCAGGCATACCCTTTGGCTGTAGATATTGTGGCTGTCATGAACTGCATCGCAGAGGATGCTGGTGAGCCATCACCTGGAGAGTTGATGGCGGGCTTTACGAACTGTAACTTGATTTTGGACAGCTCAGCATTACGCGTACCCAGTCCTGATCTGCTACTGGAAGTGTCTCACTGGAGTGTAGATTATCCCACCCATACTGCTTGACTTCAACAAAAAATACATCTTTGTTCAGATTGTGGAGCGCTGGGGAGGTGATTGGTGTGTGGTCATGTCAGCTTGTTCCTGACATGTGTTTTTTGAGAATGGCCAGCATAGTGCCTCTGCTGTGTACCTTTGACAGCAACGTTGGCAAGCTGCTTGTTTGTGGGGTCTGGTGTACTGACAATGAGAGAAAATTTGCTCTTCCTTTTCTGCTGTTTGTCTCTTCTTGTTTTGCAAAAATCTTAGAGTTATTGCTGACTTGTAAGCTAATTTAGCTTTTGGGGGGCCTTTTACTGCTGAATTTGTCACTGCATCAAGCCTTTGACAATTTCTTGTTTGGCTGCCATCACAGCTTTTAGAGTTACCTGCGTTCAGTCACTGGATCCAGCTTTAAGAGCAATGCGGCTCCAATACTCCCTGCTGTCAGTTCAATTGAACCGCTTGTGGCCATGAGTTTTCCTCAGAACATGGTGTTTAGTAATGGTGTAGTTTATATCAGTTCTCCACATCCATTTGACGGGCTCAGTCAAGAAAGGCTTATGCTGCCAAACACGATAGGAGTTTTGAGGCATGATGTGGGTATGAAGTCTTACTTGAGTATACATGCCAAACAACTTTGTAACGAAACTATATTTTAGCTTCAACGCAAACATGCACAGCTTACTCCATGTTGCTGCAACAGTTGCTCAAACCTAGCCATACACAATATCTCAGCCTCAGCTGACTTTGGAATCACTACGTCCCTACCTATATTTAACATATACAACGGTCCCAAATTTTTAGGCACCAGCTAATCCCCCTAATTCATGTTCGCACAAAACCAACAAAGGGTTTCACAACCAGGGCATCCACCAAGTATACATCTGACCCAGGTGATCCTTGTCAGTAGCCTCCTCTAAAAACGACCCCAGAGCTTTACAACCAGGGCATCCACCAAATATACATCTGACCCAGGTTGTTCTTGTCAGTAGCCTCCTCTATGAGCCTATGAGCTTGTCCCTCAGTGGACAGAGGCAGGGAGGGCATGGAGCTCACACCCAGCAAAGTTCCGGTCAGACGCCCTGCAAACCACTTTGTTTTGTCCAGACTGCAAATCTTGTTTGTTTTCAGAACTGCATGCAGTGCTAGTGCCAACGATTGACCACACAGAGACTGTCAAGCCTGAGCACACAAAATTGGCATAACAGTAACGGCAATGACTGTCTTGGCTGAAGGTTTCGGTTAGAGCAGAGCAGAGCAGAAGAGCAAGGGAACGTGATCAAAGCTGGGTGTTTCACCTTCTATGGTAGCCATTGCATCTCTGGCCATGGCATTCTCTTGCTCTTCAGCCCCACTCTTGGCATTCTTGGGCACCCACTCCACCAGGGGGTCATGCACCAGGGTCTCCAACACACTCAGCAAAGTGTCCCTGTGCGTCCTCAAAACCTGCACCAAACCAGGTTTTTCCTCTCTATCTTTCTGACTTTTGTTTTGATTTGTCAAACCCAGATGGCTTACTCTCACCACGACCGTGTTTCGTGCAAAATGCAAATTACTGGAACTGTTTGCTGATGATGTTGTTGCCCCTGGATGACAGCTGGCAAGCTGAGAACAGCTGTGTTGCTGGCTGCAGCAGCAGTGAGTCGCCCTAGCGAGACCACATACCAACAGAGGTTGTGGCCATTCAGTCTTGGACACAGCACCAACACCAGGAGCAGAATGAAGCAGGCAAGACGATCATACAGATCTAGCTCATATAGAAGAATACCACACAAGACACAAACAATGGCTGCTTCAGTCTCACTTGGAACCAAGAATCACAAGTCAGAGGTAAGAAGTATGAAAAAGCCTCGCGCCTTCTGGCATCAATCAAAAGGAAAGCCCTTCTGGCACATCTGTAACGAGACAGGTCTGTCAATGCTTGCTTTGTCCGATGGTTTGCCCAGCATCATCACGGCTTGGTGAGTGGAAGCAGTACGCACATATGGCAAAACATGTGTGCAATGTCCTTCTGTTCTCATCAACAGCAAAGGTCGAGCTCAGATAGGCCAAAGACAAGCTAGCAGATGCTCTTTAGAATACAGAAACATCCCTGTGAGTCCAAGGAACTCCTGTTCTGCAGGCGTAAATCTCTGCTCAGACAGGCCTAGAGATGAGTACCAGGAGGTCTCGTTTTGAGGGGATGCCTTGAGTGAGCTCAACACCAGTGTGGATTCATTGCTGTTACCAACATCAAAGCGGTGTCTCAAATGATAGCTCAATGCTAGTGTGAACTGACTGCTGTTGCCATCGACAGCAGCATCCGATTGCAACCATGTGTGCTTCAAAGCAGAAAGATGCCTGATGCCTCCCAGCTGGCTTGATGCTCCAAGAGTGCAGTAACAACAAAAAAGGCTTTGTTGATCATATCACACCACAAAATAGAGTAGATTTTCGACAAGACCAGTATATACCTGCAAGGTGACCTCACAGGCTCTGCGAAAAGCTCCTTCATAGCCAGATACCCCAAAGGCATCCACCAGGTTCTGCGTCAACCTGAAAGGCACCATCTCTGGAATGGCCAGCGTCAGTCCCTGCAACCACCACCCCTGTCAGGTTACAAACTGGATAGAACGAAAAGAAAGAAAAGCAACGACTAGATAGAAAGAAAAGAATAGATAGAAAGACAAGAAAGAAAAGAAGAGACCATGCCTTTCGGCGTCAATGTAATGAGAAGCCAAGTATAATGCTGGGCTGCCCAGGTCAGACTAAATACAGCAAGCCACCCTTGCATCACTATTGCATCCTTCTTGGACTGATCCAAGGCTGCTTGCAACAGCCCCAGCCGTGCGCAGATCCAATTGGCTGGCCCAAAAACAGAAATTGCTGATTGGCAGCTGACACTGCGTTTGTACCATCCAGCAGCGCATCTTTAAGCCAGTCCCCTCTTGCTTATGGTGTGACCATCCACTGCAATCTTGTGTCTACACAACATCATCAAGGAAAGGAGATCCCTAGAGAGCAATACATATCTGCCGTTGCTCTCTAGATTTCTCCTTTCCTGGATGATGTTTTGTAGACACAAGATTGCAGTGGAGGGTCACGTCATAAGCAGAAATGCATTGCAAGCTAGAGGAAACAGGAGGAACAATGTGGCAGGCTAGAACAACCTCAAAATCATTTTATCCCTGGACAGCCCGGTATCATACTTGGCTTTTCATGGATTTGACGCCGAAAGGTGCAGTCTTTTCATTTCTTTTCTGTCTGACCATCCACTGGTCAGACAGCAAAGAACCCTACCAGGTCAGGTTGCAGGTTTACAACGCGACAGACTGACATGCTTGCGCAGTCAAAGCCATGTGACCTGCATTGCTGACAGTAGCATCAAGCAGTACGGTCTCACAAACGCAACTCCCCAACATGTGATGTGTCACACAATGAACAGCTGCCTCTTTTGGGCATGATTTCTGGACGTGTTGGCACAAGACAAGTCTCAAGCTCCCTCCTAAGCAGCCTGGTAACATACTTGGGTCCTCATTAACACCGAAAGCTTTTCTTTTCTTTTCTTTCTCTCTCAAGCTCCCTACAGGGCAAGTTCATGCTTGGTTTCAGGCTTACCCGATCAAACAAGAAGGCAAAGTCGACATGGACTGCATCCCCAGTGGTAGCGTCCAGCAGAATGTTCTCCCCATGCCGGTCGCCCAGACCCACAATGTGACCCACCATGGACCAGACGGCGGTAGTCCGTGTGAAGCCCAGCCTGGCGTTGTGCCAGGTGGCAGGCTCTGGGAAGCGTGCTAGAAACCAGCGATGCAGCACTGGAGGGTACATGGCTAGGAGCTTGTCTAGCAGCTCACTTTTGCGTTTGCCCTGCAGGAGAAAAGAAAAGAAGAGTGTACGGCTTTTCAGGGGTTCATATAACTCTGCTCGTGCTCTGGAAAGCGCGCTAGAAACCAGCGATGCAGCACCGGAGGGTACATGGCCAGCAGCTTGTCTAGCAGCTCGCTCTTGCGTTTGCCCTGCACAAGAAGAGAAAAGGCTACCCCTTGCAGCATTGGTGAAAGAACAGGCCAAGGATGAGATAGACTGGGAAGCGCGCTAGAAACCAGCGATGTAGCACTGGAGGATACGTTGCCAGCAGCTTGTCTAGCAGCTCACTCTTGCGCTTACCCTGCACAAGAAGAGGAAAGTCTATGGCTTGCGGCAATAACAAAAATAATGATAATAATAGTGATAATAATAAAGAGAAAAGTCTTTGGCTTGCGGCGTCAATAAGAGATGCACTGGGTTTCCCTGAACGGCCTTGCACATGAGGAGGTGTGTGTGCATCTGCAGCCTGGCACGTAGCTTGTTAAGTTAAGCCAGGGTTGTCATTGTCCTAACAACAGGAGCATGAGTATGTGTGTCTGCAGCCCGTTATGATTGCTGAAAAGCAAAAACTTTTATTTTCTTTCTTTCCTCTTTCTGATTGCTGCAGGTGCTGCGAAGTGCAGCAAAAGCAGCAGCAGCAGCTCAGTGCTGACAACTGTGCACAGCGTTTACAGAAAACTGCTATTATTGGCTTCAGCTGCTGCAGTGCCAGATTGAGGTAGCTGGATACATTGAAGATAAGAGACGCAGAGTTGACGGAATCCCGTTCAGCATGCACTTCCCTGCAGTATGGACAGGTGAGCCAGGAATCCAACCTAATCAGATGTTACTGTACCTGCAACTTACAGCAACACAGTGTGAAGTATACATCACTGTTTCACAGGGATACACTGTATCCTTGTAATACAGTAATACAGTGTACTCAGTGATGTGACTGTGCCTGATCAGATGTGACTGTACCTGGAACCCATCATAGATCTTCTTCACAGTCATGTTGACGGTCCTCTTGTCGTAGGTGCCGTCAGCAATGTAGATGTCCTGGCAACAGTGGCGCAGTCCGTGCGTGTGTGGCACCCACTCAATGATGCCTGTCTCCTCTGTCAGCGGAATCACTGCAAACCTGCCACCAGCAAAACCAGTTACACTGGGTTTAATCAGTTACACCGGGTTTTGAATTTGCTGTCTACTTCTGTGTCCTTCCCTTGTTCAAAGAAGCTTGCGCAAGGCATTTTCCATTCTTATTTCTGTATTGAACATGTCCAATGTATATAGTAGTGATGATCCAGGATGAAGACCACAGACAGCATGAGTTGAATAAATGCACACAAGGAGAGATGCGTGATGTGAATGACAGAGAAGAGGAAGAGGACAGGTGGTTGCGGCCCTTGGGCAATGCATGCAGCTAAGGATGTTGTTCAGTGTGGTTAACTGATGCATCATACGCAGCATGTAGTTGACCGCCACTTCAACAGCGTTGCAACTCTTGAGAGCCCACTAGCAGCATCAACGCAGTGCACATGCGTTCAAACAGTACACCATGCAGCCAAGCATGTCTTGCTGACATGTGCAAGAGACCCCTGGCGTGACACAGCAGCTAGGCACAGACACACAAGCTTGGCATACAAGCCAACAGAAGTGCGTCACATCATCCTGTCACACGGTCGCAAGCATGGTCTGGGCAGCCCGGTATGATACTTGGCTTCACAATAACTTGACGCTGAAAGATGTACTTCTTTCTTCGTTTTCTTTCTTGCGAGCATAGTAAGGAAGCTGACCAGACACAGACAGATACAGACACAGACCAGACGACAGAAGATAAGGAAGCTGACCTTCGGATGAGCAGGTTACGCCGGCGCGAGGCAGGGTCCTTGGCAAAGAGGCCGTTCAGGATGGAAGCCACCTCCATCATGCGGTTGTCCTTGCGCAGATCATCCTTGGGCTTTGCTAGGAAGCGATACACCCTGCCATCACTGCCTATCAGATCCACCTGCAGACCATTACTCATAAAAATAATGATAATGATAATGATAATGATAATGATAATGATAATGATAATGATAATGATAACAAAAATAACAATAATTGATAATGATAATAATGATTTACAGACGTTCCAGCTGATTGCTCTTGCCAGGTGATACTCATCACCTAATGTGATTCTGTCATTGTGACTGTTGTTTGTTAGGTACTCATTTGTATGCTTATTGTTTTGTGTGTATCATGATGTATCATGAGTGCTATCGATTATGAGTCATAATGATGTTGTTGCCGAGTCCCTTCACGCTCTTCTATGGCTTGTCAGAAGCACAGGACAGAAACTAGAAGCTTCTCATGCTTCCTGATGGGAGGGAAACATACAAGGGAGGGAAACATACAAGGGAGGGAAACATACAAAGGGGAAACATACAAAGGGGAAACATCAGGAGCCAATGAGATGCAGCCAACGTTGCTTCTTGGGCAGACATACCTTCTTGGGTTTCTGCAGTGAAGGCAGCAGCTCCACCTCATCCTTGATGTCAGCTATGGTCACCACCTCTGCAAAGGGCTGATGCTGCCTTTCGGTGCAGCCACTAGTGGGCAGCGTCAGGGTCAGGCCTGTGTTGACTGGCATCATCACATCCAAGGGCAAACTGCGCACGAGAGCTGCAAAATCCTTCTTGGCTGAGAATGATCTGCAATGGCACAGCCACAATCAGAGCCAGGTAGGCGGGGTGAGGCATGTACTGACTGGCATCATCACATCCAGGGGCACGAGAGCTGCAAAATCCTTCTTGGCTGAGAATGATCTGCAATGGCACAGCCACAATCAGAGCCAGGTAGGCCGGGTGAGG
>JAABUK010006893.1_pt1 | contig 16689 bp, 15 predicted proteins | sample 5559141 | NCBI WGS metagenome assembly JAABUK01 (sample SAMN10711869, study PRJNA513367) | rock metagenome | isolation source: Antarctica rocks | place: Antarctica: Victoria Land, Pudding Butte nord | collected 2016-01-03
GATTACGATCATCCAACCGTGGCCTATTCGAATCAGGAAGAATGCAACACAAGGCGAGTTCAACGCTCTGCTTGCGTCTGGTCACAATGGCTCTGAACGGTACATTGAGTGGGAGATGCTTGTGCTGCTGACATCCGCATTTGAATCAACGTTAATTTGTTTTTGTCCGCTCTCTGATGTAGCTTTCGCGTGCAGATATTTATTCTACTGTTTGAATGAGAACTGTTAACTTATAAGGGCTAATAGGACCGGAGTCTGAAAAGAATCAGGCCCTTGCCGTCATGATCAATTATCTTGAACAACCTCGGTGATTTGTTCCGTATTGAAGCCATATAATCGACCCTTTCTTTCAGCTGCGTCGCATTATAAGAACTTCTTTTGGATTGGAACGTCGAACGGACCGTCAGTCTGGATGAGTAGCTACACCTGTAGAGCGCGTGTGATATTATGGCTCGAAGCTTGCTGTCCTCTAACAAGTTAAACCCGAATTGAAGCACAAGATGCTCCAATTTTGGATGATTTTCAAGAAAGCTTAGTAGCTTAGAAGCATCAACTTCTCCATCCTCAGGATCGTCTATGCCAATCACGAATTTCGCGCGCAAGATTGAAGCAGCGTTGTCATTCGTGTCGTCAATGCGATGAGCGCGAAACACGTTTTCTCCATAAAGAACATCCGCGGCTTCGTTGTAGAAAACACGACAGGTGCGTAAGATTGCTGGGAAAAGACAATTCGGGCGAGGGAATGAGTCACTATCTTCACGCCACACCATGCGTATAGTTTGGTCGGAAAGTAGTAGAAGCCGATAAATCTTAAGCCGAAGTTCTGGTGGCAAACGTAAGATTGGAGGCAACAAACTGTCTTGCGAAGACACCGTATTCTCCCCGGCCATGGTGCGGATGTAGTTTGAACAGTGGGCAAAGCGCTGCGAAGGAAAGGATCGCTCCCACAGCGGATGCACACTCCGGGAGGCCCTATTATTGTGAGCTGAGAAGACGATGGATGTAGCTAAGTATTAAGTACCAACAGAACCCGACTGTGGGGTAGAAATGGTCGGATATGAGTATGAGCCGCCTAGAGCCCGGCGGAAGTGTGCTTTCTTGCTCCTTGCCTTTAAAGTAGCTTGCAAAGCCCGAATGTTGTTGTCGTTGTCAAGACGTCTACGCTTGCGCAGCAGTCTGTTCAGCGCTTCTCGGCTTAAAGTGGTATTAAAGTTGGGTAGATGAAAATCCTAAGGTACTAAAGGGGAGTCTATTTTTCTACTTTCTAAACTACTGGCGAGTATTTGACCCCTCCTTCGCTGACTAATTAGCAACGCAGTTGCTTCCAGTGATCGATTTTGACCCCTTTTGCGTCAATTATCTTAATTCTTTGTAAATGGGTTGGCTCTTTTACCGAAGTCGCGAAAGCTAAACCTATTACAGTTAACCATTCAATTTTCTCTATTCGGCTTCGTTCGTTCTTCACCGTTAGCAGCGTGCTTTTACCTTCTGCAACATGCCTTCTATATCTCCTAACAGCTATGTGTTCGTGTTGGAATACGAGGTCATATGGGGCATTTAGTATATGGGGTTGAAGCGATCTAGTAGGTAGGAACTTCGGAGGAAGGAAAAGGTGGAAGGAAGGTCAAATACCCTGAATCCCCTGAGTTCACTAGCGCCGGATGAATGCGGCGCCGGATGAATGCGAAGATTACCAACCAAATCACACCTGAAATTCCAACAGTTCGAACACTCGTCTTCATGGCTCCCTTCATGGCTTTCTCCATGGCTCCCTACCAAGCTTCGGTTACATGCTTCAAAACACGCTTCGGTCGGACGCATAACACGCGTCAAACAGTGCTTCAAACAATGCTTTCCACATGATTTCCTATCAAACACCCTTCATGGCTCCCTTCATGACTTCGTTCATGACTTCGTTCATGACTTCGTTCATGACTTTCTACTTTATTTGCTTCCCTTGCGCACATATTAAACTATGTAAATAGCTATTAATTAGTTAATTTATTAAATTAAATATGAATTAATCTATTATACGATCGCAATAACTTGTCATTAATTCAATGTTAGAATGATGAAATTGAGTGACTTTTATTTAATGTCAATTGCGTCTATCGAGTCTAGAAATTAGAACTTGAGCAGATTCGTCAATTCAAATTTTAGCGACTAAATGCGTCAAATTTCAGTGATCTCTGTCACGATTCTAGCCTTGCCAGGCCTATTCTCGCTCCGTCACCTTGACTAGTTCCTATTGGGCCTAGCGTCGGCTGAGGAACACACATATGTAGCCAGCTTCTTTTCTGTAGCTACCTTTCTTCCTTAGCATTTATCTACTAGTTAAATGACACTCATATGACTCGCTCTATGCTGATCTCTAACATTAGATAAATGCTCATCATCTACTACTCTGCTATCGACGAATAGACGATACAAAACAACCTATTCAGTAAGGAAAATTTGCAAGAAATTCTTCAAATTTGCACCACCATTTTAGATCGCAAGAAATTCTTCGATTCTACACCTCTTTTCACCATTCTATTCGCAAGAAATTCTTTGAATAAAGCATTCAATTATTACCTGAAATTCACAAGAGATTCTTTGAATTTTCACTCATCAAAAAACATCAATTCAAAACATCAACCCCTCATTTACTCTTATCTCAACAACTTCTATCTTCTCTCATCATGACATGCAACGTCGAGTCAGTTGAGTCTTGAACAACTCGTCTGCTTAGAAGCACTGTCAATAAAAGAGTTTCACTTCTACTCATCAATGCTTCAGTCGAAGCTGAGAAAGCTGCCATCTCATGAAACATAAACATCAAAGAACAACTGTTTCATTGAGTCAGCAATCAATTCAACAAAGTCATCAATATGCTGAACGAGCTTCGAAGTCAGCGAGACTTGACTCTACAACTCAATGAACACTGACTTCTCATACAAGAAGATCACAAAAAGAGAGCGAAACAACTAGAAGTCACTTTTGATAAGAACGATGAGCTAGAGAAAAAGATCAATCAGCTACAAGGCGAGTGATTGAACTTCAGAGCAAAACAACGTCAAGCTGATCAATCTATGTCTCGTCAAGATACTCAGTCAGCTGAGCAACGAGTCAATCAGAAAGAAGCTCACTTTCAACGAGAATCTTCTACTCTATCTGATAATGAAAACAAGAATGATCATCACAAGTTCATCAAGCTTTTGAATTCACTCATCTTCATCAAAACAGATGATTCTATCTGAGAGACATGAAACATCAAAATAGCTGACAAGCTCGATATCAACGTGAATCATTATTCTACTGAAAAGATTCATATTGTCTATGTGATTTTCAGGCTAAAAGATGATGCTAATCAGCAAATTTATGCAAAGCATCATGTTGATGCTTTCTCATTCTATCAATTACTATCAGAGCTACTGAAACATCTGAAAGAAATTTACAAAGATCAGAATCTGATTCGAAAGTGTCGTTGCAAATATGTTACTCTGAAGCAGCTCAACAAGTTCTTCAGCTCTTTCTATTCAGAATTCACTAGAATATTCAGCTTTCTGAACTACGACGATATCACTTTGATGAATGACATTCAGAATAAAATCAACAATCATCTTCAAAATGCGTTGTCAATTTGTCTCATAAAGTTTAGTTCACTTGATAAGCTCAAAATCTTTCTTCAAGATGTGAATAACAAACAACAAGTCAATTATCAGCTACGTGATGAGTAGTGAACAGTCAAATCAATAGCAGCTTCAAAAAAACATTTTGTTTCTTCATTGACATCAGCTTCAGTCTCGACTACTAGCTATGTTTAACTCACTACTTTTTTCATTCTTGAATCTGAATGATCAAGAATGTCAATCATTTGCTTCAACTGCAAAGCATCGAGTCATCTTTCAAAAAACTGCTCTCAACTGAAAACTAGTACTTCGACATTTCATGCATTCATCTCTTGTCTCAATGAGATCATCATGTCAAAAGAAGAGAAGAAATTATTTACAGAGAAATCAAAGAATGAGGCAAAAAACTAGTGACTTTCATCAAAGATGTGATGAAAGATGTGTTAATTTCTTCAATAATGAGCAGCTCAGATGACTTTTTTGCTTCAAAATCTTTGACTATTGAATGTATACTATCTAGCAATGAAATTAGTTACTCATTAAAGTCATTGATTGACATTAAAGTAGCTGACTATTCGTTTATTGATGAATTAATCGCGCAGAATATTCATGATTATTTGCAAATTGAGTTTCTGACTTTGATCAAAGCGAAGTCAATTCAAGAATTCAACAATCATTATGTTAAGAAACTCATTACTCATGTCATTTATTTGAATCTGACTGTTTAAGATCATACGATTGACACAGCTTTTATGTTGATCACTCAATTAGATCAACATCAAATGATTCTTGAAAAAACATGAATGAACAAAATTAACCTAGTAATTGATATGCAAATCGATTCTCTTCGATTTTCGAATTTCATTTCTAGTCAGAAATCAATTGTTCTACTCTCAAGCAACAAGATAATCACGAAGCAGAAGAGTTTAACTTCTACTCAAATACTAAAAAGATTTATCTCTTTTGTCATCACTTGACTCAGCGAGAAGTCATCTTCATATAGTAAAATCATGAAATCATCTAATTCAATTAACTTCGCTTCGTCTTTCGATTCAATGAACATAGCAATGATAAAGACTGCAGCATATAAATCACTAGTCAAACGATTGAATGTGACTACTTTCGCGATCATCATCACGAAAATCGATCAACTTTTAAAAACAGCTAGAAATAAATCAGAAGACGTAAATCTACAAGAGCTTTCACATGAAGAGATCTTGAAAGAAGTCAAAGCTAAGCTTTCTTCGAAATATCATGACTATCTAAACATGTTTGATCGAGCGATGACTGATCAACTATTTTCTCATTGTCTCTATGATCATAAAATTGAGTTGATTGACGAGAAAACATCTTCTCGAAGTCGTCTCTATCATATGTCTGACTACAAGCTTCAAAAGATGAAGAATTATCTGATTGAGCATCTGAATAAAGACTTTATATCTTTTAGCTTAGCTTCATATGCTTCGCTCATACTATTCATCAAAAAGAAAAATGATAGCTTGCGTTTCTGTATAGACTACAGAAAGCTCAATGCTTTGATCAAACGAAATCGCTACTTCTTATCACTAATAAACGAAACTCTCGCTCATATTCAAGATAGCAGATATCTGACTCAATTAAACATCATTGTTGTCTTCAACAAACTGCATATGCATTTAAGCAGCGAAGATTTAACTATCTTTATCATCTTTTTTGATTTCTACAAATATCACGTGATGTCTTTTGAATTAATCAACGACTCGACTTTCTATCAACACTATATGAACGACGTGCTATTTGACTATCTTTATCAGTTTTGTCAGATCTATCTAGATGACATTATCATCTACAGCAAAACACTGAAGAAACATAAGCAACATGTATGATTAATTCTACATAGACTACGAGAGACTGATCTTCAGATGAATATAAACAAATGCAAGTTTCATGTTCAGAAAATCTTCTTTCTGAAACTATTGCTATTCATTGAAGAACTAAAGATGAATCTCAGAAAAGTACAAGCAGTAATCGAATGATCTACTTATACAAACCTCACTCAGATGCAGTTCTTCGTCGATTTCTGCAATTTCTATCGACGTTTTATAAAGAACTTTTCAAAGATTGTTCATTCTCTGATTCAACTAACTCAAAAAGAGATAATATTTGAATGAGATCAAGCTTGTCAAACAATCTTTGATCATATGAAGAAATGAATGACTGAAGTCTTTATTCTTTGTCATTTTGATCAGAATAAAAAGACTATTCTTGAAACAAATTCATTCAACTACGTCAACAATGACATACTTTCTTAGTATGATGACGAAGAAACATTGCATTTGATGATCTACTACAGCAAGAATCTGAGTCTCACTGAGTGCAATTACAAGATCAAGCTTTTTGAAAAAAGAGAGTTTGTCATTCGTATAAACAAACATCAGCATCTGAAAGATTTTTCAACTCAGAGAAATGAGATAGTATGTAATTAATAGTTTATTGATGACTGAATGATAATTGATTGATATAGAAACAAAACGAAAACATAAGCGAAAACGAAAGCGAAATCAAGAGAAAACTAATGAAAATGACAATGATGATGATGATAATAATAATGATAATTTTGATATATTATCTCAATATTCATCTTTCAAAAGTCTATGAGACGAAAGACTTCAAAGCAAAGAATCTAGTCAAAGAAACTTCTCATGTTCATCAAGAAAATATTAATATGCTATTAATAAACTATTAATATTTTAATGATAACTGATTAAAATTTAGCTCTTGAGTCTTTTTACATCAACAGACATCTCAGAACAATTAACTGATTTCTAATCAAAATTCTTTGATCATTCGTCAACAAGAAGTTCAAATTTGACAAATGAAAGCTGAAGCTTGAAGAGTAGAACTTGAGAATGAGAAAATAAAGTTGAAAATGATTCAAATACAAAGAGATATACAGAAAGATAATTGTAATGATTGTTTCTTTAACAACACAAGATATAAACAGAGATCAATATAGTAACAAACTAATCACTTGACTGAAAGTCTGAGAATAGCTAAAACAATAGACTGTATTGACTATTACATGAGTTGAGCATGAAGCTTCTATCTAAGAGAATGATCATCATTATATAAACATAGAAGAATTGTGTCAAGTCATCTTTGCTTTGAATGATCATTCTGATCATCTTCAAGCAAGATGAGCAAGATGAGCATCATGCTTATCATGCTCACTGTGATCACTTTTGATTCAAACGATCAAAGTGATCACTTCAAGACTTTAATTACTCAATGATTATTTAATTATTGCTGTTACATAATTTCATGCAAAAGAGTTTTAACACTAGATTTTCTTCTAAGATTTTCATCTTGAAAATCACTTTTTCTTCATGTCTTCTCATCGCACAACGAAAAACTTTATCTTGCGTCGCAAAGATCTTCTTGAGCGTACAAGTTCTGAGCGTGCTGTCATGCATTCTTGTGAACATTGCAGTCACTTGCAAAAGAAATGTCGTGTTAACAATGAATTCAATCATTGCATCGAGTATGTGCATCTTGATCGCAAATGCAATCTTACTTTCTCGATGATGAAGTGAAAAAGAATAAAGACAGAACATGATTACGTTCTTCATAAGCTGCTGAACATTCACAAGCAGATGCAAAAGATCTTCGCAAGAACTACTTGTCTGCAAAATCAATTTAAGTTTTTGAAAAATAAGAAACAGATGATGATTAAACGAAAGTTTCAAAACATTGCTGAGCTTAAAAAAGATGAGAGAAAGACTAGTGAATCATTGCTGAACAATTTTCTCTTTGATGTGTCTTTCAAGCAGATTGAGATTTCATCAGACTTTGACTGACTGAGTTTCTCAACTGAAACTATCACAGAAGCATCTGACAGTTCTTGAGATTTCTCTTCAATTTTCAAGTGTTCTTGATATGTTCATAATCTTTTCACTTGACTAATCAATGAGACTGATCTTTGATATTCTGTTGATTCAAAATATCTTCTACTTCATATTCAACATTCTGACTCTCTGAATCTATTTCTGAAGATTCTGTTTGAATTGATGTATTCAAGTCTGCAGACTTCAAAAGAAAAATATGAAATACTGAATATATTTTCATAGATGTTGAAAGATTCAACTTGTAGTTAATCAATTTCTTTTCTTCTAGAATTTCAAACAATTCTAGTTTCATATGATTCAACTTGTTACTTGATCTTTTCGTTTTGATATTTCGTCTTAATAAATAAACTTTGTTCTTTCTTTTAAAAGTAGATTCTTTATCTCTTTTCTTGTTTGCATACAGAATCATGCGCTTGCTTAGAAACTGAATGTTCTTTTGCAGCTCTTTATGCAACAAATGTATTTATTCAATCTGTATCATAGTTTTCTGAGCTAATTGTGCAAATTCACGCGATTTCTTAAGAGTTTCTGACTCAAACTTATAGTTTGCAAAGAATGATGACATGCTGATTACTTCTGTCGTTGTGCTATTGAAAGTCAACTGTGCTACTGATAGTAGCTGTACTCAATCATTCTGTCTATAGTTGATATAACATCTGAGATACTGTTTCAGTGTCTGATTCATTCTTTTCATTTGTTCATTCATCTGTGAATGATAAGCTGTTAACAGCTTATGATGAATCTTTAGTTGATTCACTAATGATTTTCAGAATTTCAATGTAAACAGCTTGTTTCTATCTGAAATTATCTCATCTGACAATTCATGATTTGCTACAATCATTCTCAGAAACGTGTAAGTCAAATTTTTCGCGAATGTTGCTTTCTTGTATGACAAGAAATATTCATACTTGATTAGTCTGTTTGTGACTATCAATATAGAGTCATATGTTGTTCTTGTAACTCTTTTCTTTGACTTTGATAGCTTGACTATGAAGTTCAAAGCTATGCTTTTTCATGCACAATTTAATGTGCTGAGACTTTTCAAAAGTTCATAAGATCTGTGTTGACTATGCTTTGTTCAAATGCATACATCGCATTTTCTTATGATATTTTCTACTTGTTTTCTCATCTTAAAGAAATAGTAGATTCTAGATATTCTCTCAATGATTTTATTCAATTCTTGATGTTCATGTATCATTGACTTGTGATAATCATTTATTATCTCTTGTCTGCATCTTGTGAAAACATAGATGAGATCTTGAAATGTTAGTATTTCGTTAGTTATTTCAAAGTTCATGTTGTCAGCGATATTTTCTATAATATTCTGCGCGACTGAGTTCTTCGCTAGCTTTAGCTTTATTCATTTCTCGAGATTCTGATTATAGATTCATAGCGTAGCTGCATTTTGTTTATTGTAGACAATTGAATCATCTTGATTCTGTTGCAAGATAGTCTGATTTACCTGTGATTTATCTGTCATGTGATCTGCTCTTTTACTCAAGACATTGATCTTCAAGTTTTCAAATTTCTTTCAATATTGAATTTAAAAGTTGTACAACGACAATTTCTTTGATCATCTAATCTATCTTCGATTTAAAACTTTCGTGATCATGAAGTATAGCAGATTTTTATGATTTGTATATACTTGAATCTGATGTCTAGATTCTTTCAGATACACTCTTCATTGTTTGAAAGAGTCAACAATAGCTAGCAGCTCTTTATCATGTATTTCATAATTCAATTCAACAACTGTAAGCTTATAATTGTAGTAAGTAATAGAATGCAGACGTTTCTTGTCATCTGATTGACTGATACACGTCTCAATAGCTTCGTCTGACGCGTTCATCTTAAGCGTAATAGATTTTTCTGATTCAAACATGATCAGTACTGACTGAGAGATGAACAATTTCTTCAGCTTCTTGAAAGCTTCTTCTGCTTTCTCAGTTCACATGAACGATATATTCTTCTTCGTAAGATTCGTAAGTGACGAGACGATTCTGAAGTATTTCTCTATAAAGCATCTATAAAAGTTCGCGAATTTTAGAAAGAATTGAACTTCAATCTTTGACTTTGACGTCGATTAAGTCGTAACAGCTTCTATCTTCTTTAAGTTCATTCTTAGATTCTGAGACGTGATTATGAATCTCAAAAATTGTACACTCTGTACATGAAATTCACTTTTTCCTGACTTGATGCGCAGATCGACTTTCTTCAAAGTCTGTAGAACTTTTCTAACATGTTGCATATGTTCTTTCTTCATCTTTGAATACACTAGTATGTCGTTCAGATATACTATGACAAATTGATTCAGATAACGTTGTAGTATGTTATTCACAAAAGTCTGAAACGTGACTGAAGCATTGATTAAATCAAAAGACATGATCAAATACTCATAATGTTTTAGTCAAGTGCAAAAGACTGTCTTTCACTCATCTTCTTCTTTAATTTGTATTCAATTGAATGCTTCAAGTATATTGAATTTCATAAATCACTGTGCTTTCTGAAGTCTGTCTTGCAGTTCAGATATGAGCGATAGCAAGTAGCTGTTTTTAATCATGATGTTATTCAATGCTTTATAATTGACACATAGTTTTAAACTTTCATTTGATTTCGAAATAAACAGAATTGAGTATTTTGCTGACGACTGTGATTCTCTAATAAATTCTTTTCGCATGTTCTCTTTCAGATATTATCGCAAAGCGTCAAGCTTTTCTGCTAACAATGAGTAAATGAACTGTTTCGTGAGTTTCTTGTCATTTATGAGCTTGATCTCATGATCTCATGATTAATGTTTGAGTAGTGCCTCTTAATCACTTTCTTTCTCAAACAGAATCTTATATTTCTGATATTCTTTAGAGATTTTAGTGATAGCGAAGTTACTTTTAATCTCTCTGCTTCATAACATCTGTGCATCTGAGCTGTTCTTCAGCTCACTGCGCATATTATTCGCTGTCATTACGAAGATCTTCACACTTTCTGATGACTTCAATATCAAGTGCAATCGCGTTGTTTTTGTATGAAGAAAAACAATTGTCTCGTTGACTCAATCTATCATCAAATTGATTGTACAAAGTCATGATATGTCTAGAACTATATCGCTGTCTAACTGCTTCGTAACGTTTAAACGCAACTTTTTTCAATGATGTTTGAGTCTTAAGTGAATGAGTTGAGTCTCTTGATTTATTAGTTTGTTGTTGTACTTCATGAGTGTTTCATTGAAGTTTCACAGATTGTAAGATTCTTTCTTTTTCTGCATAAATATTTGCGCTTTTCTAGCAAATTCTGAAAACATGTAGTTTCTTGTACAGTCACTGTCAATAAATAAACATGCTGTATGTGTTACAATTCTAGTCTTTGTCTATTCTTCATCTAGTCTTCGTCTGATTTCATTCTAATTGAGTCTAGCGAAAATCTGATCTAGAAGTGATATCATTGAAACTCTGCATCATATGTGTAAGACATCATTCTAATCGAGTCTAGCACAGAGCTGAGAAACACACATATAAGAATCGAGTTCTTTTTTGTAGATACTTTTCTTTCTTAGCATTTATTTATTAGTTAAATGACACTCATATGACTCGCTCTATGCTAGTTTCTAACAGTAGATAAATGCTAATCAACTACTCTGCTATCAACGTGTAGACGATACGAAATAATTTACTTCTATTCAGAAAATTCGCAAGAAATTCTTTGAATTACTTTTATCAAAACACACATTCAAATTTACTCAAATTTATCAAATCAATCACTCAATCTTATCACAATCAAATCTATTTATTAATTTTTATCTTTCTTACAATGACACACGACTTTGAATCAGTCGAGTCATGAACAGCTCATCTGCTTAGAAGCATTGCTAATAAACAAGTTTTTCTTATTTCTTTTGATGCTTCAGCGAGATCTCAGAATGTCGCTATCTCATGAAACATCAACACAAGTCAACAACTTCGTCAATGAGCTATCAATCAGTTAAACGAGATCATCAAGATGCTGATCAAGCTAAGAGATCAATGAGACATGACTTTGAAACTCAACGAGCAATGAATCGATCTACAAGTCGATCACATCAAGAAACTTGATGAGCTGAAGATCAATCAAACAACAATAGATACTCAAGAAGAGACTATCGTTGAACTACAAGAGAAAGTATTGAGTCTAAAAAAGAAACAACGTTCAGCGAATCAGTCTCAATCTTGACAGTCTATGAAGTCTCGAGCTTCTATCAAGAACTATACTCGACGAAAGTCATTTACTTTATTCAACAACGATCATCACAAGTTCTTTAAGTTTTCAAATTCATTTATATTCACTGATGAAGATGAATCAACATGAAACAGTTGAAGAGTCAAGATAAATAACAAGCTTCAGACTAATGTTAATCACTTCAATAATGAGAATATCTGTATTGTTTATGTGATATCTAGACTAGAAGATGATGCTGCTGAGCACATTTTCGCTTGACGTTGACATGATGCTTCACATTCATACATCTTGATCAACGAGCTATTTGAGCATCTGAAAGAAATATACGATAAACTGAATAAGAATCGAAAGTGTTGTCGCAAGTACAACGCTCTGAGACAAGCAGACAAGTCTTTCAATGTCTTTTACTTTGACTTTATGAAGCTATTCAGCTATCTTGAATACGATGATTGCACTCTGATGAATGATCTTCAGAATAAAATCAATAATCGCTTGCAGAACGCTTTATCAGTCTGTTCAGAGAACTTTACTTTACTCACTCACTTAAGAATCTTTCTTCAAGATGTGAATAGTAAACAACGAGTCAATTATCAGCTACGCAGTCAGCTTTGCACTGTCATCGTCAAAGTCACTGTCGTACCTGATAAACATGCTGCTACTTCATTGTCAGTGACAACTTCAATAATCGATTATGTTAAGTCTATCATCTTTTCTATCTTTGAGTCTGATTGAGCGAAATTGTCTATTATCTGCTACATCTGCAAGATCTCAAGACATTTGTTCAAGAATTGCTCTCAGAACAAGATCAACACTTCTGCATCTTATGCATTCATTCTTCATCTACATGAGATTATTATTTCGAAGAATAAAGAAAATGAGAAAATGTCTTTCAAGAATAGCAAGACAAAAAACTAGAGACTTTCATTAAAAACGCGATGAAAGATGTGTTAATTTCTTCAACGATGAGCATGTCAGATGATTCTTTTGCTTCTGAATCTTTGACTACTGAATGTGTACTTTCTAGCAATGAAATTAGTTATTCATTGAAGTCATTGATTGACATCGAAGCTGCTGACTATTTGTTCATTGATGAAGTGATTGTGCAGATTGTTTGTAATCAGTTGCAAATTGAGTCTCTGACTTTGATCAAAGCGAAGTCAATTCGAGAATTCGACAATCATTATGCTAAGAAACTCATTACTCATGTCATTTATTTGAATCTGACTGTTCAAGATCATATGATTGACACAGCTTCTATGTTGATCACTTGATTAGATCAACATCAAATAATTCTTGAAAAAACATGAATGAACAAAATCAACCTAGTAATTGATATGCAAATCGATTTTCTTCGATTTTCTTCGATTTTCGAATTTCAACCCTACTAGTCAGAGATCGATTGCTTTATTCTCAAGCAATAAATCAATTACGAAACAGAAGAGCTTGACTTCTACTCATATATTAAAGAGATCTTTCACTATCATTACATCTCAATTCAGTCAGAAATCACTCTCTTTCAGTCAAAAAAAGAGCTTCATTAAACAGTTAAAACAGCGCGACGCAACTTTAACTAACGTCAAAATTTCTAAAACAACGTTAAATTCATTGAACATTGTCATGATTGAAGTCGCGACTTATAGAATGTTAGTCAAATGATCAAATGTGAAGATCTTTGCTGTTATCATCTTGAAAATTGATTGACTCATAACTACAGTTGAAAATAAGTCTGAAGAAGTGAATCTGCATGAGTTCTCACACGTTAAGATTCTTGAGAAGGTCAAAGTCAAGCTTTCTCTCGAGTATCATGACTATTTAAATGTGTTCGATCGAGCTATGATGAATCAGCTATCATCTCATCGTTTCTACAATCATAAAATTGAGTTGATTAATGAAGAAACGTCTTCTAGAAGCAGACTTTATCAGATGTTTGATCACAAACTTCAGAAGATAAAGAAATATCTGATCAATCATTTAAACAAAGAGTTCATTTTCTTCAGCTTCGCATCATACGTCTCGCTCATCTTGTTCATCAAAAAGAAAGATGAAAGCTTGCATTTCTGTGTCAATTACAGAAAGCTCAATGCTTTAATCAAACAAAATCGCTATTCTTTGTCATTGATAGACGAGACTCTTGCTCATATACAAGAAAGCAAGTATCTGACTTGATTGAACATCATTGTCGCGTTCAATAAACTATGCATGCATTCAAATAACGAAGATTTGACTATCTTTATTATCTTCTTCGACTCATACAAATATCATGTAATGCTCTTTGAATTAATCAATGAATCGACATTCTATCAACATTATATGAACGACGTGTTGTTTGAGTATTTACATCAGTTTTGTCAGATTTATCTAAATGACATTATCATCTACAGCAAGATCTTGAAGAAACACAAGTGACATGTACGATTGATCTTGAATAAACTACGAGAAGCTGATCTACAGATAAACATTAACAAGTGCGAGTTTCATGTTCAGAAAACTATCTTTCTAGAACTCTTGATATCAATCGAAGAATTGAAGATGAACTCACGAAAGATGCAAGCAGTCGTGAATTGATTTACACTCAATAATCTCACTCAGATGCAGTTCTTCATTGACTTCTGCAATTTCTATCGACGCTTCATTAAGAACTTTTCGAAGATTGTTTATTCAATGATTCAACTTACTCAAAAGAAGATCATATTTGAATGAAATGAAGTTTGTCAGAACGTCTTCAATCATATAAAGAGACGTATGATCGAGACTTCTATACTACGTTACTTTGATCAAACTCATGAGACTATTCTTGAAATTGACTCATTCAACTACGTCAATGATGAAGTTCTCTTTCAATATGATGATGAAGAAGTACTACATTCAATTGTCTTCTATAGCAAGAACATGTCTTCTGCTGAATGCAACTACAAGATATATGATAAAAAACTTCTGATCATCATTTGAGCATTTGAACACTGATGACTTGAACTGAAGTTAACTGACATTTCTATCAAGATGTTCATCGATCATCAAGCACTCACTTCATTGATGAAAGATAAAGAGCTGAGCAGACGTCAAATGCGTTGAGTTCAGAAGCTTGCTGACTTCAACTTCAGAATAATGTATTGATCTGATAAACAGAACATCAAGATTGATGCATTAACTCATTAAGCTGACGTCGTGCTCAGAGATTCAAAAGATGAGCGCATTTGCTATCAATGAATCATTATTCTGACTTTGAATCAAATGAAAATTGCTGATCTAAAGAAGAACATCAGTGAATCAATCTATAAACAGATTCTTGAGACTAATGAGATTGACGAGAATTGTAAACTACTTCGCGAAGCAATAGCAAGAGACGAGACACAATATGAAGATATCAAATTGAAGAATTGTCGAACTCAGAATGAAATCTTGTATCATGATAGTCAGTTATGAATCTCATTTAATGAGCTTCTACAAATGAATCTGATTCGTGAGATGCACGATCAATCATCATTTGATCATTCTGATATTCTTAAAACTGTGAAAGTCATAAAGTGAAACTACTATTGATCATTCATGTGAAAAACGATAGATCAATATATTCAAAACTGTTATATCTGTCAACGTTCAAAGACATCTAGAAATAAATCAAATGACTTGCTTCAATCTCTATTGATATTTGAACAGCGATGACAAGACATAACAATGAACTTCATTATTAATCTATTTGATTCATACGACTACAACGCTATTCTGACTGTCATCTGCAGATTGTCAAAAGAAAGACATTATATCTCTTGCATCACTGATGATGAAAATATCACAGTTGAAAAGACAGCTGAAATGCTGATTCAATGAATACATTAAACTCATGATTTATCAAGCTTCATAGTATCTGATCGAAATTCGCAATTCATCTCTATACTATGAAAGTTTCTTTGCAAACGACTGAGCATTTTTCTTCGATTGTTCATCATCTATCATTTTCAGATCAACGATCAAAGTAAACAAGTCAATCAGAACATCAAGCGATATCTTTAATTCTTCTGTTCATATATGCAGAATGACTGATCTAAGTGACTACTCATGATTGAGTTTGTTAACAATAACATCTTGTCATCAGTCATCTTCTTGATCTTCTTCTTCATGAACAAGAACTTTCATTCTCATATGAGCTTCGACTCTGACATCATCGAGTATGAAAGCATTCGCGAACGCTTGCAGATTGATCGAATCAAGAATATATTTGAACAAATGAACAAGACATTTGTTAGAAGTCTGTCTAAAGCGAGTCAGATAGAGATATCATTTAACTAGAAGATAAATGCTAAGAAAGAAAGATAGTTACAGAAAAGAAGCTGACTACATATGTGTGTTTCTCAGTCGACGCTAGACTCAATAGAAACTAGTAAAGATGACGAAGCGAGAATAAATCTGACAAGACTAGAAGATTGAGTCTGACAAGACTAGAATCATGACATTATCTTCTCTCTTCAATGATTCATGTTTGCATGAATGTATTTTCTGCTCAACTTAATTGATTGCTCAATTATGATTTCACAGACTCAGATCTGTTAAATCATGATTGGTTGAGATTAGCGCGATTTGTTCAAGTATCAAATATGAAAATCATCAATGATCTTCTGAGTGTTCATAAATTTGTTGTCATCAGCGTTGTATCAATTGAGATCATTGTCATAGTCATTTCATTTGACTCTATACTGAAGTTGTCTTTGATATCAACGAGAATTCAATATATCATTGATTTCTCACTCATCTTCGTCGTTTATCACTATTGAACCTGAGGGTTCGTTCTTTTGATCATGCAAGAAGTCGTTGATGACAGAGCGAAGTGTTGAAATCGTGCCTAGAATTTAATCACACTGCAGCGAGGTAGTGCGTAGCTGAATAGAATGTTTGATCAATAGAGATAGCTATAACTAGAATATTAAGAATACAGAAGAAATCAAAGAGAGTTTCAAGCTGTATTTATAGTAGGGCAAAACAAAGAGAGCGAAGCA
>JAABUK010006895.1_pt1 | contig 16687 bp, 27 predicted proteins | sample 5559141 | NCBI WGS metagenome assembly JAABUK01 (sample SAMN10711869, study PRJNA513367) | rock metagenome | isolation source: Antarctica rocks | place: Antarctica: Victoria Land, Pudding Butte nord | collected 2016-01-03
CTGTGGACGTGAGTGACCGTGCCCCACACGGAGCAGCCAGGGACCAAGCAGCTAATGCAGGGGATCGAGAGTCTCGCAAACAGCAGGACTTTGATGATCTCGTTGACCATGCCTTGCAAAAGGCTGGGTCAAAGAAAGCACTTGTTCCCAGCAAGTCCAAAAAGAATATGCAGGAGGTGGACTTGAGCAAGTTGACACGCTCTAAGCGTTGTTATAGAGCAAGCGCTTGAGGTACTGCTAAGGCCTATTCTTTTGCTCACGCACATAGATACTGTTGATGAATGTTGATTGGTATGGTACAATATGTGGTGGCTGACCAATTGATCAGATTGTTCATGATGCATGCTTTTAATGGCATCCTGTCATTTACTTCAAGTATTTTGTTCGAAATGTGTCTCTATAAAGATGCACGCACATTGAATGTGTAACATATCCACACAAGTTTTCTATCCAAATAAGCTTGCTGGTGCAACACAGAGCAAAGATGCAGATCCAGAGAAGTTCTTTGGCAAGCTGAAGGACCGAATGCAGAGGTACTGTTGTGTCTGATTGAATGGAATCGTGTCATAGCGCTTGCTCACCAAGCTTGCAGAGTGGACTTCAACACAGCGTTTCTTGCAAAATGCAGGGCACATATTGACCTTGCAAGTGTGGAAGTCAGATTCCAGAACTTGTCTATTGATGCTGACATTGCTGTTGGAGCAAGGGGAGAGCCAACAGTGCTAAACTCTTACAGAAACACCTTGGAGGTGACCACACATGCAAATGTTAAGCCATGCAGCACCAGGCATCTAGAACAATTGAGACCTTTGCTAGTATCTAGTCTATGCCCACTCCAGTGTCATGGCAATTTGCCTGTCATGGCCCAGCATTGCTGCATTATCAGATTATATTGCACCAACATTTTCTGTGCAATGTAGAGCGGCTTGCAAAAGCTGCGCATCATGAAGCCAAACAAGCATCGCTTTCGCATCCTGGATGACATCAGCGGTGCCCTTCGGCCCGGCCGCATCACCCTGCTGCTGGGCCCCCCCGGGGCTGGCAAGTCAACCCTGCTCAATGCTCTGGCCGGCCGACTACAGAAATCCAATCTCATGGTGTGCTATAGCCTGCTTTGTCACTCGTCAGTAGTGCTGTCTTTTGCGTGTGTGTATCTGCTCATTCTTCTCATAGTCAGCCAGCTGCAGGCATGCTGTAGACTGTGTGTTGTCTGTATAGGTACAACTGTGGTTACATGCAGTAGCTGTGTCACAAGACATCAGCAGTATCTCTGCTTCAGCCAGCCATGCACAGGCTAAGCGCATTGCCTGCATGTGTGCCCTTGATCTGTTAACAACGTCGTGCTGAGCATGCATCTAGCAGCAGGACTGATTGATGCTGTTTTGGTCAAAACAGTTTGCCTGCTTGTGTCCTTGCAGTTGAGTGGTAACATCACATACAACGGCAAGAAGTTCAATGAGTTCCAGGCAGTCCACACTGCCGCCTATGTAGACCAGAACGACCTGCATCAGGCTGAGCTAACAGTACGTGAGACACTGGACTTTGCTGCCAGGTGTCAAGGCATTGGCCACAAAGCCCGTAAGTAGCTATGCCCTTATTTCCAAGTTGCAAGGCAGAGTTGCGCTTGTGTTCTGTAGTCATGCCTTGGTACTCTGGACACCTTTGGCATCTGCTGTCCCAGTGACTCACTACAGTGCTGTTGCACAACACTGCCAGTTGATCCTGTCTTGCTCAAAGCGCAACTGTTTGCGTTTGTGCTCAGACACGATTGTGGTATGCTCCTGCACCTGTCTCATTGTTTCATCGCCATACAATCCATCGACAAGTTACCAGACCGTGATAGATTTTGTCGCCAACCACAACATGAAGGTTCACATCAAGTAAGGACAAGGCAGGCTAATCAGGGAACGACTGGGCATAGTAATAGCAACTCATATGCTGTGACAGTAACAAACGACTTGACATGTCAGCGTGTCAATGATGCAGCTTGAGTGGCAGTCACTATGCGAGGTCACAAAGCGCGAATGTCAGGAGGTGACTGAAACTCTTTTGCTGCAGAGGAACTACAAGAGCTGCAGAAGAAGGAGAAGGAGATGAATGTGCAGCCTGACTGGGAGATTGATGCCTTCACCAAGGCCCAAATCAGGACTGGCAAGCGCCACTCCATTGTGACTGACCTCATCCTCAAGCTGCTGGGCTTGGATGTAAGCCTTGCACCCTCAAAGTCTTGTCCAGATTCTGCACAATCAGCAATTTGTTTTCCCTGCATACAATTTCGCTGGTCCAAACCTGCACAGGGCATGCATGTCTTAGCAGCTAGGCAATTCTTTTTCAGATTTTGTCACCTGTGTGATCTCATTTATTCAGCATGTGAGTGCAAACGGGGTGCCAGCATTTCTGCTTTTCATGCTGCTACTCATTCAAAGAGTGCTTGTTAGGTGCTTCGTCAGGTGAGGAAGTATATAGTTGGAAACAGCCTGTCTTTGCTTGCACAGGTGTGTGCTGACACGCTGATTGGAGATGACCAGATTCGTGGTGTGAGTGGGGGGCAGCGCAAGCGTGTCACCACAGGTCAGCCATAGTCCCCCTGTGTAAAGGCAGCAGCTTGGCCTTTGGTGGTCTTGTCTTGGCATTGCATCACCCGCATTGCCTGTGTTTGCTGTTCTGCAGCCAGATTCAAGACTCTCAACTGTTGCTGTTGTTGTACTCGGCAAATCCTGTGCTGGCTGTCTCTTTTGTGCATAGCTTCCTCACTTGTCACCATGGGCAAATTGGTATCACTCTTCATGTGACTGCTTCCATTGTCACTCCCACTTACAATTGCAAAGCTTCCTCACTACCAGATGCAGTCTCATGTGCCATTTGCATCATCCAAGGTGCTGTGATCCGCCACCAGGAGATCCTGACCAGTTGTGCATATTGACCACCCCCCCCCCCCCTGCTGCCTCAGGGGAGTTGCTGGTGGGTCCCAAGAAGACCTTGTTCCTGGATGAGATCAGCACAGGCCTGGACAGCAGCACCACCTTCCAGATCACTCGCACCCTGAGGGAGTTCAGCCACTTGAGGGCCGCCACCATGCTTGTGGCCCTGCTGCAGCCCACCCCAGAGACCTACAACCTCTTCGATGACATCATGCTCCTGTCTGAAGGTGTGTTTAGTCACCATCTACTCACTCTTCACTGACTTCAAGTAGGCAGTCGCATGTCATGCATGTCATATGCGGTGTCTCTCTTGAAGCATCTTCAGCGTACTCACATTATCTAATTGTTGTTCCATGCACTCCATGTTGGGCACATGGTTGGCAGTGTGGCATCAGGTGTGAGTGAGTTGCGTGTTATACTGCCACAACGCCAGCGCATGTCCGATCATCTTGTTTTGCCTGAAATCCAACCATCAGGAAAACAAAGATACAGATTGCTGGACATGTTTGCAACTGAGCTGTTGTGAGCCTCGTTTGTATTGTCACAGGCAAGCTGGTATACCATGGGCCCAGAGAGGAGGTTCTGCCTTTCTTTGAGAGCCAAGGCATGCACTGCCCTGAGCGCAAGGCAGACTCAGACTTCCTGCAGGAGGTCACCTCACTCAAGGACCAGAAGGTACTCACTGCCACATCATCACCCTGCATGCTTTTGCTGTGATCACACCTAATGGATCACTGTGAAGCTGACAAGCAGAAGAGCGCGCTCTTTTGAGCGCATGCAGCTGACACTACTCAATAAGTTGTCTAGCAGAGCACAACCTTCTCACAGCTGGTATGCGCATGTGCCTTCCTTGCAGTGGTGTCAGCTGGACCTTGTTGCAGGTAGATGCAATGCAGCAGAGCTCATCTGCTTGTGGATTTCAATATAGATTCAGTGTTCATCTGCCTGTGGTAGATCACATGGTATTGAATGTTGGGACAGGCTCAAAGTGACTATGAGTGTCTGCTTCCACAGTATCCACTTCTGGAGAGGCATTTGTGCGTCAGGTCAGGCTGAACACAGCAGTTGCAGGTGATCTCAACTCACTGCTATTTGTGGCTGTGCAGCAATACTTCAAGGGCAAGGGCAAGTACCAGTATATCCCTGTAGCCACCTTTGCTGACAACTTCCAGAAGACAGACATTGCGAAGCAGCAGATGCAATACCTGGAGGAGCCCTACAAGGCCCCCAACAAGAAGTGCGAAGAGGCCCTCATCACCCACCACTATGCTCTCAACTGTACGTCTTCAAGTCTCTGTTTAGTTATGTGACAAGCTGCCATGTTGCGTGAGTCCCTGCCCCATTGATTGCTAATGTGGGGCACTGCTGACAGAATGCAAACCTTTACCATGCAGCTTTTGTGAGCATAAGTTGATTGTGTGAATCTTGTGGCTGTGATGCATGTGCAGCTGCATGATTTTAACAGGTGTACCTGCACAACAACCAGATCAGATGGAAGCAGATCTGGTTGTTGTGCAGGTATACCTACACAAGCCACAAGTAGCCAAGCAGTGGGTGGTGCATTGCCTGGCTGTGCAAATGTCATCACTGCTATCCTCCTTCAATGACAGCGGTGGCGAGTGAGCCCAAGGCGTCATGTTTGTCTGCAGTCCTGCAAAGGATCAAGGCGCTCATGTGGCGAGAGTTCACACTGATGAAGCGTACGATTGTGGTGTATAAGGCCAAGACCCTGCAGGTCGTCGTCACCTCCCTTGTGGCTGCCACCCTCTTCCTACGCACACACATCCACCCAGTCAGCCCCAACGACGGTCAAGAGATTGCTGGCTACTGCTTCTTTGCCACTTTGGTCATGTTGTTCAATGGCATTGCAGAACTATCCATGTCGGTGAGTTCCAGCCTTGCTATGTATTTGTATAGTGAGAGCTGGCATCAGCCAACAGGAACAGTATCTGAATTCGCATACATAGCAGTACAATGGGTGCAAATCCGATTTGTGTTTCCAGGATATGTGGCATCATGATGTATTAGCTGCATGTTGCATGCATTAGAGCTGCTGTTGTGACTGTTTGTCACATGCATGCAATACCCTGGTTGGCAGTGCAGAACTGTGCGCTGTATCAGGCAGATCCTGACCATAGCACATTTGGCAGCGGGCGATATGTGTTTGTCATTTGCATGCCTGGCCAGGGATAGGCTTGTCAGCAGCAGCATTAGCATTGGATTGCAACAACAGGACATGGCAGCTTGTTGCTTGAATCGCACGTTCAACTGCTTCTTCAGCCTACATCTAGCTGTCTACATGTTAGATGTGTGTAACCCTGAGCACATCCCTGCTGTTTCAGCAGCTAGCATGGCAACAAAAGCATCTGCTGACATGTTCTTTGCTGCATTTCCCAGACGGAGAGACTACCAGTGTTCTGGAAGCAGAGGCACATGCTGTTCTTTGATGCTGCCTCCTTTGCCTTCCCCACATTCCTGCAGCGTATTCCCTTCTCACTCACAGAGGCTGTGGTGTGGACTGTCCTGTCTTACTTCCCAGTTGGCTTGGCTGGTCAACCCGGCAGGTCAGCTCTTGCAGTGCTCTCCCACTCGCCACAAATTAGTGTGTTTGAAATCTGTTGACTGCTGCTTCTGGCATCCATCACACCTGCTGTGCTGTGCAACTGTGATGTAGAAGTCCTGCTGCACAGAAGGCTGTTTTCATGCTAGAGTATGCTTCATGCATAATGCCGGGCTTCTGTGGTCCAACATTGCCTCGCTTGAAGGCGCTCTGGAATTTGAGGATTGAGCTCCTCACAAGCACTGTCTGCCTCTCTGTTTGCTCATGCAATGCATAGCTTAGGTGTTTGGTACAGGCTCCAGTTTGGTCTGCAATGTAGCGGGATGGAATTCATGACAAAATAGAGACAAGTTGTGTTTTTTGGCTGCAGGTTCTTTATGTTTCTGGCCCTGCTATTCCTGACCCATCAGATTGGTATCTGCATCTACCGAGTGGTGGCCACTGCCTCCCGCCAGATTGTGGTGGCAAATGCTGCCGGCATGCTGCTGCTGCTGTGTGTCTTCCTCATGAATGGCTTTGTCATTCGCAAGTTCTACATCCACCCCTGGGTCATCTGGTGAGTATCACTCTGCTGTGCATCTCTCGCCAACTCCACTGGACAATCAGTATGGCACCATTCAAGACTGTAGTTAAGAGTTGAGTGGCTTAGTGATGCCATTGAACCATGCATTGTGGTTCTGTCAATGAGCGCATGTGCTTTCTCTGGGTGGTCTGCCTCCTGAAGGGCTGTTGACCCCTCAGTGATGTATACATGTTGTGAATGTTTCTCAGCATGCGCAAATTTGCACCTGGCCTGATCTTTCTGGGCACAGGTCACGTCAAACTCTTTGTGGCGGCAGTCAATTTGCGCTCATGCTATGAAGAACATGAATTATATGGTGTTCATGTTGCTTGCAGGATTTACTGGGCCAACCCACTATCGTATATTACTCGAGCCATCCTCATCAACGAATTCACAGCAGGTGAGTGTTTCACCTTGCAGTAGCATGTGGCTGCTCAACGCAGCAATGCAATTTAGAGCCCTGGTTGTGATCAGAGCTGCTGCTCAGGACACAAGTTTCAAGTTGCCACAGCAGGCTGTCACTGCATGGCACAGAACGCTTGAGGTGCAAGGGCTCTGCAAATGCAATGATGAGGCAGTTTGTCCTTACTGACCATGCTGCAACTCATGTATGCACATACCTGACCCAACCCATCACCATCTTTATACAGTCTGTGTTGTGGCTGCAGATCACTGGCAGAACAAGTTGTACCCATATGGCTCAACACAGACTCTTGGCGACGGCATCTTGGGTACCATTGGGATTTCCACCCACTACTACTGGTGCTGGATTGCCATTGGCGTCTGCCTTGCCTACATCCTGCTATTCAATGTCATCATTGTCATCTTGCTCACCGTCTTGCCACGTAAGCTTGTGTCCCCCTCTACTCTGTCTGTGGTTATGCAGCGAGTGCTGATTTGGTCTGTTGTGCAGGCCTGTGGCATCCTATCTGCGCAACTGATGCTGTGATGCTTTGCACCTCTTGTCTTGTGTTTCCCGAGTTGTCAAGTGCTGCAGTGCATATGCCATGCAATGACCTGCTCACCATAGGACGTCCTGCTTCCTGAGCCCTGAAGAGCTGAACTGACAATTTCACACATGCCATCATGACAAGGCATAATAGACAGTGCACCAGCGGTGGGCTGCACCTTGCTTGTGTTCTTGAGCTGACTGGTACAGATGATGGAAGTCACTACTTTTGCTGCATCGGATGCATGAGACATGACAAAAGCTGCATGTGAGGGATGTGTGCCTCGTGATGCAGCACTTGGTGCCAATGCAACACATCAGATGACAGAGGATTCTCTGGCAGAGAGGCAGGCTGCTCTGCATGGTGATGCCGGCACTAATGAAAGCTTCCAGGTGGACATCCCACCCAAGCAGCCCACCAACAAGGTATTCTTTCTTCCGCTGTGGGTGTAGGTGTACAATCAGGCCCAGGCTGTGATGTATGCTTTGAGAAGAGCATCACTTGTGAAGATTTATATTTGCAAAAGTCTGTACAAGTCTGTCTTACTAAGAAAGCAGTGCCAGCTGGCAGCAAGGCTAGCTGGAGCAAGGTCTCTCATGGCATCATGTTACGATGTGACAACATTGTGTCATGTGCTTGTCACAGGTGACATCCCATGTGATGTTTTTCTTGAGGGTAGCGCAGCACTTGAGGGTTTTGCCTGTGAAAATTACACCCTGGCAAAGCATGAGATGTGCTCACCATGTGCAAAATAGATGAACTTGTGTCTGTGCACAGTATTTGCCCGTGGCATTTCAAGGCGGCATAGCTCGACTGACCTCACTGTCCTGGCAGTCCAGCAGACAATGCATGCACTGATGCGTCATAACTTGAAACACACCTCTGGTGATCTTTTAAGTCCTCAGGACACCACACAGATGTGCATGGTAGTCTACAAAGTCAGGCCCTCAGACTGAAGGGTCTGCTATCAAGAAGCAATGGTAGCCATTGACAATCAATGAGATGTATCAAGCGTCAAGGACCTATCACCAAGAACAAATTATTTGCAGCAAGCCTCAAGGACCTATCACCAAGAACAAATAATTTGCAGGATCGCGGCGCAGGGGGTGCAGTAGCAGAGAGTGGTGCCTTGGTGGGCAACCAGAGGGCAACAGCTGATGCAGAGGCTGCCAATGGGCCCGACCCCTCCATCAGAAGGGGGTTCTCCCATGGGGCTCCCAGCAGAACTGCCAATGGGACCTCCAGTGCACCTGCCAATGGGAACGCTGAGGACATGGAGAATGGGGAAGTTGGCAAGGACGCTCAGAGGCAATCAGATGGGTAAGCCTCAACCTTCTTACGTGGTCCCACATTGCCACATTGCCACATCGCGACAGCAGCCTTGGGATGTGCAAATGCATTTCTACATGTCGAATTCTGTGTTGGCAGTGGCAGGAGATTGCACCATGTCACCTTCAGATGTGTAACACAACTATGCATCTGTCAGTATCACCGCATTCACGCCCTGTTACAGTAGTTATACTACAAGTCCTGTAGTGATAATGAGTTTCATCATTGCTTATATTGGAGCTTGTAGTTGCTTCAATCATGACTCAGCTTCAATCATGACTCAGTTGCAATTGCATCTGTCATGCTGAGCATGCTGTCAGTTGGAGCTTATCTCTGATCTCATCTTAGCCATCAATTAGCTTGTAGCTTTATGTTGTCCTAGAGTCTCTGTGATCCTAGAAACCTGTGTGATGGTCTATCAATATAGGTCGTAAATCACATCAAGGTCTGATGCTGATAGGTGACTGAGCCAGGGTCTCGTGTTTTCAGCTTGCTTGGCAGCACAGAAGTCAGCAACTCAAGCAGCAGTCAGCAATCATTACTTTGCTTCTGTGGTATGCCATGGCTGCCTTTTGGGATGGTATGATTGTTAGTCACATATATGCACGGTGCAGGCGACACAGCAACAGAATAGGGCTGCTATACAGCAAATGACATCACCTTGAAGGTGTAATGTGGCTTTGCAGGGATGGCAAGGGCAAGGCGTCTAGCGGCATGGTGCTGCCTTTTGACCCCATGACCATGACCTTCAAAGACCTGCATTACTATGTGCCCATCCCCAAGGTAACCATGCCAGCATGTGACTCATGTAACTCAAACATGACTTACGTTATATATATGATGTACTGACTTGAATGCATACATTCATATGGAGGTTGAAGCTATGTTTCTTCATTGCATGTGGTCAGTGAGGCCATCAGTACGTCCTGTTGCGGCAGTCACATTTGCTGGTCATGCATGAAAGCAAGACTGCATCTTAATGGAGCAGTGGCCGTTCAGATTCAGCATGGCAATCTGAGCATGGCAATCTGAACACAAGCATACAGCTTGTTTGAGTGATGCAGCAAAGCACCCTCACTTGACAAACTATTCCACACAAGCCAATTTTTTTGACTGGCCAGCAACTTTGGTGCTATTGGGTGGCGTGTTGCACAGTGGGACTAAGGGAGCTGATGTTTGCACTTCAGGAAGCTGCAGAGGGCAAGGAGCATGTGCACCAGGAGGGGGGCCAGGCCATGCTAGAGCTGCTGGTGGGTATCAGCGGTGCCTTCCGCCCTGGGGTACTCACCTGCCTCATGGGGGTCAGTGGGGCTGGCAAAACCACCCTCATGGATGTTCTAGCTGGCAGGAAGACAGGTCAGACACTTTGTGCTGGCTTCATCATCTTTTGTATAACAGTACACAATATGAAAGTGCAGAAGCTGTTGCCAATGCAAATTGGCTGCTGCTGCTGTGGCAGGTCAGGGTCTAGGTGGTAGCTGTGCAAGCACATTGTGCCTGCAGCTCTGAACATGCTTGATGCTACCTTGGGGCAAGACACGTCTGTCTGTGGATTTGTACTGATTGAAACGTTGTTTGCTTGCATGTACAATCCCTGCCGTCCCTTTGCACTAGCCCACACATTGCATCAGAACAAACCCTGTCTTTGAGCAATGGCGGTGGCTGCAGCCGGCAAGATTGAGGGTGACATTCGCATCAATGGCCACCCCAAGGAGCAGTCCAGCTTTGCGCGAGTGTCTGGCTACGTGGAGCAGTTTGACACGCACACTGCTGCTGCCACTGTCAAGGAGGCCCTGCTCTTCAGTGGCACCCTGCGCAACGGCAGGGATGTGGACATGAAAACTACCCAGGACTTTGTTCAGCAGGTAAGGCTGGCAGCAGTGTGCAGCATGTGTATGTGTGACGCACATGTGCTTGCTTGGTGCATCGCTTTCACCTACAGAGCATTGTTACAGCTCCCCTGTGCCTTCCAGCTTTGACTACAGTGAAGGAACATAAGCATTTCTGCTGGCAGCCAACTTTTCATGAGACACACGACGGACACTGTAGTATGGAGTGTTTGTGGGCGCTTGTGGGGTATCCAGTGCACACTGAGTTTGGGTGGCTGCTTGACAGGTGCTGGGCCTGGTGGAATTGGAGTCACAGGCAGGAGCAGTGGTCGGGCGCCCAGGCCAGAGCGGTCTGTCAGTGGAGCAGAGGAAGAGGCTGACCATTGCAGTGGAGCTAGTCGGCAACCCCTCCATTGTCTTCATGGATGAGCCCACCTCAGGTCAGTCACCCCCCCCCTCTTCCCCACACTGTTTCCCTCACAGGCTGAGACACTGACCATGAGCACTACATTAGCAGCCTTTGCATGCTGTGTTTGAGGGCTTTTCCATGCACTATTGCCTTGCAGCTGAAGCACCGTGAGGTGTCAGCATTAAAGCTGGGTGTTGGTTGACTGTTGAGGCCCTTCTGCAGGCCTGGATGCAAGAGCTGCTGCCATTGTGATGCGCGCTGTGCGCAACATTGTCAACACGGGCAGGACGATCGTGTGCACCATCCACCAGCCCAGCATTGACATCTTTGAGTCCTTTGATGAGCTGCTGCTGCTGAAGCGAGGTGGTGAAACCATCTTCAATGGCCAGCTGGGCAAAGATTCCAAGGATCTTGTTAAGTACTTCCAGGTCAGCACCGCGCAGGGTCCAGTGTGTGCTGCAAAGCTATCAAAATGTCTTCATGCCCACTACTTTCCTTGTTTGCATTGCTGTACATGCTAGCCACTGTATGGGCTAGCCACTGGATCCTCTCAATGTTATGCACCAAGATGCCATAGTATTAGCAGTAATTTGATGCTTCCCAGGTCATGATGAGCTAGGTATGTGCAGGACAAGTCTTGTTCCATGAGAAGATGGATTTCATGATTATGTCTTTGAGCCTATGCTTGCAACAGTGGCTTGCAGACCTGATTGAGCACTGCTCAGCTCCTGTTGTGTGGTATGACAAGTGCTTGCAAGCCTTGCAACCAATTGGTCACTTGCCTGAGTCTGCCTGATGAACAGTCAGAGGCGCTTCAGCGTGCTCTATGTCCTTGTCATGGCATACTCTGCAGCTGGGTGTGTGCGCACTACTGATGTTTGCGCATCTGCGTCAGTTGGCCCATGGGATTGCCTGCAGGGTGTGGAGGGGGTGCCTAATATAGAGCAAGGGCTGAACCCAGCCACATGGATGCTAGAAGTGACCACCCCTGGCATGGAGGACAAACTGGGTGTCAGCTTTGCTGAGTACTACTCCCAGTCAGAGCTTGCCAAGTAAGCAGTGCTTGTATGCTCTGCTGTGCTTTTATGCTGTGCAAGCAGGCCGATGAGGGAACAGGTCATGCCTGCAATCTGATCATGTATTTTGACCTGTGGACAGGGAGTACGACACAAGTCCCAGGGCACATGTGTTCCCTCATTGCATGCTAGTTCCACGCAAGAACGCTGAGCTTCTGTGATGCAGGGCAGACCAGCAGCCCATGTCAGTGTGCATTTCAGCCAACCAGCAACTCCTGTGAAACAGTGCCTCCAAAGGGCCTTGAGCAACCTGGAGTTTCCCTGAAGGGCCTGCATGCTCATTGTGATGCATGCAGTCATGGACTTGGCATCAAGGCAGCGCACATGGAAGGAGTAGTCCTAGCTGACAGGGCTGCCCCCAGCCATGTTTTCTAGGGCACTACTTCTCATGTGTATCAGTTCATGTGTGCAGCACTTTGTGTATGTACTGCCTCATACGTGGTGAGTGGGCACACAGGCACTATGCTGGTCTGCTGGAGGAGTACAGCAGTCCCAAGGAGGGCAGCAAGAAGCTCCAATTCAAGGACAAGTTCCCCAAGCCCCTGCCGGTGCAGTTCACGGCCATCTTCACCAAGTACATGGCTGTCTACTGGCGCATGCCTGAGTACAATGGCACTCGCTTCTTCCTGGCTCTGGCTGTCGGCTTCATCTTTGGTGCTATCTTCTGGCGCCTGGGAGACAAACTGTAAGCTGTCCATGCACCATGCAGTCTGTCTGCGTCTGTGTCTGTGTCACCACTGCCGGCCTTGGCCGTCACATGACTGGCTGCTCTATTGTGTGCCAGCAGACTTGGCAAGTCTCCAAAGCTTTGCACTGCTGGCTCCTGTCAACATCTATTGGCTCTGCCTTGCATCATGACCGTGGTCTAGATTCAGGCTCGTGGAACACCTTGCCTGACTTCACACAATGGTCTATGGCTTCAGCTCAAGCAAACCAGCAGCTTGTGGCGGTGCAGCACTGCAATACTGTTCATTTTGTATTTGTCAGCTGATTCTGACACTTGCCACTTGTGTGTGCAGGACAACACAGGCAGGTCTGACTAATGTGCTGGGTGCCCTGTACGCCACCACCTTGTTCTTCAGTATCATCAACGCCACTGTCATCCAGCCGGTCATTGCAGCTGAGCGTGCGGTGTCATACCGCGAGAGGGCTGCTGGCATGTACTCAGTCTTCCCTTTCACCCTTGCTCTGGTACGTCATTTCTGCTTATACAGACTGCATATACAGATTTGTCCCTTGCTGAGGCTCCTACAACACCTGAAGGTGGTCTGCCCATGCATTTCCTCTGTCAGACAGGCTGCTGGATGATGCGTTGAACCAACCTGTCAAGATGTGCAGCACCTAGGCGTGAAGCTGTGTCATACAAGTACAGCCGGATTGAAGTCTGAGTCATGCAATCATGGCCCCTGTGAGTGAGGGGTGAGAGTGTGTAATGTGGTGCAGGGGTGCGTGGAGATCATCTACATCTCTGTGCAGGTGGTCATGTACACCATGATTGTCTACTGGATGTGCTGGTTCCAGAGAGATGCAGGTCAACACATCCCCTGTTTGCCACTGCTGTTGTGTGCAAGCCTGCTGCTAGTGGCTGCTGCCGATGTTTGCTTTGCTAGGGGTACTGTGAAATTTGCCACTGGATGTCATGACTCGCTTTTACTGTTTATTTGTGATCGGCCTGGTGTTCAAGGCATACCCTGATGGTTGCTGGCGTAAGTCTACATTCCTGCCATGGCTCACACCCTACCCCTGCCTGAAGGGCATTGGCTCCTATGAGCATGACTCTTGGTGATGTGTCACAAGTCTGCCTGTTGGTCTTCCTGACTCTGATGCATGTGCGCTGCAGGCAAATTTTTCTGGTTCTTGCTCTTCAACTACCTTACCCTCATCTACTTTACCTTCTTTGGTATGCAACTTCTGTGCTCTCGGTTGCCTGCAACTCAGCCTTAATGTTGACATGATTCAAACAGGCCTGCTGTGCATGAGATGACATTTGCTGCACAGTCACCTCCATGCTGCAATCGAGTCTCTAACGCATTAGATGTTTTTAGTGCTGGTGTATGTGGACATAATGTGTGGCTGATTTCACCGATCACTGGTTGCAGGTATGATGGCCGTGGCGTTGACACCCAACATCAAGCTGGCAGCTGTGTGCTCGGCATACTTCTACTCTCTATTCAATTTATTTGCTGGCTTTACCATCACGCAGCCCAACATGCCCGGCTGGTGGTAAGCTGCCCTCTTGCCCCTCTGCTGTTCTGCAAAGTTGGGTCTGCATGCTGCCACCTTTTTGTTTTTTGCTGCTGTCTTTGACTGTGCTTGCCATTAGCTTTGCAGAGCTGCAGTCTGTCACTGAACCTTTGTGTTTCTGTGCTTGCAGGATTTGGTTCTCGTACATCAACCCCATCTTCTGGACGGTGTATGGCCTGATTATGAGTCAAGTGGACAACTTGGACACATTGTGTGTCTTGCAAACTGGGGAGGAGCAGCCCGTGTATGAGGCCGTTCTTACTCTCTTTGGCTACCAGTGAGTCCCTGTCCTGCACAACTCCCTTCACTGTAGCATCCAAGTTACGCTTTCCAAAGGCACATACACGCTTTCTGTCATCAGTCCTTGTCTTGCCAAATACATTGCAGTGGTTCTGTCTGACAACAAATTGTGGTGCAGTCGGGGGATGCTTGGCTGGATTGTGCTCATTTTGGTGGCATGGATCTTTATCAACTGGACGGCAACATACCTGGCTCTATCTAAGCTGAACTTCCTCAAGCGGTGATCAGCTTTGCAGAATTGTGGATTTTTGGGACTAAAGATGTGATCCTGGTCCTGCTTCCTTGCATAAGTATGAGTGAGTGTGGTGGTAACGTGACACCAGCCAGTATTTGTCTGTTTGCAGAGTGTATGTGTATTTAGTGTTGATGTTACGTGCGGTACATAGAGTATGAGGGTATGCAAGAGCAGCTTTGCAGGAACAGCAGCTTCTGTTTTTGCTCTTGCATGAGCTTCCTGCAGTTCAATCAATGTATTTTGGTGTTTTGCATTTTGTTCAAATTTAATGGTGAAAGAAAAGAAAAGTTTACGCTTTTCAGCAATTATAACGGGAGCCTAAGGCGGCAGCCAGCCCGGAGCTCAAATTTGATGGTGGTTGAGTAAATGCTACACTTGTGTGACGTCGTCTGCAACGACAGTTGAATGGTCTGCTTACACTCAGTATGGCTGCACAAGAAGCAGTTGTATTTTGGTGGAGCCTGCTTTGCCTTTTTGACAGGCTGAAAGGTCTGTGCACACTATGTGCTGATTTGGTGAAATGTATGACTGGTCATCAGGAAGCTATAGTCTGTGGGTCGTCCCTGCTATTTGTGTATAGACTTCAATAAATACCAAAATTGCTTTTACTGCAAGCAGCCTAGTAAGCATCATCCCTGAAGCAGAGCAGCACCCAATCAACACAAGCTTAAGCAGGGCTGGTCCAGTCGTGTACGTCACGCATAGTCACTCACACAACACAACCTGCAGTTATATCGTACATATAACTCTCAAGTTCAGCACCGCACCATATCTTATGTTGTCATAGCTGCTTGACAGCTTTTAGCTGTTGACATTCCTTGATAGATTGGTTCTCAGATATACATTCCCGGCTATTGATTTTGCAAGCGTACAATTGCCAGCTTCATGGTTTGTATTCGGTTCAACAGCCACCTTATGTTCAGCAAAAGGGCTACGCAGATGATGCTGCATGCCCCTGCAAGCGCTGCCAAAAATTTCCTCCAGAACGCCTGCAGAAGCAGACAATGTTTATCTGCATGCTGAAGGCAATGTTCAGCAACAATTGGTCAATGGGGCAGGCAGATCTACAAGATATGCGCTGTCCAGCCTTGTGAATACATGCATTGTGGCTTGCAAGTCAGCTGCCATCAGCACTAACCTGTGTTTGAAACACAGTAAACCGCAAATGGGCTGAGGTGTCCTGGCAGACAGCATAGTCCTGCCCAAGCCTTGACAGGTGGTGTTCGGCCGTCGTCAAGCTTTGCCTTAACTCCTTCTCTTGATGTAGGTATGCTTGCAGGCTCTCATGAACCTTGGCTTGACTGCCAGTCAGAGTGCTCATTTCTTTCCGGCACACCTCAGCTTCACTGCTCACTTTAGCTAGCTTTGGCGGCAAAGGTTCCAGCTCATGCAGCTTGCTTTCTGCAATGGACAGCTTGGCTGCCAATGTGTCCTGCTGCTGCAGCAGCTGTGCCACTTGTGCTTGTAACTTTGCTGCATGTTTTTGATTGGCAATAAGCTCTGAGGATGTGCGCTCAAGGACATGTTGCAGGTGAAGAGACTTGTCTGCACATGTGCTGAGCTGGTCTTCAAGCTGCTGCTGTCTAGTCCGGGCAGCTTGGACTGCGCCATCAGCTTCTGCATGCCTTTTTGCCAGTATGTCATGCTCCTGCACATGGCCACACATTGATGTTGCCAGGCTTGTCGTCAGCATTTATGGCACATGCATTTTGCTTTGCATGGCCAGATGCCTTGGAGATGTCAGGGGCCACAAACATTGAATTGATGAGCACACCTTCTGGAGGCCGTTGGTGCTGTGAGTGACATCCTGCAGGGTGGCTTTGAAGGTTGACAGAGCAGCAGCAAAAGCACCAGGTGGTGCCCATTCAAGCTCATTGGCTTGCAGCTGTTTCGAAGCATCTTCCCAGCTTGCAAAGGATCCTTGCCATTGATCAGCATCATTAGATGCAGGCCTCAACAGGAGCATCGTTAGCAACAGCAGGCACTGCAGAAATGCAAGCATTATGTGGTGCAGGATGTGAGACAAGTAGCACAGTCTTGCGGTGACACCAAGGGTCCAAAGCCTTGCACTTGCCATGGTAGCCAACAGCGGTAAAGCCCAGGGCTGAAGACTTTGCCACAGTTGTTTTGGTTGTGCTTCAAGATGGGCTTGTGCACCCCCATCACCTGCTCGCCACTGCTGAAACTCTGGACTGTTGTGCAGTATTGCTAGCTGCCTAGAAGCAGTTAGACAACAAGGTTGTTACACCACTCCAAACTGTCTTGCACTGCC
>JAABUK010006896.1_pt1 | contig 16685 bp, 15 predicted proteins | sample 5559141 | NCBI WGS metagenome assembly JAABUK01 (sample SAMN10711869, study PRJNA513367) | rock metagenome | isolation source: Antarctica rocks | place: Antarctica: Victoria Land, Pudding Butte nord | collected 2016-01-03
GCAGTCTCAAGTCATTATTTATAGAAGAGCTTGCACTCTTTCTCTTCTGTATTCTTAATGTCTTGTTATAGCTATCTTTAAAGAGCAATACATACATATCAGTCTTAAGTTTCTTTGATTGAATGATTTAGGCATGATCTCAACAGTTCTTTCAAAAGATCATTAATAATCTTATAAAAATTGACACAGTCATGTTCGCGTCTAGATTGAGTGATATTAGCTGCGTCATTGAATAATCTGAAATGTACATAGCTCAGTTTGACTCGTTCATTTGAAAAAAGATCAACGTTGATCTTTAGTTTATTCTGAATTTTATTGTATCAGTTTTCCCAAGTAGAATTCTTTTTGTCAGTAAATCAGAGAGAATCAGGTATTTTCTGAGATTTAGAACGCTCAGAGTAGATGAAATCAGAAAAAGTGATTTCTTTAGTTTGAAGTCTAGTCTTCAACTCTTTGATTTTATCATCTCGTTGATTACTCAGCTTGTTGAGTCGATTCATTTCTCTGTCAAGAATCATGCATTGAGTCTTTCAGTTTTCGATAGAAACAGAGAGTATTACTGTTTCAGCAAATGACTCGTCATCTTCACTGATGAATGATTCAGCACTAGAGAATTTCGATGAATCAGCATCAGAGATTTGAGAGAAGCGACTTTGAAATTCTTTGAAACATTCTTTGATAGATGAACGTTTTGACATGATGAAATTTAAAGAAAGAACGAGATCAAGCGAATGACGATGCTCAACAGTATTAATGAAGATGTATGATCAAGTGTTTAATCTTCAGGAAAGAATGTTGTTGATTAGAAGAGTATTTTTGGTTTGCGAGTTTTCTGAGTGATTCTCAAGCAATTCACGAAGATTCTTTATCATTGATTCTTTTAATCGAGTTGAACAGCTTATTTTCACTCGTCTGTTTCATGAGAATGAGTTGATTTTCTTGATCGAGTGAACTTTGCATACTTAGTGAGTAATAAGTTGTCTAGTGATTCAAACAGTCTTGTCGTTGATTCTATCAAACTCTCTAGTGTTGTTCAATCTTTCAATTACGTTGATCATCAGGTAAATGAATTTCTTTAGACTCATTCTATCTGTACAAGTATGTTGAATGAGTAATGAGATCAGTATCATGTGATTAACGAATTCTTAATATAATGTCAGAATCATGTCTAGATGAGTCAATCAGCGAAAGTCAGAGTTGAATAATGCTTGATTTTTAGAGATAGCTATAACTGAATATTAAGAATACAGAAGAAGATGAGTACAAAAGCTTTTATTTAAGTAATATTTAAAGACTGTGTTAAACTTGAAGAAAATGTGTTTGTGACATGAGTAGAATGTGATGTAGAAAGAAAGATGATGTTGAACAAAGAGATGTTGATGAAAGAAAATAAAGACTGAGTCAGATCTGAGCTAAAAACACTGACTAGTTCTATTCAGTCTTGATATGCTCATAACAATCATATGAATGTATTTTAACTAAAAGTTCAAAGCTAAGAAAGAAAGAAGATGAAACACGTCATGAGTTTTACTTATGAAGACACGCTAGATCGCTAGCGTGTCAACATCAGCTTTATGCTAGACTAACTTAAGATGCACGCTTGCAACATTACTTCTTTTCTTCATCTAGCAATGTTCTCATTGCTGCAGTTCAGTCAATCTTTCTTGAGTTAATTTCTATCTTGACTTGTTTGAATAATGTTCATGAAAGTCATTGATGACTTTCAAGCAATCTTTGAATTCACTTTCATCAACGTTGTATCAATGTAGATTGACGTCGTATTCTTTTCAATTGACATGATATTATAGTCATTTGTCTCATTCATAGTATCTGAAGTTCAATATGTTCTTCACTTTTCATTCATCTTCATCTTCAATCATTATAAAATCAAACAACTTATTTTATTGTTCTTTTAAAGCATCTTTTGAATCTAGTTGCAGCAAATTTGATGTAAACTTTGAATGAATCTTCATAGTTAATGACAGTTTCAGTTGATATGCATGTTTGATCTCAATCAGAATCTTGAAGAATTCTAGCATCTTATCGTTTAACTTCTTTGATGATCGTAAGATCATTATGTTTCTAGAATTCAGAAACATCATGTCATTTATCTTGTAAATCATTTTCTTTTGATGCTTGTCAATCTGTTTCTTCATTGTGACTCTGACTCTTGCTAAGACTTGCTTGATCAATGTCAATGATCATTTCATGTGTTCAAATATATTCTTTGCTTTGTCTGCTTCAATTTTAGCTCAAGTGATCTCATATTTGATTGAGTTCGAATCAAAGCTCATATAAAAGTGAAAGTTCTTATTCAGAAAGAACATCAACTGTTCAATTGATGATAAAATAGCATTGTTATTGACAAATTCAATTATAGATAATCAGACGAATTAATCATCTTGCATATATGAGTAATAGCTTCGTAGATATCATTTCATATTCTGATTCGCTCTTTCTGTTTAATCATTGATTTGCAAATGATAGTCTGTGAATAGTTTCATCTTGATGTTAAGTCTCAGGCATAAAGACTTTCAGACAATCAATATGAATTATGAATCACGATTGAACATTATTGTTATGAGTGTATCAAGACTGAATAGAGCTAGTCAGTGTTTTTAGCTCAGATCTGACTCAATCTTTATTTCATATCAAGATTGAATAAAACTAGTCAGTGTTTCTAGCTCAAATCTGACTCAATCTTTATTTTCTTTCATCAACATCTCTTTAGCGCAATCTCTGAATATTACTTAAATAAAAGCTCTTGTACTCATCTTCTTCTGTATTCTTAATATTCAGTTATAGCTATCTTTAAAGATCAAGCATTATTCAACTCTGACTTTCGCTGATTGACTCATCTAGACACGATTCTGACATTATATTAAGAATTCATTAATCACATGATACTGATCTCATTACTCATTCAACATACTTGTACAGACAGAATGAGTCTAAAGAAATTCATTTACCTGATGATCAACGCAATTGAAAGATTGAACAACACTAGAGAGTTTGATAAAATCAACGATGAAACTGTTTGAATTGCTAGACAACTTATTGCTCACTAAGTATGCAAAGTTCACTTGATCAAAAGAATCAACTCATTCTCATGAAACAGACGAGTGAAAATAAGCTGTTCAACTTGATTAAGAGAATTGATGATAAAGAATCTTCATGAATTGCTTGAGAATCACTCAAAAACTCACAAATCAAAAATATCTTTCTAATCAATAACATTCTTTTCTGAAGATTAAACACTTGATCATACATCTTCATTAATACTGTTGAACATCATCATTTGCTTGATTTCGTTCTTTCTTCAAATTTCATCATGTCAAAACATTCATTTATTAAAGAATGTTTCAAAGAATTTTAAAATCACTTTTCTCAAACTTCTGAGACTGATTCATTGAAACTCTTTAGTGCTGAATCATTCATCAATGAAGATGACAAGTCATTCATTGAAACAGTAATACTCTCTGTTTCTATTGAAAACTGAAAGACTCAATGCATGATTCTTGACAAAGAAACAGATCAACTCAACGAGCTGAGTAAACAATAAGACAACGAAATCAAAGAGTTGAAGACTAGACTTCAAACTAAAGAAATCACTTCTTCTGATTTCATTTACTCTGAGCGTTCTAAATCTCAGAAAATACCTGATTTTTTCTGATTTACTGACGAAAAGAATTCTACTTGGGAAAACTGATACGACAAAATTCAGAATAAACTAGAGATCAACGTCAATCTCTTTTTAAATGAACAAGTCAAACTGAGCTATGTACATTTCAGATTATTTGATGATGCAGCTGATGTTACTCAATCTAGATGTAAACATGACTGTGTCAATCTTTATAAGATCATCAATGATCTTTTGAAAGAACTAGCTGAGTTGTTCAATGATTCAGATAAGAAAGTCAACTTTCATAAAGAATACTACAACTTGATTCAAGAATCAAAGAAGTTCAGTGAGTTTTACACTCAGTTTCAATGATTATCTTTCTATCTGAAGTATCACGAAAAGCAACTGATTGTTGATCTGAAAGATAAAATAAACTCTCGTCTTCGATTCATTTGAATAGATCAATTAGTTCAATCTGATTTTCTCAAAGAAATTTGTTTCTACCTGATTTGTTTAAATAATGATCAACAAGTCATTCAAGAAATCAAGAACAAAGTCAATCTCATCAAATGCATCAACAATCTGTCAAAAATCATTCTTCATAAAGCTGTTGTTACTCAATCAGTTGATCATTCAAAATCTGATCATCTAAAGTCATGTGACGCGATTTTAACTAGCGTCAAGAAAGCAGACGTTCTAGTTGAAATCTGTTTTATATGTCATAAATCAGATCATAGCTTTAGAGAGTGCTCTGATCGACCTACTAGAATCAATGCAGTGAACAATAAATATAATTGTTTTGAGTTCAGTTTCAATTTGAATTTCAATTCAAAAAACTAGTCATCTCTTCAAAAGTCATTGAAGAAATAAAGATTATATCTTTGTGCAAACTAGACGAAATTCTATCAGAAGAGAATTACTTTGAAAAGTCGTTTCTAATTGATGTCTTTCTCAACTCTTAGAATTGATCTTTTAGTCTTCATTTTCTGATAGACAGTGATTCAGTCACTCATACGCTCATACACGCTAATTTAGTCAATAGAGTATGCAAGAAACTAGAAATTCAATCTATATCATTGACAAAAGAGAAGTTAATAAGAGACTATGATGAGAAGATATTTAAGAAGATCATCACTTATAAAATTCTATTCAATCTCATCATCGAAAGTCATAAGAAATTGACTGTATCAATGCTGATAGCTGATATCAATCATCATGAAGTCATATTGAGTAAGTTCTGAATGAACAAAAACGAAATATTATTGAATATGCAAAATGACGTCATTGTTTTTTCAAATTAATTAAATACTTCTATTTCGATTTTTTCAATTTCTCTCAATTCAAAGCACTCAAGTTGATTGCGATCAACTTCATTCTCTTCTATCATTCAGACTAAGATCTCTATTATGCTCAAACGATCTATTTCAACTACAACTAAGAAAGAATCATTCTCAATTCAAAGCATAAATGCAGCTTCGTTCAAAACTCTACTGAATTAATCAAAGAAGAATCAGACTGAAGTTTTTGCTTTATTCATGACTGATATTGATAGAGAAATCACGTACAATACTCAGTGCAATTTGAACGTTTTAAATGTCTCTTCAATCAATGAAACGACTCAGAATTTGAAAGATATTAAAGTCAAGCTATCATCAGAATATCATGAGTTTCTAGATGTTTTTGATCGAGTTTAATTGAATAAACTATCTTCTCATCGCTTCTATGATCATAAAATCGAGCTCATCAGTGATTCAACGCTCTCTTGCTGTCGAGTTTATCAAATGTTCTCTGTCAAACTTTTGAAAGTAAAGAAGTACTTAAATGAGAATCTGTTGAAGAAATTCATCACTTCTAGTCAGACTCTCTATTTCTTTCTCGTTTTATTCATTCTCAAAGCAAATAAAGATCTTCAATTCTGCGTGAACTATCAAAAGCTAAATGTCATTTTCAAAAGAAATAGATATTCTTTATTGCTGATAAATGAGATCATTGATAAAATAGTGAATTGCAAGCATCTGACTAGATTGAACATTATATCAGCATTCAACAAACTTTGAATGCATCTTAATAGTGAGAATTACATCACTTTTATCATTGCTTTAGAAGCATATAAATACAAGATGCTATCATTTGAACTGACTAATGAATTGATCTTCTTTTAGCAATATATAAATGATGTTTTATGAGACTTTCTGAATGACTTTTGTCAAGTCTATCTAGATGACATTCTTATTTATAGCAAAATGAGAAAGAAACATAAAGATCACGTCAAACTAGTATTGAGTTGACTACGCAAAGCTGAACTGCAGATGAATATTCAAAAGTGCAAATTCAATGTAGAAAAGACTGTTTTTCTAGAAGTCATTGTATCAGAACTAAATCTTTGTATGAATTTCAGCAAAGTGATAGTCATAGTCAGCTGAATCACTTCAATCAATCTAAAAGAAATTCAGAACTTCGTGAAATTTGTTAACTTTTATCATCATTTCATTAAAAACTTCTTGAAGCTAGTCAAATCATTCACTCAGCTGACAAGAAAAAACATGTCTTTTGTTTGAAACAAGATCTGTGTTCAAGTTTTTGACAATCTAAAGAAACAAGTCAGCTTGATCTCAATACTTCATCACTTCAATCTCAAATGACAAGCTATTCTGAAGATTGATGCTTTGAACTATGTAAAATATTGAAAGAGTAAAGTGAACAGTATCACATCTGATGAAATCTATCTAGATTGTAGAAAGAAGTCGTAGACTGCTTTATCTATATACTGCTAACGTGACTGAGTTGTGACGTGCAATCTTTTTCCTGACGCTAGTCTATGAAGAGCTGTTAGAAATGAGTCTGTCATTGCACTTCTCAACACTTTCACTTGATGCTTGCAAGTTTCTCAGCTTTCACTGCTTTTCAGTTTCAGTTGTTCAATGAATCTCTTGAAGTTTTGTTGAGATAGTGACTTGATCAATTCATCTGCTATCATATCTTGACTAGAAATGAAGTTCACTGAGATCTGATTCTTCTTGTGCAAATCTCGAATGTAATGATAAGCGATGTTAATGTGCTTCAATCATTTGTGAATATGAGCATTCTTAATCAGCATAAGAATCGCTTGATTATCTTCTTTAAGCTGCGTGAATGAGACAGATTGATGAGTAATCTTCTCAAGAATATCGATACAACTGTGATTGATGCTCAAGTATCTTGTCAAATTCATGTTCTTGAGCACTTAACTAATTTATAGACTCTTCTTGACGCAAATTGATAAAGTCATGTACTCTGTCTTGATGATTGATGTGACAACGAACTTTTGCTTTCAACTCATTCAGAAAATTAATTCTTCATCAAGCATGTAGATGTAAACGAGAATTGACTTGTGATTTAATCTGTTTGAAACATAGTCTGAGTCAAAGTATTCTACTAACTTCATGCTTTCACTGACTTTGTACATGATGTCTAAATCAATGATGAAACAAACGTATCACATCAACTTCTTCAAGACATGTTCATGATGTTCTGCAGAATTGTTGAGATATTGACTTAGTTGATTGAGAACAAAGATAATGTCAAGTCAAGTGTGAATTGCAGCATACATGAGATTTTCAATGACTTGTTGATATTTATGCTGATTGATTCTCACGTCTTTGAATTCAGCTGAGCGAAAAGCATGTTACGAAGCGTGTTGAAATGAAATAGAGTCTAGTCAATAGACTCTAGAAATTTCGATATGTGAACAAGAAACAATGATGTTTTGAATTGAAATATGCTGAAACATTTCATCTATTTGAGCTCTGACAAATCGACTACTTCGTCTCTTTGTTCGCTCTACTATAGATACAGCTCAAAATCGTCTTCTTTCTTTTGTATTCTTAGTTTTCTAGTTAAAGCTATCTCTATTGATCAAACATTCTACTCAGCTATGCACTATCTCGCTGCAGTGTGATTAGATTCTAGGCACGGTTTCAACATTAAACTAAGAATTCATTTATCACATGATATCAATTTCATTACTCATTTAAGCTACTTGATGAACAACAAAACGAGTATAAAGAAATTTGTTTACCTGATGATTGACGACATCGAAAGACAGAACAACATCAGAAAGTCAATAGAATCAACGAGAACATATGATCATTGAATTGCTAGAAAACCTATCGCTCATTCAGTAGCATTGATTCACTCGATTAATAGAATCAACGATAAAGAATCTTCGTGAATTGCTTGAGAATCAACTCATTCTCATGTAGCAGACGAGTGAAAATAAGCTGTTCAATCTCTCTTTCAAAAAGCTCGTGAATCAGTTGAGTCAAAATAATCTGTGTCATCAAATTTGATTCAACTTAATTCAAATCAAGATCAATTTAGTGAGTCTGCTACAAAGACAATTCAATCAGAATCGATCTCTTCGATGAGCAAGTTGACTAGTGAGTCTGCTTCAAAGATGCTGTCAATGCAATGATTTATCTACTCACATCGCTCTATCTATCAGTGAATCGATCTACCTCATGTTTCTGTGTCAACTAGTGAGTCTGCTACAATGATCGCTCTTTCTCTCTCATAGTGAGTTTGCTACAATAGACATTTCGATGATCAATAGAAAGATTGATAGAAAGATGAGCATCGAGCTTTACGTCAGTGCTATGAACTACATTACAAGTCATAGAAACATGACTTTTAAAAAGAAGAAAGTAATGTTACGAAGCATGTCGAGATGAAATAGAGTTTAGTCAATAGACTCTAGAAATTTCGATATGTGAACAAGAAACAATGATGTTTCAAATTGAAATATGCTGAAACATTTCATCTATTTGAGCTCTGACAAATTAACTACTTCGTTTCTTTGTTTGCTCTACTATAGATACAGCTTGAAACCATCTTCTTTCTTCTGTATTCTTAGTTTTCTAGTTAAAGCTACCTCTATTAATCAAACATTCTACTCAGCTATGCACTATCTCGCTGCAGTGTGATTAGATTCTAGACATGATCTCAACAAAGCATCATATTCATTCATTGAAAAATCTGTTGTCTTGTGCTTGTCTTGCTTCATGTTGAGTCTTTCAAGAACATCATGAAGATAGTGAGTTTGATTCATTTGTAAGATTCATGTCTTTCTGTTGCAAGTGATTTGAATATCAAGAATTCTCTTCATTTTTCTCAGATTCTTGACTTTGAAAACACATTGAAACTCATGCTTAAATCATTTAATGTTGCTTAATGATTTGCAGATGATGACTATGTTATCAATGTATAGTAGCAATATGATTTCTTTTGATTTATGAATCAGAAGGCATGAATCTGCAGCACATTGTGCAAAGTCAAGTTCAGATAGCGCTGTTACACAGCAATCATGTCAGTCTTGTGCAGCTTGCTTGAGATCATAAAGACTTTGAAGAACTCTTAAAATACAGTCAGATTTGACTTTCATTTCAGATGAAGAAAACATGTAGATGATTTGTTTGAGAAACGACTCAGTGTTATGAGTGTGTCGAAATTGAATAGAGTTTTCTAGTCAATAAGCTCTAGAGATTTTGACTCATGTTAAATCTCAGCCTCGATACTCTATTCTAGCGCTTTCGATACTCGAGCAAATCTGCTTCGTTCTCTTTGTTTTGCCCTACTATAGATACAGCTTGAAATTCTCTTTGATTTCTTCTGTATTCTTAATATTCTAGTTATAGCTATCTTTATTGATCAAACATTCTATTCAGCTACGCACTATCTCGCTGCAGTGTGGTTAGATTCTAGGCATGATTTCAACATTATATTAAGAATTCGTTTATCACATGATATTGATTTCATTACTCATTCAAGATACTCGTCTAGGCAGAACGAGTCTAAAGAAATTCATTTACCTGATGATCAACGCAATCAAAAGACAGAACAACATCAGAAAGTCAATAGAATCAACGACAAGACTGTTTGAATTGCTAGAGAATCTATCGCTCATTAAGTAGACACAGTTCACTCGATTAATAGAATTGATGATAAAGAATCTTCGTGAATTGCTTGAGAATCAACTCATTCTTGTGAAGCAGACGAGTGAAAACAATCTGTTCAACCTTTCTTTTCTCAAGCTCGTGAATCAGTCGAGTCAAAACAATCTGTGTCATCAAATTTGATTCGACTTGATTTGAATCAAGATCAATCTAGTGAGTCTGCTACAAAGACGTTGTCAATGCGATGATCTATCTACTCACATCACTCTACCTATCAGTGAATCGATCTATCTCACGTTCACATGCAACTAGTGAGTCTGCTTCAAGAGCAAGTCGATAGTTGATCTCTTTGATGAGCAAGTCGACTAGTGAGTCTGCTTCAATGATCACTCTATCTCACATAGTGAGTCTGCTACAATAGACATTTGACGAGTTGATTTGAATCAATAGAAAGATTGATAGAAAGGCAGACATCAAGACTCTACGTCAATGCTATGAACTACACTACAAGTCATAGAAACATGACTTTTAAAGAGAAGAAGGTAATGTTACGAGTGTGTTGAAATTGAATAGAGTTTTCTAGTCAATAAGCTCTAGAGGTTTTGACTCATGTTAAATCTCAGTCTCGATACTCTATTCTAGCGCTTTCGATACTCAAGCAAACCTGCTTCGCTCTCTTTGTTTTGCTCTACTATAAATACAGCTCGAAACTCTCTTTGATTTCTTCTGTATTCTTAATATTCTAGTTATAGCTATCTCTATTGATCAAACATTCTATTCAGCTACGCACTACCTCGCTGCAGTGTGATTAGATTCTAGGCATGATCTCAACACTCAGTAAATGCATTGTTCACATTAACTTAATGAAGTTCAAGATCTTTCATTGTCGTGATAGTTAGAAAGACTCGCAGAGTGTCAAACTTAATGATTGATGTGAAAGTATTCTTGTAGTCAACTTCATGAATTTAAAAGAAATTTCTGATCACTAGTCTTGTTTTCAATTTATCAAAAGAATCATTGATGTGCATCTTTGACTTAAAGACTCATTTGCTTGTTACAATGTTAATCTTTTTGAGCGACACTTTTTCTTGTCAGATTTCATTGACAACTAGTGTCACAAGTTCTGCGTTGATCACTTCTTTTCAAAGTTTTTCTCAAACTGAGTTTTGCACTGCATTTTTGTAAATGTTCAACGTAAGAATTCTTACTGTCTTAAAGAGATTGAATTCATTGATGTTGAATAATGCTCATGACATGCTTGTGTCATAATCACTCTCATCGTTATCAGCTTTCTCTGTGATGAGTCAGATCATCATAGCTTGCAAAATCTTGAATGTGCAATCTTTCAATTGTTGATCTTCACTGTCTTTTTTTCTCTTTGAAATGATTATATGCAGAAATGTTTAAACTGCTGACTTTGACATGCTTGATGCAAAGACTTTCTGAGTGATTTAAACATTCAAGTGAATTTCATGATTATTTAATGTTTGTGACGTGATTTTGAATAGTGCATTCAAGTTGATCATGATAGTCTTCAGTGCATTAGTTGATTCAGATGAAACATTAATCATGAAAGCATCAGATTTTGAAACATCAGTTGACACGTTATTCTTTGATGATCTTCTCACAGATCTTTGCTCTGAAAGAACATTGAATGTCTGTTTGCAAAGTTGCAAGTTCATGTCTTCATTCTTTTCATCTTCAGTGAACTTGACAGTATGATTCTTAATGACTTGATTGAGATCTGAGATTCAAAGATGATATTGCTTATCAATGTCTTTCACATATCTCATGAATGCATCAAGTCTATCTTTGTTCATGAATTTGTCTCGTCTGTCTTCAATTGACAACGACTTGAAATTGACATGCAAGTAGCATTTGCATTCTCATACTCATACATGATCAATTGAGAACTTGATCTCGATGAATGTTTTCTTCAAAATCATGAGAACTTTGTTGATCAAGAGTCTTGTGATGATTTAATTTCACAAATAGACATCTGTTTTTGCAACTTTTGCTCAGAACTCAATGAGAAGTTCAGCATTCTTGATCATGACTTGCATTAAGTTTTCTGTGATGCATATAATTCTTTTGACTACTTCATTTTGAATTGACATGTGTGAGATAATGTATTGAGAAGCAATGTCAATTGATGAGCATCAACTATTCAAGATGACTTTAAGTTTCATGACGTTGTCACTGTGTACTGAGAAAAGTCTGACATTGCTGTGAAACTCTACACTGAGTTTTCATTTTCGCAAAGCATCTGATGCATTGAATCATTGCTTCAAAGAAATGCATCAAGTCTTTCTGAAGTGATTGTTCATTATTTTTAGAAAGTATGACTCACTATTGAGAAACAACGATAGTGATTCACAGATGTCTATGAAGATGAGAATCAAGATACTTGTCTTTTGATCATTAATGTTATGTTCTTGTTTGTTAATGAACTTGATGAATGCACATATTTCACACACATTCTTATGACTGTTGTTGATGAAAATAGGTTTTTTCAAAGTAATGATCTTATGAAGCTGATGAAGCTTTGCTGATTCAAGATGAGCAAAATGATGATATCACAGCTTGTACAATTTGAAGCTTTTGTCATTTGCAAAGCTAAGTTGATCGTGATCAACTTTGATCTCATTCTCATGATGAATCATGTTAGTGTGAGATGCAGAATGATCTAGATTCATTGAATCATCAAGATTCATTGAACTGTGCATTGCTGAAAATGCTGATGAAATGTCATGCTGCATAGCTGATAGTAATGCAAATTCATCAAGATCGTTTGCAATTCTCTCTACTATGTAAATGTCTTTGCATTTTAAAGTCTCAATCATCTGCTTCTCTTACTTGTCATGCATGTACAGATCTTTATCATCAAAGCTTTCTTGCAGATCTTTTTCACACATTTTTCTTTCAGAAAGAAAATTCATTTTAAGCTTAAAAACATGAAGAACAAAGAACAGCTTAACTGAGTTTTCGTGATGATTTTGCATAACTGCTGTGTCACAGTGATTGACATACAATTTTTCTTCTTCAACTTTAATGATACATTTCTTAATGCAAATTAAAAACTCACTAAAAAGTTGAAGTTGATTAATCATGTGCAAGAAAACATCAGAGTCTGCAATTCAGTTGAATTCAGAAATTTTACTGACAATGTTCTTTGACAGAGCTGCAATATTCTCACTCTCTTTATTCTCATCATTCTCATCATCATCAAAGATTTCAAAGTCGCTTTTCACGTTGTAAACTCTGTGCTTCTTGTATTTGCTCTTCAGAAGCTCAGCGAAAGTTTGAAGATCATTAGAACTTTTGTGCTTTGTTTTGTCTTTATTTTTGCGTTTCTTCACAAGCTCTTGAGCTGCAGACAGATGAGAGCAATCGACTAGATGATGTTTATCTTCACAGAGAAAACATCTTAGAAATCAACGACGCAATTGATTGCTGTCAAAGTCTGAAAAGTATTTGCAACAATGATTGATTTTGCGTTTGTTCTGCTCTCGATCAGTACGCTCGCGTTCGTTTCTTCATTTGACTCATAACACAGTCTTTATTGTTTTCAATTGTGCTTTCTTCTTTTGTAGCTTTTGAAGTTTCTTCTTGACGTCTGACTTATTCTGCACATCAATGATGTCTTGAATGATCATGTATTCATTTGACAGCAATTGAAGTAAGACTTGAAAGCGACGTTCTGACTTGAATAAATCACTCATGTCATTCTGTGTTGCAACGATCTTTCAAGTCAGCTTGACGAGATGTGTTCATGTCTTTTTAATAGAGATATTCGTCGACATTCTGTAGTTAATAAAGTTTGTCAGATATTGTCTTTCAGTGATTTGTAACTTCTCTTTATATTTGTAGTTCAGAGCATCTCAAATCTTTTTTGCTGACATCTTGTTTGCACTGTGTTCTTGATCATTAATGATGATGCAGATGATCAGTCAGTAATGAGCTTTCATGTCAATCTTTTGACTTTCAAAATCGAGAGATTGAATTTCGTTAATGATGTTGATGATGTTGTCAAATGTGTTCAAGTCAGACTTGTCTTCAATGATGAATCACAAGTCTTTTTCAATGAATCATTTTTTCATGAAAGAAAATCATTAATCGCAATTCTTGCAAGTGAGAATGAAAACAGATTGTCGTTTGACAAAGAAGTCATTGAAGTTCATAATGTTGATGTAAACTCAGCTTGTTGTTAAAATCAAAGAATAAAATAAGAATATTAAATAAATTGATGAGTGAAGTGAAGAGAATGTAATCTCGTCAGTGATGATGAAAATTTTATGCGTTCTTTGACATGTTTAAGTATGTTTATTTGTTCGCTTTCTTGAGAACTCGTAGTAGACTGTCAATTTGATGTGAGTGCTTATTTATCTTCTTGTGAGATGCGTAGTAAGCTGTTGAATTTCACTGAACTTCTTTAAGTCAGTGTACTTATTTGTTTTCTTGTGAAATGCATAGTAAGTGATCATTGATTGCTCATTTGAATAAGTCTTGTATCGAGTTGTCGAGCATCAAATGCTTAGAATGTTTCAATCTAATTACGTTGAAAGCTTCTTGCTAATTGAGCTCATAATTTATTGAAAGAATAGAGCAAACAGTATCACATCTGATGAAATCTATCTAGATTGTAGAGAGAAGTCATAGACTGCTTTATCTATATACTGTTAACATGACTGAGTCGCAACGTGCAATCTTTCTTCTGACGCTAGTCTACGAAGAGCTGCTAGAGACAAGTCTGTCATCGCACTTTTTAATATAAAAGATGAAATACTATCTCAGTATGATGACGAGAAAGTTCTTCATTCAATGATCTTCTACAGTAAAAGCATGATTCTCGCTGAAATCAATTATCACATCTATGACAAGAAATTGCTAGTCATTATTTGATGCTTCGAACACTGATGACTCGAGCTGAAGTGCATTGAACTACTCATTTAGATATTCATTGATCATCAAGCTTTAAAGATCTTCATGAAAAATAAACAGTTAAGTCAATGACAAGTCAACTATTTGAACATTCTGTTGAAGTTCAACTTTCAGATCATCTTTAGATCAGGCAAAATGAATACTAAAGTTGATGCTTTAACTCAAATGTCTCTAATGAACGTCTTTAAATCAGCTCAACGACTTGAAGATTGTTTTCAGACTATTCTGACCTTCGATAAAGTCAATGTTTTATTCATTGAATCAAAAGCAAATCTCTATCAACGAGTATATATGATCAATCAAATGAATGAGCTCTACAATGAATATAAACAAGCTATGAACGAGAACAAGCTCAAATTTCATATCACTAAATTGAAGAACTGCAAAATCATTAACAGCATTCTCTTTAGAAAAGACTTACTGTGAGTCTTTGAGAATATGCATACAAAACTGCTACAAGAAGTGCATGATTAATCTTCAATCTCTCACTTCAACAATAAATGAATCATTGATCTAGTTCAGCGTTTCTACTATTGATCAGATTATCGAGCTACTATTCAATGATACATTCGAAACTGTCATGCTTGTCAGCGAAGCAAAGTTTCTAGAAATAGCATCAATGAACTTCATCATTCTCTTTCGATTTCACAGAAACGCTGAAAAGATATAACTATGAACTTCATCACTGAACTATCTCTGTCAGAAGACTATAACGTCATTTGCACAATCATATGTTGTCTTATCAAGAAACATCACTATGTTTTCTGTCATTGAGAAGACAATGACATCTCAGTTGAAGAAACGGTTTGAATCATGCTATGAAACGTCTATTGACTGCATGATTTACTCAGTTCTATTGTTTCAAACAGAGACTTTCAATTCATATCAACTATGTGAAAAAGTCTTTGCAAGCGACTGAGAATCACAGCTAGTTTATTCACAGTCTATTATTCAAAGATTGATGATCAGATAAAATGAGTCAATCAAGACGTTGAACGCAAACTTAGAATTTATTGCAATTACATGCAGAACGACTGAATCAAATGAATATCTATAATGAAATTCAGCAACAATTTCAATATTTTCTTGATCATCTCAATGATTTCTTTCTACTTCAATAAAGAATTTCACTCTCGAATGAGTTTCGATTCAGATACAACTGACTACAAAACAACTTGTGAACGACTTAAAGCTAGAAAAGCAGATGATATTATCATTCAAATGAAAGAGCTACTGAGCTTCAATCATCAACAATTGAAAAAGACGAAGCTGATCATCAAAGTTCAAGTCAATAAACATAGATGAAACGTCATTTATAAAGTAGATGACTGAGTTTGACTATCTTTCAGAAACGTCAAGACAACGAGACTCTGCAAAGATTTGAAAGATAAACAACTAGAATCATATCAGATCACTGTCAAAGCAAGAGTCTTTTATCATCTTTGTTTATCAGTCAGCATGAAGCATCTGCATTTGATGTTTAGCTCGAAGCTACTGCAATCATATTCAGAAGACTTTTTATCAGAACAGCATGCAGAATTTCTCAGACTCATCATTATTGATGATGATAATGATGAACATTGAAAGATAAATGATATTCTGAACTTCAGATGCTATCAAGGTCGAATACAGTACAAGATCAAATGAAAAGACTTAGATAGAAACAATGAATGATACTATGTTAATAAAGATAAATTCAATGACTTTAAGAAAGTTTTGAATGAATTTCATGTGTTATACTCAAGAAAGTCACGCTAGTATCAAAATAACTCAATAAGAAAGCAAGCAAATGAGTGATATTCATGTGAACATGAATTTTCAAAGAAGAGAATAATGTTACGAGTGTATCAAGACTGAATAAAGCTAGTCAATGTCTTTAACTCAGATCTGACTCAGTCTTTATTTCGTATCAAGGCTGAATAGAGCTAGTCAATGTCTTTAGCTCAAATCTGACTCAGTCTCTATTTTGTATCAAGGCTGAATAAAGCTAGTCAGTGTCTCTAGCTCAGATTTGACTCAGTCTCTATTTTCTTTCATCAACATCTCTTTGTTCAACATCACATTCTACTCATGTCACAAACATATTTTCTTCAAGCTTAGCGCAGTCTCTGAATATTACTTAAATAGAAGCTTTTGTACTCATCTTCTTCTGTATTCTTAATATTCAGTTATAACTATCTTTAAAGATCAAG
>JAABUK010006897.1_pt1 | contig 16679 bp, 24 predicted proteins | sample 5559141 | NCBI WGS metagenome assembly JAABUK01 (sample SAMN10711869, study PRJNA513367) | rock metagenome | isolation source: Antarctica rocks | place: Antarctica: Victoria Land, Pudding Butte nord | collected 2016-01-03
AATGACCTTCAAGCAGCCGGCGCTGGTGAACTCCCCAACATCCCCAGTGTGGAAGAAGCCCTCTGAGTCTGCAGGCATGACCAGCTTGTAAGGCGGAGGACCATTAGAGATAGAGCTGGAAAGCACTGCAGGAAGACCTTGAGTGCAGTTGCTGCAGTGCTTGTGGCCTACTTTACATGAACGAGCGCAAGAAGCCTCGCTTAAAAACTCCTTCTCAGAATCTCCATGCACTGTGAGACATTCTAAGGTGCTGCATGAATCACGCCCGACTGGATACGTACCGGCAAAATATGACTGTTCAACAAATCAACATGAAACGATGTATGCATAATTGCATAGAGAGACTGATGTTTGGATGGACTCTGCTGTAGATCGGTGAGCGGAACAGTGCTGCAGATGGATGCAGGTAGGCAACCTGGTATGATACTTGGCTTTTCACAAAGTTGATGCCAAAAGGCGTAGTCTTTTCGTTTCGTTTCTTTTCTTTTCCTTTCAGGTAGGTGACTTACCCATGGCCTCCTCAGTCTTCTTGGGGTCCTTGTAGTACTCCTTGAACAGCAGGGGCCCCCTGATGCAGATCTCACCCCTGGGTGGGCTGCCATTGGGGTCATACCTGCAGTGCACACAAGATGGGTTGTCAGATCTGTCGCCAAACAGGGTGACTGTTTGTGTGGTGAATCTGAATCTGGCATGACATGTATGAGAGTGTGAGCAAGCAGCAGAGGCGCCAGGGGACAAGTCACACAGGCATTCTCTCAGCATGTCTTCTACTTGAGGCAAAAGGTCCTGTTCAACACAACAAGAAACTGACAAAACAAAAGCCAATGCCCCTTACAGGGTGGGGTCTTAGCCTCGGCAGGAATCTAACTTTATGCCGGCATCTGTCATGGTATGCCATGTACATTAGGCCAATCACAACTAAATCAACTGACAGGAACAGGCCATCAGCATGATTGAAAAGCCTGCAGCTCTCTTGTGGAGGTGCGACTGCCTGATCATGCAGATGCACCATGTGTACACAGACTGCCTACCCGAGCTCAGAGGAGCCTTCCAGGCGGTACTCGGTCCCCGGGACTGGGGGTCCCACTGTGCCACTGTGGCCTGGGAACGGTCCAGCCAGGAAGCTGGCGGCACATGTCTCTGTCAAACCATAGCCCTGCGAAGTCACAAGTGTCAAAACTTTGCACGTCAGTTGTCAGTGACAAGGTCGTGCACACACACACACACACACACACACAGATATGGCTGCATGCTGATGCCGCAACCTGCAGAGACATATTCAGAGCAAAAGCATGACAGGATGACAGCTGCAAATCTGTGGTAACACACAAACACACACATACGCATGCACGCACCCACACACAGGGTGCAGTTGAAGGGGGTCTGTCTCCAGCAGCAGACTCAGCTGCAATGCTGCTTACAACACATGCTCAGGGACAACAGATGCAAATCACGGTGCATCTGCATGAGAGTGTTGCAAAGGAACAGAAGCATCAGGTGGATGCCCGTTGCAGACCTGAAGGACTGGGCAGCAGAGGGTGATGTTGAGGAAGGTCTCCACAGAGGGTCCCAGAGGGGCGCCCCCAGACACCACGAACCTGACCCGCCCACCGAAGGCTGCCTTCACTGTCTTCAGCACTGTGCGGTCTATCAGGGGGCTCAACTGCACACAGTACGAGATACATTCAGATGCCTGTCGTGCATTTTCCCAGCTTGTTACAGACTCAGAAGCACACCTCATGCATGGTGTGCAGCTGCACGCCTAATAACGTCGGTTTAGCTTGAGCTTTTGTGCCTTTTCCCAGCTTGTTACAGACTCAGGCACAACACCTCAAGCATGGTGTGCAGCTGCATGCCTAGCTACATTGATTTAGCTTGAGCTGTTGTACTGTGCAGCTCAGAGTGCACAGCAAGGCTACTGGCTTGTATAGCTTGCGATGACATGCTTTGCTGCGTGAAGCATGAGGGAAAGCAGTCAACACATGTGAAGCCAAGTGAGGCAGGGTAGCTGGCACACAAGGAGTGATCCACATTAGCAAGAAGCAGATCACCAATATCTTCTGGGCATTGCACATCAAGTCAGCAAGCATGCCTGTTTTTCAACGTCACGCAAGGTCAGAGGTCAATCAGCACTTGCGATGTGTGATTGCAAAGCAATCAAGAGCACAAGACAGATGCACAAGACACAAGACAAATACAAGACAGACACAAGACACAAAATAAACGCGAGACAGACACAACACACAAGACAAACACAGGATAGACACACGACAGGGCCTCACCAGGTCAAAGCGCCCCAGGCGGCGCATGAAGCGCTTGATGTTGTAGGCAGTCCTGAAGATAGCCTGCCTCCACCCCGGCTGCTTCTTGATCTTGGCCTCAATGCCCGACTTCATGCGGTCCAGCACACGAGGCACTGCTGCAAAGATGCTGGGCTTTAGGGCTGCCACATCATCAGTCACCTTCTTCACGTCACCCTGCAGAGGCAAGGGCATGATGCTCAAGCCAGGGAGGGGTGGTGCAAAGCAGGCTGATAGTACCTCTTTGACTGACACTATGCAGCTTGGCCCACAGGTGCTGCTGCGAGTTCCGACAGAAAGCTTGCTACATAGTGATTGAGCTTCTTGATGTCACTCTGCACAAATTCGCATTTTGACTATCTGCAGAAGAATTGGCTGCTTTGCTTGAAGCTGCTCAGCAGGCAGAGCAATGCAGAGAAGGTTTTGGGCGTCACTGCTGCCTGTCTTTGATCATACAGAGGGCGTCTTGACCATGAGTGACATTGGCATGGATACATGTGCAAAGATCAGATGTAAATACATTGCTTTGCATGCTGCAGGCACATAACACATGTGAGCAGACCAGCTGATATGACAACAAATGGAAAGGACTGCCACGACACTGAATGATGCTGTGTGTTAGGTTCATGCAGCACATGGCCATCTGGACAGCATGACTGTATCAGCCAGTCAAGTCAAGTCTGATTAGCTGACAGGACTCCTCCTCAAACACAAACGACTTGTACTTGCTGTTGCTGCGACAATGATACAAGTTGCAATAGCCCAAATGGCCGCAACAGCATTGCAGAGTTTGTGCCTTTGTACTTGCTGTTTCTGATATAATTATACAAATGGCAATGGCCGCAACAGCATTGCAGAGCTTGTGGCTTTGTACCTGCCAGTAGCCAATGTGCCCGCCAACACTCAGCATGAACTCCTCAACAACTCTGTCGAAGATATGTGCCAGCGTAAGGAAAGACAGGAAGCTGTCATCTGGACCCATCCTGATGTTACCCAGGTCCACAAAGCCTTGCAGCGAGGCCACGGCTGTCACCAGGGTGTGGTGAGTCAGCATCACACCCTTAGGGTTGCCTGCAAAGAAGAACTACAGCCTCAAGCATCATTATTATTATTGTTGTTGTTGTTGTCATTATTATTATTATTATTGCTATAATTGATATTGTTATTAAGCATGTCATGCAGGTATGTTGCATGTCAGCATAGGGCAGACCCTGGCAACAGTCAGTAAGGCTGCCTTGAGCCTTCAGCATGCAGTGAACGCCAGCACAGGATTGGCACAAAGAAAGAGCAACGCCATTTGACTATGCTGCAGGGCTGGCTAGTCCTAATTTGTGTCCTCTATCACCATACTGAAGGAGATCAAACCAAGAAATGACAGCAGCAAGTGACCTGGCTAGACAGCAGCAAATGAGCGAATGAGCAAGGCAGCAGGTGATCTTGGCTGGGCAACACCAAATGCTGCCAAAGTGCTTTTCACCAGCTGTTTGACCGGATGAGGAATGCACAGAGTTGCAGTGGGAGTGAGAGCAGCGCTGGGGTGGAGCTGATCACCTGTGGTTCCACTGGTGTACATGATGCAAGCTGCATCCTGTGCCTTGGGCGGTGAAGGCTCAGCTGGGTTGTCAATTCCAATCTGCTCAAAATCAGCAAAGGAGTACACCTTGACGCCCTGCAGCGACAGCAGCAAAATGTGTGCATAAAGGGGCATCATCATGAATCATGTAAGAGTGAGCTGGACAGCCAGCAATCAGTCAGCGATGGTACAAGAACCGGCTTTTGACACAGCATACGTTGCTTGACTTGCCTGAGCAGCATGGAGCTGTTGCTGGGATGAACATGCTGAAATGGGCAATTATGATTTCATAGCATGCATATTTACCTCCTTCTCGGCTGCCTGAGAAGTCCGCTTGGAGTCTTCTGTCACGTCACCAAAGTAGACAATCGTCTTGATGTACTTCTTGGTCTTGTGTAATGTCTTCTCCAACAGGGGGAACTTCTGTGTGGAGGTGAAGACAATGCTGGCCTCTGAGTGCTCAATGATGAACTCAACAGAGCTCTCACCAAGTGAGTCGTATAGAGGCACTGCATAAGTGCACATGCTGAATTTTGCTGCTGTCTGTACAGATTAGCACTGCCAGAAATGTTTGATGCGATTAGCATCTGCAGGTTTTGCATGCACAGAGATTTCAAGCTGGAGGTAAAATTACCGTACCACAATAGTGGGTGTTGCGGTTGCATGCTTGCAGGACAAGCATCCACTCTGGGCAGTTGATAGCATACATGCCAACCTTGTCTGCAGAGCACAAACATGGTCAATTGAACTGAAGCTAAAAAGAGGGTGCTTGATGAAGCTGCAGCAAGCCTGTCATTCTTCACCATGAGGGCCAGCTTTCACAGCTTTCAAAGCAGAGGCAACATTCTTGACTCTGCCTGCAAAAACACGCATGAAATGAAGCCTGATGGCTGCGTATTCATACTTTACTCAGGAACCAAAGCAAACAGCATCGAACCTTGAGTCTCTTTGTAGGTGTGAAAGGTGTATGGTTGAGCTGAACCATTTCGGATTGGCCTCCAGCCGATGCATCTGCGCTCCGGGTTCTTGCGCACACTCCTTTCAAACAGCTCGTACAGCGTTGTCACGTTGGGTATTGTTGGCCATGATGTTCTTGCCACCTGACTGCGGTAGATCGGGCCTATGGTGTTGTTGTCGCCCTGCTCTGGTCGACCTTTACCCACCGAGATGGTGCCAATGCCAACATCCGTGATCTTGTTGTTACCATTATCTATCTTTGCGCTGATATCTCCGGACATGTTGTACAGGTCTTGCAAGCCAGATCAACAGCGACCGAAGCGACCGGTATTGAAAAGGATGTGCGCAAGTCTGCTCAGGCTCAGCCGGTTTGTACGATGCAAGAGTGGCGTCACTCGCACCTTCAGCGAATATGTCTGACTAAGAGGAAATTAAGCTGTAGGCAGTAGAGTCGCAACCAGGACGCGCATTGCGTGCTTTTTACACGTATGAACGGGCTGCGTGACCAGGTGCAGCTAAGCCATGGCTCACAAACCTCACAAGCAACTGCTCGCAAGCGGTGCATGTCCCTGTCATCGCTATGTTATTTTTGCCAAGTTTGATTCCACGCAACGTCCAGCAACAGACTGCCGACTTGGACGAGGAACTACTGTTGATCCAACAGGAAGCACAGCTAAAACTTGAGGTACGACCAGCGCAGTAGGTCTCAGGCCCATGGGGGGTGTGATTGGCATTCAGTAGTTTGAGCCGCACGCAGGCTGACTCCATCCGTGATTATATGCGAGAGGCGGCACCACTTGGTGCTGCTCTGACCTCAAACTCAGTAGAGGAAGCCCCACCCGAAGAGGAGGAGGAGGAGGAAGAGGAGGGAGAGGACGAGGAGGAAGGTATAATCCACTGTCATCTGTAAGCTGGGTGTTGACATGATAAAAACCAGATGTCAACACAGGACTACGTCGCTTGGTGAACTTTCTGCCTTGCAGGGTCTGACGGTCAAGATGATGAGCAAGATGATTCAGATGAAGAGGATGATGCCATAGAAGTCAGCGTATAAACCTGCATCAAGCTGCTCACTGACGGTTGCTCAGCTGCCCCTGCTTGCCGTCAAGCGGCTTTGCTGCTGCTGCTGATCAAGCCCAGCTGCTGACAATAATGGCACAGCAACTAGAGCACCTGAAATGGATCAATGGAACAAACTTTATGGTTGATGGGTTCAACTTCCAAAACGCTCGCTGCAAGAACTACTTCCTTACGCACTTCCACTCAGACCATACAACTGGTAGGCTTTACATCATATGCAACAAGAGTGCTGGCATGCCCACATGCGCTTTGTCTTCAGCACAGGGCATGGCTTTCAGCATAGATAGCTTGTATAGTTGACATTGCAGAGATTCAGCTACATGCTCTTGGTTGTAGGCTTAAACCGTGCCTTCAGTAGTGGAGTAGTCTACTGCAGTCCCATCACAGCCACACTGCTCACCAAGGATATGGGCATGCCAGCAGAGCGTGTCATTCCATTGCCTGTGAACACCCCTATTGTCATTGACGGCGTCAGTGTAACTTTGATGGATGCCAATCACTGTCCAGGAGCCTGCATGATGCTGTTCAAGGTGCCCAGCAAGAATGGCAAGCCACAGGTGCAAACTCCTTCACTTCGCCGGTTCACCATTTTCGGCCGTCTGGCGTTTTTTGCACACTCTGTACCAGTCTTTTGTTCATGTGATCACAGAGCTTACATGCTATATATATGTGTGATCTTATGCTACCTTGTGCTTAGACTGTGGCGTCATGGCTGCTCACACAACAGACAACGTGCATGCCATCCACATACTTGGTCCTGTCCGCGCAAGCACTGCATGTAGCTCCTGGTTTTCACTGCAAAGACACAGCCGTGCATTATGAGATGTCCATCAGATCCCTAAGTCTGACTTTCCTGGAGTGTTGTAGGTGATACTGCACACAGGGGATATGCGATGGCAGCCTCGCCTTGCAGAGCATCCTGCTCTCAAGGCCTGCAAGGTTGAGCTGCTGTACATGGACACCACCTACTGCTTGCCAAAGCATGTATTTCCTAGCCAGGTAATACTGGCTTCAGCCAACTTCACCAACATGCAGGCATACACTGCAGTTGTGTTTGTGAGGCAAATTTCACAGTCGTGTGTCCATCATGCAAGTTATCAGACTGGCAGTGCAGTTGCAAGCTGTGCTGTTGTGTTGCCTGGGATTGGCATTTTCTCATGCATAGTCTGTCAGGCTGGACGGAACTTATATTGGGACAGTCCTATGCTTGACAAGCTCGCATGCATTGAGTTGATTCTCAACTGTTGATCAGCTTGTGCCCTGCTGCAGAACAGTGCCATAGCAAGCCTGGTGAAGGTGATGCGTGAGGCCCATGCTGCAGAGCGCAAGACACTGTTTGTTGTGGGCAGCTACCACATCGGTAAGGAGCGGGCCTTTTTCGGAGCGGCCAGAGCCATGGGCTTCAAGATTTGGTGTCATGCAGCCAAGAAGCGGGTCAGTACTCACACCAACAACAGCTGTTCAATCCGTTGCAGCTGCACAGGCCAAAGTGCCGTGCCTCTGGCAAGCTGCATGCTATTTCAGCCGTTGCTTGGGTCACACTGTATGCTTGTGCTCAGTGGGCATACCAAGTGCCGAAACTCAAGTCTTTGTGTCTGTTGCACCCAAACATTGGAATGTGTGGCCTGCGATACCTTACTTTGGCTGTCAAGTGATGACAGCAGCGTTTGCTTTGCATGCCAAGCAACAATGCATACCCATGGCATGATCGCGTCAGGGTCTTCAAGCAGTGATGTCACAATCTACTCCCCCTGACATTTTGCTGTGTTGCTGGCATGCAAGGAGTTAATGTTGCATTTGTGCACTACGATTCTGTGCATCAACCCTATTCAATCAGCACAGCCATCAGTCAGACAGACTGCTCTGGAGAGACAAAACTTGTCCTGCCCGTGCTTAGCTCATGATGAGCTGGAAAACGTAATTATGTTTCTTATGATTGTTACAACCATCATGCAGGTGATGGAGTGGTGTGAGATGCCAAAGGCAGACATGGATTGCCTTGTCAGCAAAGAGTCTGCTGCCCAGATCCATGTGGTTTTCATGGGTCAGGGGCTGCAGCCTGAAGCCCTGGAGCAGCGCAGACTCAAAGGGGACTACGCCAAGATTGTTGCCTTCAGACCTACTGGTTAGCCTTCGGTTGTTGCCCTATGAATGCATTCTATCCCCCTGTGTCCCCTTGACCAGAAAGGTATAGGGTTGCACAGGCTGTTCAACGAGAGTCTTGAGGCCTGTTGATGTTGCTGCATCTACATTTGGCGTATGGCTTCTGCCTGTATTGTATGACTTGGGACTGTTGAGATCATGACAAAGAAGACTAGCAAGTTAACTGCACGGCTGAACTGCAGCCTTTGTTGCTGATTACTGTTGTCACTACCCTTCGGCTTGCATTTTGGATGACGTCACCGAAAATTTGACTCATGGCTTGCACCTTGATAGGCATCACCTGAAAGTTGACTCATGACTTCTCCTCCAGGCTGGTCTTACCAGAAGAAGGGCTTGCAGACGCGGCGTGAAGGCAACGTCACCATCTACGGCATACCTTACTCAGAGCACTCCTCCTTTGCCGAGCTGCGCGACTGTGTCAAGCGTCTCAGGCCAAAGCGAATCATTCCAACAGTCAACTGCCCAGATGCTGCATCAGCTCGAGCCATTGTGGACCGCTTTGCAGACCTGATGGATCTGTCCAGAGACAAATCGCGCCTGGACTCATACTTTGGCAGGACTGCTTCTGCCCCGGCTGACACCCTAGCAAACTCTGCTCAGTGTTCTGACTCAGCCTCGCCCCTGGAGCCTGAGTCTCCCTCAGCTAGCTCGGCAGAGCTTTCAGGGCACGGTGATAGCAGATCCGAATTAGGCTGCAAGCCAGATCTTGTGGGGCAAGACAGCTGCAGAAGCAGTCAACCTTCATTACGTGAAGCAGCAGATGGACCTGCTGCTCATGATCGCAAGAAAGAGGACAGCTGTGGCAGCGGTCCTCAGTGGAAGACTGAAGACATGGCGTTTGGCTTTCACAGTCGTGATGGACCTGCTGAGCATCAGTTTGGTGATACTGATCTGGGCACAGCAGATGATCAAGTTCTGCCCATGCGAGCAAAGTCCAGACTTGTCCCAGAGCATGCGCACTCAGCTCCCGCTGTGCTGAGCCCGTCACTCACACTCAGCAGAAGCAGGCACGCTGACAAGGCAGCAGCAGAGCTTCCAGGCACCTCTGTTAGATGGGATGATGACACAGCAGCACAGCCTGATTCTTGGCCAGAGGAGCACAGTCCCATGCCTAGCTTTGGGGACGATGCTGATGTGTCATTTGAACTTGGTGTGCAAGGCACAGCTGAGACATGTCAGCAGGGCTCAGATTCCAGATTGCAGGATGCTTCACATGAACAGCAGCAGGAGCTCGACACTATGCATTGTCTGGATAAGGTTGACTCGTGTCCAGACTCTGCAGATGCTGTCAGCCAGCCTGCTGCGCAAGCACAACATAGCTTGTCCCTGCTGGATGATGTTGACATCGCAGAGCAGTCTAGAATATTGTGTCAAATCCAGGAGCAGCGGTTGTATGCCAAGCAATGCTTGACAACAAAGAAACGGCAGATGACACTGGGCTGTTTTGTTGCTCCAAAACGTTTGAGGTGAAGTCGTCTACCAGTATGCCAGTGGTCAGATCAAGTCTCATTTTGGACCCGTGTTTTTACCCAGCTCTTGGCACCAGCTTTTGCATTAGTCATCTCTGCACTTACTGTGGTGCTGCCAGAGCAAACGTTACATGGCGCGAGTACCGCTGACAGCGTACAGCACAACCCACATCGTTCTGTCCTGCAAGCTGCAATTGAGTATGCCATTCTTGCCAGCATGCGGCAGAGCACGGCTCTAGCCGGCCACCCTCGCAGCAGATCTGCGTCTCTGTATACGACTGGATGACACTGGGCCTCGGCTCAGGCATTACCGGTGTTGCTGTCCTCATCTGGCTGTTGGCTAACTTTTTGTGCTACGCTGCGAACGAGAACTCCTGGCTGAGCAGGGTCCTGCATATTCCACCGCTTTTGTGCTTCACCAACGGGTAAGGCTGCATGCGGCGGTCACGCTCAACTGATAGTGCAAGCTTTGGCATCAGCAAGTCAATATGACTGCAGGCTCAAGTTTGCTGAGCCACAGCCCGAGACTTTCTGGTGTTTTGACCTCTTAGACCCGAGAGACCTGGTATGAATTATATTAGCTCTCTGCAATATTCAAGAGGAAGGCGAAAGGCTTGTTCCTTACAGAATAGATGAGGTCTCACATTCCAGGAAGTGTACATGCTGCAGGTCAAGTCCTTTTGGCTGGGCAGCCGGGGGCTGTTGCTGCTTCGGGTTGTGATCTTGATATACTTGGCAGACATACTCACAGTAGATGGACTCTCAGGCAGGAATAGCGTTGGTTTTTTGGCTTGCACTCACTTGCTTGTAGCACACCTAACCCTCCGTCTGTAGCTGCAGCAGCTCATGGATTTGAAAGGGCCTACTGGATGGCATATTTCACAGGCTGGAGCTTCTGCCTTGTTGTCACATCAACAGTGCTGGGCGTGGCAGTCTCTCTCAAGTACCTCATCACCTGTCATCACCTCAGCAGGGTTGTTGTACACGGCCGCCCTGGACTTGCTCTGCACGACAACCGCTCAAAACATGCTTCAGACAGCGCTGCAAGCACCAGCGCAGTCGCACTAGATGACATAGAAGATGGAATCTCATCAGCTTTTGTTCAGCCAGCATTGCCAGCCTCCCTGAGTAGCAGACAGTCACACAGGCTTGGTGAGACACCATCGGTGATGCAAGCACCAGTTTTGATTGACAGCGCAGCAATCACAAGGGGTGGACATGCTGTTGGTAGCCAGCATGCAGCAGCTTTGGGGTCTTTTCTTCCCACTGAGTCAGCATTTGCCAAAGGGAGTTGGCATGACCCTTCAAATCATGAAGGCATGGTGCCAGCTGAGCTACACTATGATCCACAGGTGACAGCTGCTTCTTTGTACATGTCATGTGTTGCGCTGCTATTTGTTGGGTATTGTTTTGTTTTTGAGCTTGGTGCAACAAGTTGTTTTGCGTTACTTGCAGAGCAGACAGCTTCACCTGCATGTCTGCCTGTCAGTACTTCAGTATCTCACACCCCGTGCTTCACTTGCCGCCTGCTTGCTGCATGCTCATCGGTCTCAAAAGCCCCCTTGCACTTGTCATGAAGGAAGAGCAAGCTGTGCACTGTCTGCTGAGCTGAAATACAATTACAACTGTTGCATCTCCTGTGCCACGGTACCAAGCCGTGGCACCATGCATCAATGTGCTATAGGCATGACCTACCTACACTCTGGTTCGTTGCAGCTCATCAAGTAGTCTATACTGGAGATGCATTGCTGCGCTATAGTCTTAGCCTACCTACTTTCTGTTCTGTTGCAGCTCATTAAGTGGTCTATACTGGAGATGCGTTGATGCGCTACAGTCATGACCTACCTACATTCTGTTTTGTTGCAGCTCATCAAGTGGTCTGTTCTGGAGAAGGTTCACTGCTTGGTATTGCAAACAGCTGCAGTCACTTCCACAGCAGTCCTTGTCTTTTACTGGGCAGTCATTTCTGGCTCTGGCATATCAGGTACCATTCACTCATTGCTGCCGCTGGCGGATTGGCACCATTCATGCACCTCAACGCTCACTGTCACTGCCCCTATCATGTGTGTCATTGTGATCAGGAGCCACCAACGCCACCCTTCGTCTTGTCCATGCAACTAAAACATCTCCACAATGTAGAAAAGCGTCTTTACTGTCCCCAGACGTTTCTGTGTTTAGATTTCCAGTGTAGGGATGACGTTTATGAATTGAATAGACGTTTCGGGGCTGAAAAGAGCCACTAGTATACATGTTCAAGTGCAGGAGGGACTCAGATCTCCTGATTGTGATGTGCATGCTTGCAGGACCATATCCAGATGACTATCTCAAACATGCAATGAATGCCCCCATCATGCTTCTGGATGCTTGGTTTTCAAAAGTTCCATTCACCTCATATCATCTACAGGTCATCTGCTGAACATTTGCTGCATCACTCTCATGTGGCAAACATGCAGTATCATGTATTTTGTGTTACCTGCTTTAGACTGTCTGTGAGAATATGCCTTATGGCTGTGCACAAGTTCTGTAGCTGCATGGTGCATTCACGGAAGCATGAATCTGCAAGTCCATTTCAGTACACTGCAGGTGATGATTTTGTATGGCTCAGTCTATGAGCTATTCATGTGGATCTATTATGGTGCTTCGGATCATTGGGTATACAATGCAGTGACCTGGCACGCAGACAAGTCTGTGGCTTATATGTCCTGCTACCTCTGACTTATGTTGTTCTGTTTTTTGTCTGGTGAGCGTCTTGCCACAAAACTTTGGCCACTTTGCAGCATGAAAGCCTGCACGCATGACTTCAATGAGCTTGCCAGTCATGCTGTGCTGCTTGCCAAGTAAAGCCAATGCATCATCACCAACATTTCTGATGCAAAGCGCTGCAAGGGTGTTATACATACCTTCTGCTGGAGCTGGTCAGCCAATATCTGCTTTGCATACATACAACATCTACATGTATACAATATATACCCTATCTGCTAAGCTGTGCCCTGAGCTTATGTGAGTATGTCAGCCGGTGATATGCTTGGCTGTGCCACTGCAGGTTTTCAGTTGCAACACTGCGTAACTATCTGGGGTTTTACTGTGGCAGTCACAGGCTGTGCAGTCGCTTCTGCAGAAGGTGTTCAGACCATGTCACTGTACAGTCTCAGAAACAGGAACCCCTTGCTCTGGCTGCTGGTCGATTGAAAAAGCAGAGTTCAAATGTCGTCAACGTGTCTCCAGGACGCAACAGTGCTTTGACAGGGAATCTAGACATCATTTCCCATGACACAAGGTATTGTGGGCAACAGGTGCTGACAACTGGTAGGCAGACTACCTCGCAAAGTCCTGACAATCCTTTGCTGATGGAGTTGTCCAGGCGAGGTTCAGCACCTAGGCAGGTGTAACATTTTCGCTGTGTTGCTGACAGCTGCATTGACGCCAACAAAACATTTGTGGACATGCACATCTGGGTGAGTATTTTTTGTACTGATCCTTCCGTGAGTGGTAACAACATGCTAGCCTAGGCCAGCAAGCCCTGCCTTTCTGTGGTTTGCTCGGTATGCACTGTACCTTTCAGCTGTTGAGCTCATGACGAGACTGTTTCTTCACTGGCATGGCTGTATTGTGCTTGCTGACATGCTCATTCTGACGTGCTAGGTGTTCATTATGAGTTTGGTGGCGCTGTATTCTAATCATGAATACTGATGTCAACATTCTTATTGGAAGCTTGAAAATGCCACTATAACAACCATGTTGCCCAGAATGAAAGGGCACTCCCTGTCGTGAAAGGCAAAAGAGAAGGTTTACCGACTCGACACACACCCTCTCTGATTGTATATGCTTCGCCCGTCATCGATCGGGTAAAGCATCAGAAAGTGTAGCTGCCTTCATCCCGTCGTCTGCGTCTTTCTACCATTGTCTACGCGATCTTTGTTTCTCCTGCCCCCACCGGCAGTAATCTCACACAGCTGCTGATCTTGGTGATTGCGAGTGCATGGCAGGTGAAGCTGCTCGCTGCAAGGCAGCCATCGGCAGCAGTGCACCTGATAGCAGGCACTTACGAATCAGCAGTGTATGTGCAGAGTTTTCTCTAGCATCAGGCTCTCAAAGGCCTGGACAAGGTGGTGGGGTTGAATGGTATGAGAGTGCTGGGCGTTCAGATTACAGCTTTGACACTCCTGGTCCGTCATCGTCAGCAGCTACATATGGAACGTTTGACGATGAGCCACCTCTACTGGAAGGTATCTGGATTTGCTGAATAGAGTCAACTGCAACTGTCATAAGCTGATAGACTTGTTTCAGATGGTGAGCCTTATCTGACAGGACCTGCCCCTTACTTAGCACAACGCATTTGCATTGCATATTTGCATACTGATTCAGCTACCTTTCCCATTCTGCAGAGCTGGGCATTGACATAACCGGCATCTTGCAGCGGTCAACCTGTATCGCCAGCAGCAGGACACGCAATCTAAACCTTGAAGAGTTGGACATGGGCGGGCCCCTGATCTTTGTTTTGGTGCTTGCCTGCATACATCTGCTGGTGAGTGGCCGGCCATCAGAAGCTTTACTGCATACACAGCATTGTGGACGCAAACACAAGACATGATTACCATTCAATGGCTGTATGAAATGCTGCCGCCAATGAAGCTTGGGCAAGTAGCAGTCACTGCTTGTGAAGACAGGCGCCATGTGTTTTAGTGCTGCATGTCGTATTACATGCAGCCCTACCTGCATCATTGGTAACGACCCTATCTGAGTACTCAAGTAACAAGCCATGCAAACACATACCTTGCAGACAGGCAAGCTGCATTTTGGCGTCATTCTGGGCTGGAGCGTAGTCAGCAGTATTGTGGTGTGGCTGGTGGTGAATAACATGGCAGGCACTGAGAATCCAGAGTCTCAGTCTCTTGGCCTGTACAGCTGCTGCTGCCTTTTGGGATACTGCTTGCTTCCCATGGTGGTCTTTGCTCTCCTGGCATTGATTATACCTAGGTACAAGCTCTTGCCCAGCATTTACACCAGTTTGAAGTGGAGCTCTCTTGGCGTGCAAGTTATGTGCCAACGTTTGCAGCTAGATATGAGTCATACTCATTCTGTTTCTTTGTGTCCATGTTTGCAGCTAGTGTGAGTCAGACTCATTCTGTTTCTTTTTGCTAACATCAATTGTGTGTGCTTGTGTTACATCCTGCCATACTCAAGCGCAGATGGGAGTCTGGCCTTGAAACCTGCAGCAGTCTGTACTGCATTGCAACTCAATATAGTCAACAGCTGCTGTTGAGAGCTGTCGTGCAACCTGCAGGGGCATTGCTAATGTCATTTTGGCAAGCGTGACAACGCTGTGGTGTGGACGAACAGCGGCAAAGCTGTTTGTCAAGAAAGCACCCTCCATATCCGATCAAACATTGCTAGTAGCGTATCCATGCACTCTCATGTATAGTGCATTTGCCCTGCTTACAGTATACTAATACGTATAGTATACTCTGTTATATATATATCTTGCTGTAGCCAGCTTTGCACTTACAGCTTCAAAAGTACAGCTTATGTAAGGAGGCTGCACATGTAAATGTTGATGCACGAACATCTCCTGGGACGTAGGCAAGTGATTCCGGAGCACAGTTACTGAATTCACGTGCTCTCAAAATTTGAATATGCGTTGACTGTCAAAACACAGCACTCAGCTGACTGACATTGCGAAAAGCAGCTCGTTGTAAGAAGTTCATTGTCCAACCGACCAAGCTCAAGAGCGTTTCCGTCACAGCTGGTATGTCACGCCGCAAAATACATCGACTCTAGGAACTTCGAGATGACAGATCAGAACTCTGACAACTTTAGCTTTGGACCTCTGAGGAACGCTGCTAAGACGTATGGACCTGTCATGTTCCTGCAACAGTGTCAAGATCCAGCTGTTTCTTGCTAGTCTGCATGTGACGGTTCACTGACTGTACGTGCAGAGAGAAGGAGAACAGAAGCCCTACCACACATGATACTGCGGAAGTCCGACGAGGCAGCAAGCAGTCTCGCGTGCGTTTTGCTCCGGGTAAGCGATTGTGCTTGTGTGAGCAAGGGCCAGACCTGCCTGTGTGTAGAGATTGTAAAAGCATCCTCAGCTAGCTCTGTATAAACAAGCTTGTTGAAACTCATCACCTATCACACAGGTCCTGTGGATGACATCAGCTCCCCCATCAGTGCCAATGCTGTCCCTCTGGCTGACGCCTCGTCCACTTCACTGCCATTATCCACACCTCTTAACAGGGGTTCAACAGCTCCAGTGGATGCTGATGCAGCAGCGACTCCTGTGGGAGGCCTTGGCATGCCTACTCCAGCTGGTCCTATGGGACGAGGCGTATCTTTGCCTCCTACTCCCTTTGCTCCTCAGTCCATGACTCCAGGCTCCAGTGCTTTTGCCAGTTTTGTGGCACCTGCATGGCGCAGCAGGACAAGCAATGCTGCCTTCAAGGGCCGCAGTCCATCATCCAGCAGGTCAGCACATGCCACTGCAACTCTTGCACATTCACAATCACACTGTTGACAAGAGCAGTCCTCAGCTTGTGAGTATTATGCGCATGCGCTGCTCAGCATGCAGCTTCACTATGTTTCATGGTTTATACACCCTGTGCAGCTCTAGTCATGATTACTGTCCAAAACACTGATAGTGTCTTCCGTGTACAATATTCCTTGTGCAGCTATGATCAGGATACTGTCCATAACACCAGTGGTATTTTCCGTGTACAGTGCAAAACACTCTATATGAGGCTTGCATGCACTTATTTGCCACCCGGACGCAAGCATTTCGTTGCTCCTGTTCTCTGGTCTTGACACAAGATATGACAGTGAGTTGCCATGGTATGGACATTTGTACAAAAAATTGAAATGTGCATCAACTGCTGCATTGCATGATGCACACTTGTCATGAAAATGGAAAACTTCACACCAGCATGATACTATACATTGTGAGTATTCCTGTGTTGTACCTACATGATACAATATGCCTGTGGCTGCAGGCATTCAAGCCCGGCGAGTAGCAGTGGCATGCCTGAATACACTTCGCCCCTTGTAAGCCGACATCCCTTCTTCACAGACATGCTGGCATCCATGTCCACCCCAAACATGAGTTCCTCCCCCCTAACCTCCCCTGGGGGCAGGCCCCTGGGC
>JAABUK010006899.1_pt1 | contig 16674 bp, 22 predicted proteins | sample 5559141 | NCBI WGS metagenome assembly JAABUK01 (sample SAMN10711869, study PRJNA513367) | rock metagenome | isolation source: Antarctica rocks | place: Antarctica: Victoria Land, Pudding Butte nord | collected 2016-01-03
CGGCGCGCTGAAACCTGGACGATGACTGATCGCCGCGGCATGGTCCGGGCGCCCGCTACTGTCGCCGCCCTGGTCGCTGCCGCGTTGTACGGGCTACTACCGGACACCCTGATCATCGGACCCCGGCCGGTCATACCGACCTTGGAGGTGGCGCTGGTCGGAGCTGTGCTGCTCACCCACCCGACCCGCTCGGACCGGCACACCCGTCGTTCACGGATCCTGTCGTTGACGTTGATCGGGCTGCTCGCCTTGACCAACATGGCATCGCTGTTGCTGCTGATCGATCAGCTGCTCACCAGCCAGTCCAGTCACGCCAAGATGCTGCTCCTGGCGGCGGGGCAGGTGTGGTTGACCAATGTCATCGTCTTTGCGTCGGCATTTTGGGAACTCGACCGCGGCGGCCCGGTGCGGCGCACCCGGCAGGACCGGGATCAATTGCCGGCAGCGGACTTCCGGTTTACCCAGGACGAGGATGCGGACACTGCAGTGGAGGTGCGTCGGGGGTCCAGCGAGCGCAGCGGCTGGGTCCCCAGCTTCGTGGACTACCTGTACGTGTCGCTGACCAACTCCTCGGCGTTTAGCCCCACCGACACCATGCCACTGTCCGCCCGAGCGAAGATTCTGATGGGGGTGGAATCCACCGCCGCGCTGGTCACCTCCATCCTGGTCATCGCCAAAGGTGTCGGCGGCCTGAAATAGTGACCACCGTCAGGGTCAGTGACCGGCGGCAATGGCGAACAGGCCCGCCACCCCGATCACGTACAGAACCAGCACGGTCAACGAGTCGATGCCCATCCGGGCGATCCGTCGTTGCGGGCGGAACAACAGGCCCGCCGCGTAGACCAATGTCAACACGATTCCCAACGCGGTGAGATAGATGTCGGTCGCGTGCGCCTGCGGCAACACGGCCTTACCCGAAATCAGCGAGGCGACCAGGAACAGCACCGGCAGGAAGGCGTTGCCGCCGAAGATGTCGCTCATGGCCAGCTGATAGTCCTTGTTGCGGACCGAGGTCAACCCGGTCGACAATTCCGGCAGGGACGTCGCCGCAGGCCGCAGCAAAGGAGAACCGGTGGGCATCGTGACCTGCCAGCCGGCGTCTTCCAGCACCTGGACGGCGGCCGCCCGACGCCCCCATCAACCACACCGCCGACCACGTTGCCCTGCGCGACGCGCGCGGACCACGCCTGACGCGCGCCTCCAACACGCTCCCCCCAGGGTCCGGCCCTTACCTTTTCCGTTCACCCAGTCCGGTGTCTGCCGATAGGTTTCGACCATAGACACCACTGAACTGATCCTGAGCGACCACCACGAGCAGCGGCGGATGCTGGCCATGCTCGACGACGTCGACCGGTCCGACACAGCAACGGTGGCGGCGGTCTGGAAACGGTTGCAGATCCTGCTGGAGGAGCATGCGGCGGCGGAGGAGAAGTTGTTCTACCCCCGTCTGATGGATCTGGGCACCGGCGCGGGCAGCAAGGACAGCGCCGAGGGGGAGACCCGCGAAGGCCTCGGTGTGCTCCGTGCGGACACCGCCCTGCACCCGGCGTAGGTCGGCGACGAGCGAGGCACCGAACGATCTGGCTGCCCGGCATCGCATCGAGAAGGTCGCGCGCGGTGACGCGGTCCATGACCACAACCAGATCCGGGACGCCACCGCCAAGGTCGGTGCCCTCGAGGTCGGCAGCGATGCGTGATGGGAGGCAGTGGCCGGTGCCCAGCAGGAGCACAGCGACCACATGGGCGAGGAGGAGCGCGAGTCCCTTGCCGACTTCCGACGTCACGCGAGCCTGCAGCTGCGCCACGACCTCGCGGTGCAGTTCGCGGCGTTCGAGGCCGAGCACGCCGGGGGCATCCAGGCCCGCGATCGCGATGTCGACGATTACCATCGAGAAAACCGAATAGACCCGACCCCCTGCACGGGTTCAGGACTGATCGCTCCAACCATCACCAACAGCACCTTCCGGGAGAGCACCACCACAGCTCGAACCCCTCAGAGCCTGGTGCCGAGTGGAGCTTTTGGGGCCGGGCACCAGATGAGGAGATTCCGATGACCTCGATACGAGATTCGACGGCCCGCGGCGCGCAGCGTCGGTGGATTGGTACAGCCCTGCGAGACTTTCCGTGGGTGCATCTGGGCCTTGGTCTGGTGGGCAACACGTTGTTCGTCGTCGGCAGCGTGATGTTCTTCTGGGCGAGTGTGAAGATACTGGCGATCTGGCTGTTCGTCATCGGCAGTCTCGGCATGCTTCTAGGCTCGGTAGGCGAGTTGCTGGTCCGCATCGAGAAGCGACGGCAAGGAGACGACTAGTGTCCCGCGCCGGAGATTCGGTTTAATAGTCGTTCGAGGGATTCGAAGATCTCGTCGGCGCCTTTGGTCCAGATGAAGGGTTTTGGGTGGGTGTTCCAGTCTTTGACCCAGGCGCGGATGTCTGCTTCCAGTTGTTGGACGGTGTTGTGGTGGCTGCGTTGCAGGAGATCCTCGGTGACGAAGGCGAAGAGCCTTTCGACTTGGTTGGTGGGCGGATGGTGTTGGGCATCTTCGCCAGCTTGGCGGATTACGAGCGGACGTTGATCGGCGAGCGGGCGGCCGCGGCGCGGGAGGCGGCGCGGATCCGCGGCCGGCAGGTCGGTCGGCCGTCGGCGTTGACGGGGGAGCAGGTGGCGATGACGGTGCGGATGCGGGCGGCGGGGGAGTCGGTCGGCGACATCGGCCGCACTTTCGGTGTCGGGCGGTCGACGTTGTACCGCCTTTGGTCGAGCACCGATGAGCTGCCGGATGTAGCGACGATCCGCCCGGACCGTGGAGCCCACCGATGAACGACCGCCGACCGTTCCGGGTGATATTGGCCGCCGCTGCCGCCGCGGCGGTGCTGTTGGCCGGTTGTCAGCTACCCGGAGACAACTTACCGCCGCCCCCGGTCAACCCGAACGGTGCGGGCAGCCCTGTCGGTGGTGGGTTGCTCCATGCCGGGCGTGGGTGGACCGCCACCGGGATCGTGGGGGTGTTCCCGCCGGATGGGAGCTGTCATCTGCGGTTCACTCCGGCCGGGGAGCCGCTGCCAGATCCGCGGTGCACACCCGGCGCCGCCGACCAGGCCGTGACGCAGCAGAACCTGCACGCCACCGTGTGCCGCGAAGGTGGCTACACCCGCACAGTGCGACCGCCGCGGGCGGTCACCGGCGCGGCGAAGCAGAAACTGCTCGCCGCCTACGGCATTTCACGCTCCCACACCCACGAATACGAGTTGGACCATGTGTTGGATTTGGCGTCCGGCGGCTCGTTGGCGATGCAGAACCTTTTCCCGCAACCGAACGTCCTGAAAACCGCTACCGGGTCGGCCTACGTTCACAACGACAAAGATCGAGTCGAGGTGTACACCTTCCACGCACTGTGCGCGGGAAAGGTGACCCTGGCCGCGGTGCAGCAGGCGATGACCTCGGATTGGACCACCGCTGTGAAGACGTTGGGGCTGCCGATGATTCCCGCCGGCTACACCGGATGACCGACACGTTGATGGCCGCGACCGTGGTGGTACCGGGGTCGGTGACTGTGTTGGCCGATCGGGTGTCCGGCCCGGTCGCCGCGGCGGCCGCGGTGGTGGTGGGTGTGCTGCTGCTGCTGATCCTGGTGGTGTGGCTGGCCCGGAAGGTGGTGCACAAGATCATCGGGATCGCCGTCAGCGTCGCATCGGCGGCCGCGACGCACACCGGGACGCAAACCTGGATCCATCATCTGATCAGCACTGCCACGCACAGCTGAACGTACGTGGTCGTACGTCCTCATGTTGGACGTCAGAGGATCGGCATCTGCGAGGAAGACCACGGTGGAAGCTGGATCATCATGGATGATGTGCGTTCAGATACCCAGCTCCAACCACTTTGCGGTCCGAGTTAGCCCTCTGGCTTGGCCTGGTAACGCTCCGCACGAAATGCTGCGGCAGCAAGCTCCAGGTCGGCGGCCGCTTCGCGGGCACGCTGGTCGATGGCCTCACGCGCAGCGGGGTTCGCGTTAGAACCTTCGGACAGGGTTTCCTGCTGCGCCGCGGCGACGGAATTGGTGACGATGGCCCGCTCGTACCACTGCGCAGCTGGCTCATTCGGGCGGCGGGTCATTCCTACATCATTGCGCAACCGCCGCCTCGACGAGGTTCCACTCGGGTCGGCGCCACGTCCAGCCGGGTGCCTGCCTGCACGCGCGAGGAGACCAGCAGCGGCCGCAGCCCGGCCAGCAAGGATCGGCGGTACGGGCGGCACGAGTCCCTCCATCTGATCGTGCACAGGAACCCGGGTCTACCTGCCGGGAGAGATGGATGGCCAGACTGTCCACTCGGGGTTGCGGGAACACGCCGGCCGCGTCATGCATGCATCGCATGCGGTGCACCGCCAGGTCCGGTGCGCCGTGGCCGGAGGGTGACACAGGCAGGGCAAAGCGCCGACGAGCACGGTGTTCGGACCCAGCGGGTGTCCGTTGAGGCATCTGATCGGCGCGGATTCCTTCATGTTGCCGGCCTCATTGAACTGGTAGAACTCCGGCATCTGCTCGCTACTTTGACCTGAGTGTGTCCTGAAGGTGGGGAAAGAGGTGGTTCGACGCTGGCCTGTTCGAGCTGTGGACGTTGGTCATAATCAATCCTTTCCAGCCCTGCGGCACTCCCAGCGCGCAATCGTCCCTGTGGCTCATCCTCCTCGGAGTCGGGCTGTGGCGGGGAGAGCCGATTATTCGGGCCACGGGTACAGGCTGGCGTGCCGGGTGATGCTCGGTATTCCGGTGATCGGGTCAATTTCGATGCCGCTGGATTGGTGGCTGCCGTTGGCGTGGGCGATGCCGGCTAGGACCAGGGTGAGCTGTTCCCGGCCGAGGGCCGGGATGGTGTCGCTGAGGTTGATCGCCGGTCCGTCCGTGCCGCCCAGGCCGATGGATGCGGTGATCAGCAGGTAGGCCCGTTCGCCGCTGGACAGCGCGCCGATGTTCCCGGGGATTGCTTCCAGGTCCACCCAGTGGCCGATGTGTTCCCGCGGCTGGATCCAAGGGTTACCGGATGCTGCGAACCGGCCGCCGAAGCCGCGGATGAGCAGCTCCACCGCGGCCCCGGTGGTGTGCACGCCTTTGGCCCACGCCCGCAGGTCCTGTTTGATGGCCGGCGCGGTGGCTTTTCTGGTGCGGGCGGCGGCCAGCTCGGTGACGCCGGTCGGTGGCAGCTCGGTCATGTCCTACTCCGTTCTTGCCTGGCGGTTCGACGGATGGTGCAGATCAGCGTGAACCGTTGCACCATCTCTTTTCGGTAGGTCTGGTGCCTCCTAGGGCTTCCTCGTTTGCATTACGGGTTCGAGCTGTCGCCGGCGGTGGGTTCGGGGCCGAGGGCATCCAGGTGCAGGGTGCGTCCTTTATGGGCAGCCCAGGCGGTGATGTCTGCCAGTGCCCAGATTTTGCCGACGGACAGTTCGTCCAGGGGTGCGGGGAAGTCGGGTTGGTCGGCGAGGTAGACGGTTCGGGTATAGGAGACGCCGAGGATTTTGCGGAGTTCTCCGCGTCCGACCAGGCGTAGGCGGGGCAGCGGTTCGGTCATGACAAGCACTGTAGTCCTCCAGATTAGTTGCCACACAGTGTAGACAACATCAGTGTAGTCATATAGAATTGAGTTACGCAAGAGAGGCCGGGCGGTCCGGCCGATGCGGGAGGAAGAAATCCGATGAGTGTTCAGACGATGGACCTGGTCAGTGGTTCAGCGCACGCGACCGGCCAGCGGTCGACGACGGTCGACGGCCCGGCGGTAGGACCGATCTCGACGCGCCGCACGGCCCGGGTGGAATTGCCGGAATGGGACTTGGGCGGTCGCGCGGCAGCGATTGCCGAAGGCGTCGCGGTGGAGGTTCCCCGGCTGCTGTGCGATGCGTTCGCGTTGCCGTGGTCGGTCGGGGTGACCCGGTCGGTGTGGGCCGATGCGGTGGCGTGGCCGGAGCGGGCCGCGCAGCAGGTCGCGGCCGCGTTGATCCCAGCACCGGCACCGGGCGAGTCGGCGCGGCTGGCGCAGGTTCTGCACGCCGCCGCGCAGGCGATCCGCAGTGATGCCACCGGCGCCGCGGCGGTGTCGTTCGTGGTGTGGCGGGTGAGCCCGGCCGAGCCGGTATCCCGGCCGTCGCGGGTGAGTTTGGTGTTGGTGTTGCAGCCGGGTGATTCCGGCGAGACGGTCGCCACCATCGCCGCCGCGCCGATCCAGCTGGCGGGGTGGTTCGAGTTCAGCTCGGTGTTGGGTGGTCGGTGGCCGGCCGCCGCTTTCACGACCGAACCGGCCATGGGTGCGGGGTTGGCGCCGCTGGTCACCCCGGAAACCCTGGATGCTGTGCTCAGCACCGCGTGGGACGACGACGACTGCCCGGTAACCGGCGTCACCCAGATCATCGACGGCGCCGTCCGAGTGCTGATCGGGCACCAGGTGATCACCCTGACCCCGGACGTGGACGGCCGGTACGAGGTAAGTCCGCTCGGATGGGCGCTGCGGTGCGTACCGGCAGACACCGGCGCCGCGAACAGCGGTCAGACACGCTGACCTGACGGGCGGGGCCGGAGCTGCTGTTCCGGCCCCCGCCCCGCCATTCGGCGCGCAATGGCGGCGCCTATTGATGTCTAGTGCACCTTGCCTAGATAAGGCTAGACCGAATAGACTATGCTGGTGAAGCGGACAGCGGTGCTGAAGAAGATCAAGGTCGCCGCCCGTAAGGCGGGCGTGCAGTACGGCACGGTCGAGTTGACCAATCACACCGGTGTGATCGTCGGTTCGGTGCGTTCTACGTTGGGTCGGCACGCTGAGATCGATGATGTGACGGCCCGGAAGTTTTTCGATCAGTTCCAAGAGGTGCTCGGTAAAGGGTGGTGGAGATGATGACGGCTTACACGGCGACGGCGCGACGTGGTTCCCGGCGTTGGGTGGTGCAGTGCGACCAGTTCCCCGGCGCGCTCACCGAGGTGACCCGGTTGGAACAGGCCGCGCAGTACCTGACCGAGGCGATCGCGTTTGTTGCGCAGGTACCGGAAGATTCCGTGCAGGTGAGCGTGGTGCCGGTGATTGCCGATGACATCGCCGCCGAGCTGGCTCGAGTGGAGGACCTCAGGGGCCAGGCCCGCGCCGCCGACAAGGAGGCGGCCGGTCTGCACACCGACGCCGCCCGTCGATTGCGGTCGCAAGGTCTGAGCGTCCGGGACATCGGTTCGATCCTGGGTCTGTCCCATCAACGCGCGCAGCAGCTGATCGCCGGAGCTCGATAAACCAGCGGCGGCGCGAGCCGCCGCCGCGAACCGCATGACGCGGTTCCACCGACCAGGGCCAGCAACTCGACCGCCGAGTTGCTGGCCCTGCCCACGTTCCGGCACTGCGCCGTTCAGGTTTCCAGGTCGAACAGCGAGAAGGTGTTCACGGCGGGAACCTCGCGGATCGGTGCGGCCCGGGCGTCGAACAGATCGACCGGGAAATCGTCCGGCCAGGCGATCGCCACCGGGGGTGGCGCGTCGAACAGCGGCACCAAATGTCGCAGCGGATCACCGGCCGCGACCGCCGCCGCCAACACCGCCGCCAGCTTCGCCTTGCCGATGCCGGGATCAGTTTGGACCGCCGAGAGGATGGCCGCCTGAATCGCGCGGGACGCGCCGACCACACCGCGTGTGTCGACCAAACCGGGCCGGGGGCCACGGGAGCGGCCCCGGGCCACCGCCTGCCGCATGTTCTCCTTCTGGGTGGCGATCCGGACATGACCGGGCGCGGAAGAACAGCACAGCCGGACCTCGCAGTCATGCATCAGCGTGCAGTCCACCGGCAACGGCCCGAACCCCAACCGCGCGCCGACCTGATGAGGGGTCAGCATCCGGTCGCCGTCCTCCGGGTTGGTGATGGAGAACCGGCCGTACCCGTCCGACCCGATCGCCCCGGCCCAGATGTCGCACGAGGCGGTGCCGATGACCTGCCGGTGATACCGATTCAGGTCCCGGTTGCTCAACCGCAGCCCCCGACCCAACGACTTACTCACCCCGCGTCGAGGTAGCCACCATGGAAGTACCGAGCGGGCCTGCGGTCACTCGCTAGTCGGTAGCACGCACCACGCGTATCGCATGTAATGCACGTAACACGTGAATGAGGAACGGTCGGTCACCCCTTGATCAGCCCGAGTAGAGCGGGGCACCGGACGTTCCGCTGGTACTCCGACGCTGAGCGGGGTCGATCCCGCGCGTACGCGGGGGGCACAACACCGACGCCGCGATCAGCCAGGACGCGTCGGGTCGATCCGCGCGTACGCGGGGGCACGTTCCTGGCCATGGGTATTCCGAAGTACGGGTTCGGTCGATCCGCGGGTACGCGGGTGGCACATCGTGAAGTTCGGGACCAAATTGGCGAAGGGGGGTCGATCCGCGCGTACGCGGGGGGCACGACACCCACGTCGCGGGGTCCGAGTAGTACCTCGGGTCGATCCGCGGGTACGTGGGGGCACTCGATATTGACCAACGTGTACGGCATGTTGTGCGGTCGATCCGCGCGTACGCGGGGGCACCTGGTCCCACGCAACGATTCGCCGCTGGTGCAGGGTCCATCCGCGCGTACGCGGGGGGCACTGATCGAGGTACCTGCGACGTGATTCGGCACTGGGTCGATCCGCGCGTACGCGGGGTGCACTCGGCGGGTGGTGTCCCACTGGGTGCCGGCGGCGGTCGATCCGCGCGTACGCGGGGGGCACGAGGGTCAGCACTTCGCCGACGGACCCGGCGAGGGTCGATCCGCGCGTACGCGGGGGGCACCTGGGCGCGATGGTGCTGTTCTGGCCGGCGCTGGGTCGATCCGCGCGTACGCGGGGGGCACTCGGTATCGGCGTTCTGGCCCCACTTCTGGACGGGTCGATCCGCGCGTACGCGGGGGGCACCGGTCGTCGGTCGCCTCCGTGGAGGCGCCTTCGGGTCGATCCGCGCGTACGCGGGAGGCACGGCGGTGTCGGGGCTGGCGGAATCACGTACCGGGGTCGATCCGCGCGTACGCGGGAGGCACTCCGATCGGTTGTTGGTGATTGCGGCGCCCCTGGGTCGATCCGCGCGTACGCGGGAGGCACGGAGCCGCTTTCCTGGTGCCGTACGACCAGGCGGGTCGATCCGCGCGTACGCGGAGTGCACTTCCCGTGCAGCGTGGACTCACGGGCGTACTCGGGTTGATCCGCGCGTACGCGGAGGGCACCCGCTGGAAGGTTGCCGGACGGATGGCCGCAGGGGTCGATCCGCGCGTACGCGGGGGGCACCCTTGTTGACCTGGGTGTTTGGTGGTGGTTCGGCTGTTTGGGTGTTGGTTTGGTGGGGGCCCCAGCTGCTGGGGAGGTGTCGAAGTTGTCAAGGTGCGGTGGAGAAAGGAGCGGTGTGGTTCGTGGTTGTGGCGGCGGTTTGTGTTAGGTGCGTTGGGTGAGCAGGAGTCCTGCGCCGTAGGCTTTTCCGGGGCCGATGCCGGTGCGGATGCCGGCGGCGACGCTGTTTGGGTCGGTGATGGTGAGTTGGCCGGTGAATACGACGGTGCTGATGTTGAACATGGCTGTGACTGTTCGGCGTTGGTTGGGCGGTAACGATTTGTGTTCCGAGCGCAGGTCGGCTCTGTCGGGGGTTTCGGTGGCGTCGTGGAGTTCGGCGCCGATTCGGCTGAGTTGGTGGCGGAGCCAGGTGAGTCTGGCGGCGGGGTCGCTGATGAATTGCCGGTTTTTCGGCGGTGCGGTGTGGTTTCGGGTGGGTGGGGTGCGGGTGGGGTTGCAGCGTAGCCGGAACGGCACGATCTGGCCGGGGCGGAAGTCGGGGGTGAACGCCCAATGCTGGATTTCGGCGGCCAGGATCGTCGGGTCGGGCGGTGCCCAGTTGGGTGCCTGACCGGATTGGATCATCACTTTGAGGGTGCTGTCGCGTTGCGGTTGGGTGGCGTAAAGAATTTCCATGGCTTGTCGTGCGCCGTTCCATCCGTTGGGGAACCGGTGCCGGTAGGGCGACATGACGAGGTCGTGGAGGTAGTGGACGTCCAGGACCGCGGTTCGGACGGTGGGGTGGTTGCCGTCGAGGGTGAGCAGGGTCCGGTAGAGGTGTGTGACGGCGGTGGTCATGACGGTTCCTGGCCGGGTGCGGCGAAGAAGTCGATGTGGTCGGCGGCGGGGGGAGGGGTGATGGTGGTGCTGCCCTCTTGCCGACTGCCGACGACTCGGGTGGCGAAGTTCAACGGTTGGTCTGGGGTGGTCGGGCCGGGCAGCGTCTGGGACCACACGGTGAGTGGGCCTGGGTCGTGGCGGTTGGTCGGCGGCGCGGCGGTGAGCGCTTGTACCGGGTCGGTGTGGGAGGTGACGGCCAGCAGCAGTTGCCCGGTGGTGGGGTAGGCGCTGCGTCCCAGGTGCAGCTGCCGGGCCGGTCGTTCCAGGGCGTCGGCGACGCTGCGGACGGTGTCTGCGGGGCCGGTGAGGGCGGCGGTGAACGCGGCGTCGGCGAGGTACTGATCGACGGTGAGCACCGTCGGGCGGCCGGTGGTCGGCGCGGTCGGGTGAGGTTTGCCGGCCCGGACGCGGCTGGGCGCGCCGTACTGCCCGCCGACGGTTTCGCGGGTGGGGACGGTTCCCGGTGGGAGGTTATCGGCGGCGCGGGCGAATCCTGGGTTGGTGAGCAGTTCGGCGGGCAGCAGCGGAAAGGCGCCGGAGCCGGCGGTGTGGTAGTCGACCTGCGGTGTTCCTTTGCGGTCCGCCCGGACGGCGAAGGTCAGCGCTGCGAGGTCGGTGATGTCGTCGGCGCGGTCTCGGCCCAGGGCGTTGGCGACCAGGCCGACGACGCCGGTTTTGGTGGGGTGGTCCTGGGTGGGTCGGCGGCCGCCGCCGCCGTGCGACCGGGCTTCGCGGGACCACGCCTGCATGGGGCCGGCGAGTCGGAGCACAACGGTGGCGATCATGCGATGGCCTCGAGGAATTCGTCGAGGGAGTCGACGACCTGCGCGCCGGGAATGGTCGGCAGGCTGGCCGGGTCGGAGCTGACGGGTAGGACGACGATCCGCGCGGCCGGCTGGAAACGGCTGGTCCGACTGATGTGGGCGAACAGCCGGGTGGTGGCGGTGGCGACGACCGCTGTTCCGGTGATCGCCTCTTCGAACGCGTCGAAGGCCGAGGTGGGCCGGCCGGAGGTGACGGCGACGAGGAAGTGGGGCAAAGTCGTCGCGCCGGTGGAGGGTTGTTTCGCTGATGGCACGGCGAGGAGGAACTGTTCGATGAACGCTCTTTCGGCTGCGCCGGCCAGGTTCGGCGCAGCGTGAAGGTTGCTGGTCAGTTGATCGCGGTTGAGCGATCCGTAGCGGTACATGGTCGGTGCGGTGAGGTCGGTGATTCCCAGGTTCGATGATGCGGCGTCGCCGGCGGCCCGGTCTGCCTTGTCGTCCACCGCGGTGAAGAAGTCACCTTCGACGTGGGCGGCTGCGACGCCGATGGGGTGGGCCACGCTGGCGGCGGCGGCGACGTTGTAGGCGCCGTTGTCCAGTTCGGCGAGCATCCTGCCGAACAGCGCCAGGTCGATCGCGGTGGTGACGTCGAAAGTTGTTTTCACCGCGGCGGTGACGTCGTCGGGGGTGGTGTCGGTGATGCGGTCCCAGGCGATGTCGATGATCGCCGCGATGTCGGCGATCGCCGGTTCGGCCAGGAACACCCCGGCCGAGGTGTTCCCCGTCTTGGCGTTGGCGGACAAACCGATGGAGGTGATGACGGTCGCCGCCTTCTGCGCGGCGACGTCGACGTCCCGGGTGTGGGTGGTGGTGAGAATTTCGGTGACGAGTCGGGGGAGCCGGTTGGTGCGGACAGCGAAGCTGCCGCCGTCGATGCCGGCTTGTCGCATGCCGACGCGCATCGGCCGTTTGGCGGCCTGCGAGGAGATCCGGTCGCGGACGACACCGCCGATGACGATCGACTTCGCCCGGCCGGTGTCGTCGCGGTTCAGCAGGGACGGCGGGAAGCTCTGCAACGCATGCAGATCCACGAAACGGGACCGTAGGGATGTCGCGGTTGTCATGGCGGTGTCCTTGTCTGAAGAGGGACCAGCGTTTTCCTGGGGCGAGTTTTTACGGCGCCGGGACGCTCGGCTGGTAGGTGTAGAAGTCCCGCGCCCAGCTGACCCTGACCGGGTCGGGATCTGTTTGCCAGCGGGTGAGGTCCTCGGCGAGGGTCACCCAGTGCGGAGGATGATCTGCGCTGCCCAGTTGGGCGGCGGCCCGCACGATGATCGGATGAAGATCGTCGTAGGTTCCGGCTTGGACGAGCCGGTCGAGTGTCCGCTGGGCTGCCGGGTCGTCGGGGCCGTACGCGCCGGGCCGGCCCAGTTGCCGCAGCGCCCGTCCCACGCTCGTTCCGGCCCGGCCGGGGTGCGGCCTGGCCTGAGGGGAATGCCAGGTGGCGTAGGCGACGGCGACGCTTTGGAAGGCGCGGTACTGGGCGGGGCAGGTGCCTGCGCGGGTCAACCGGATCATTGCGGTGTCTACCGTCGGGTAGCGCCAGCGGCGGGCGGCGTTGATGCTGCGACTGTGAAACGACGCGGCGAGGTCCCTGCCCAACCGGGCGGCCGGGCTGTCCTGCGAGATGAGCGCGGGCGCCGCGACTTCGGGGATGGTCATCGGGTGCCTTCCAGGGCCAGCAGTGACCTGACCGATCGTTGCGCGGTGAAACGGGGTGCGGCGGTGTGCGCGGCCGACCCGACCGCGGCGTGGAGCCGTTCGACGCCTTGCGCCGCGGTGAGCGCTCCGACCGCGACAGCGGGACCGATGTGTTGCATCTCGTTGTCCATGGCCGCGTTCACCGCCTGCTTGCAGCGGTTGAACTCGTCGTCGACGCCCAGGACGCGGTTCGCGCGGATCGCCGTGCCCACGACGCTGTACGCGGCTTTGTAGGCCCTGCCGCTGCCCTCCAAGAACGCCTGGATTTCCGGGTCCGGCGCGGTGGGGACCGGCATCGCGACATCCAGCACCCCGTCGATGCGCGACTGGAACGTAGCCAGGCCCTGCCACCGCAAAGTCCACCCGGCGCGGATGTCGGCGGGCAACCCGGCCAGGTGGGCGAGCAGACCGGAACGGCCAGGATCAACCCAGGCGCCCAGGAGCCGGCGGCTCGCGGATCCGGCGAATGTTGCGCGGACCGCGGTGACCGGATCACCCGGTTTCTTACCGGCCCGGAAAACGGTGTGCGGCAACAGGCTCGGATCGGTTTCGTCACCGAACACCAACCCGTTGCCGACGGCGACCGCGCCGATCAGCCCATCGGAGTCCGGGCGCAGCGCAATGCTCCTGCTGGGCCAGGTCAGCACGTCCAGCTGCCCGGAAACGGCTCGGGCCGCCCCGGGGGTTGCGCCGGCGGGCCAGCTGAACAGGAAGTTTCCTTGCCGGCCGGGAACGGTGCTCGCCGCCAGCGAGCCGGCCAGGCTACCGGTGTCGACCCACAGGTACGGGCGGGGGCCGCACACCGCGGCCTTGCCGTTCTTGCCGTCGGGGCCGTACGGAGCGGCGGGAAAGGGTTGGATGCCGGAGATGCCGAACGCGTGCCGGGCCAGGACGAGCCGGGCGGCCTGGGCCGGTGTGTATCTGGTCCCGGTCGCCAGGTGATCGTGGTTGAGCAGGGTCGGGCCGTCGCCCGCGTTGAACAGCGGGAGCACCCCGGCGGGTTTGAACACCTCACCGGCGAACCTGGCCAGGTCGCCGTTCTGCGCGAACGGTGAGTTCTGGTCAAACAGGTCGAAACGGCGACGGTTGTCGCGCAGCCACCGCGCCGCGGTTGTTCCCTGCGCGGCGGCGGCCTGGAACACCGCCTGCAGCAGCCGCATCGTCGTGGGCTCCGTCAAGGCGTCGAGGTCGGTGCCACCGACACCCGCCGCCCGGAACGCCTCGACATCGTCGAAGATGTCGGCGAGGCCGAGCAACGCCGACGCGGCGGTGAAGGGCAGCACCGGGAGCCACGCCATCTCCAGAGCGTTACTGTCGGAGCGGTTCATGGTTGGCACTATGACATGGGCAGCCGACACCCCACGGCAAGGAACACGGTCACAATGACACCGTTCAGTCTCCGCGACGACCAGCTCCGCACCATCGCGCATCTGCAAGCACTCAAAACCGACGGCCACCGCCGGATGGTCTGCGTGATGCCCTGCGGTACCGGGAAGTCGGTGGTCGCGGCAGCGCTGACCACATCCGAGGACCGGGTTGTCATCTACGTGCCCACGGTGGCGCTGATCGTCCAGACCCACCAGGTGATCACCTCCACGCACGGCCGGCCAGGTATCCCGGTTCTGGCCGTGTGCGATCCCCGCGGAGTCCGCAACACTGGAACCGGCGGCGAGGAGGACGACATCACCCTCGACGGCGCCGGCATCGAGGCCACCACCGACCAGGACACCCTCACCGCCTTTTTGAACCAGCATCCGCGGGTGACCGTCCTGTCCACCTACGCATCGGCTGCCGTCACCGGCGCCGCGATCCGAAATGCCGGAACAGCCTGGGACGCCGGGATTCTGGATGAAGGGGACTGCACCGCCGGAATTGAAGGCAAAGCGTGGTCCCTGCCGTTGGACGACACCCTGGTGCCGATCCGAACCCGGTACATCTTCACCGCCACCCCGCGGAACATCGCGGTCAGCGACGACGACGTCGACGACAACGGGGTGAAGGTCAACGTCATCACCATGACCGACGAGGCCCGGTACGGGCCGATCTACACCCCGCTGACCTGGCGAGAAGCGGTCGAGCAAAAAATTCTGTCTGATTACCAGGTCGCCGTCGTAGCGGTCTCCGAATCCGAAGTGCTGCAACTCATCGACTCGAAAACGCCGCTGATCACCGCCGGCGGCCGCATCGACGTCGCGACAGCCGCCGCCCAGATCGCCCTGCTGCGCTACGCCACCACACATCCGCAGCTGAACTCGGTGATGGCGTTCTGCAACCGGATCGCATCATCGAAACAGTGGGCACAGCAATGGGAATCGTTGACCGCGATGCTGCGCCCAGGTGTGGACCGGCCCCCCGGCGCCGCCAACTGTTCCCACATCGACGGCACCATGACCGCCCAGGACAGAGAACAGGGACTGGACCGTCTCCGCACGGTCGGGGACGACGCGCTCCAGGTGGTCACCAACTGCCGAGTGTTCGGCCGCGGCGTCAACATTCCCAGCCTCGACGCGGTCGTTCTGGCCGAACCGCGGACCAGCGCCCCGGACATCGTCCAAGTCGTCGGCCGCGCTATGCGACGACACCCCGGCGACCCGACCCGCAAGGCGATCATCCTGCTGCCGGTCCTGGTCCGCGACGCCGACAAACGGCAACCCACCGAAACGATCGTCGCCCGCACCGACTTCTTCGCGGCCTGGCAGGTGCTGACCACCCTGGCCCATGAGGACTCCGCGATGTACGGGAGCCTGGCGCAACTCCGACGATCCATCGACATACCCCCACCGGAAAAACCTTCCACCGAACCGGCCGATCAACCCGGCACCACCGACGGAGTGATCTCCTCCGCCGACGGCCGAGTCCACATCGACGTCACCGCCTTCGGCGCCGCCGTCGCCACCGCCTTCACCCTCCGACTCGTGCGACGAACAACCTCCACCTGGACAGTGCTGGCAGGCCGACTCCGCAACCACATCGCCACCGGCGGCGACGTGCACCCACGCCCCAGCCTGGAAACCGCCGACGGATACCCGCTCGGCCAGCGCGCCGCCGCCATCCGCGACGCCTACTCCGCACAACGGCTGCACCCGGCCGTCATCGCCCACTTCGAACAAAGCGTCCCAGGCTGGCAATGGAAGAAAACACCCACCCGCAAAACCGGCCGATCCTTCGACGCCTGGTGCAAACTCCTGGACACCCACATACGAAAAACCGGCGTCAGCACCGTCCGCAGCTACGAAACAACAACCGGCCCCGACGGCGAACGAGTCGCGCTCGGCGCGTGGCTCGAACAGCAACGCCACTCCCGCCTCAGCGCAGCCCAATCCGACCAGATCACCGCCGCACTGGGAACCGGATGGAAAGAGCAGCAACCCAGTTCGCATGTTTGACTGATGACATGGCGCCATCACCTGGGCAGTACGGGCTGTCCGACCGCCATTTCCGGATCAACCCCGGTGAGCAGCTGCAGGAAGCCCGGCCGCCGCGCTGCCCGGCCGGGCACCGGTTGGGTCCGGATCAGGTCTTGGTGGGTGCGTTGCCCTGCCTGTGTTACTCGGCGACGCATCCCCGGATGCATCGAACCTGGCGGTGCGTGAGGTGCGATGCATGTTGGGTGTGGCCGCCGTGCCGAAAAAATCCCCAGTGGCCCATCTGGGCCGGTGTCGAGCCGTACGAGCCGGCAACGATGCCGTTCTGACCGCACCCGTCATGACCTAACCGGCCGGGGCTGCACTCACTCATCCGGTGTAGCCGGGCGAATCCAGGTGGGGACGCGGACGTTGCCCTCGATGTTGCCGGCGAGCCGAGCTTCCGGGCCAGATCGGGCGAACCGAACAACGCGAATGCAGCCGCCGCGCCGACCGGATCGGCGAGCCCGGGCCAGCTTCGGGTGTTCCCGCTGGGTTCACTGCTCTGTCGGTGGCTGGGTTGGGGTTCGCTGAAGTCCTCCGAGTTTGTGGGAGTGGGGGCCCGTCCGGTCAAGGGACGCGTCCCCAGCCGG
>JAABUK010006900.1_pt1 | contig 16662 bp, 15 predicted proteins | sample 5559141 | NCBI WGS metagenome assembly JAABUK01 (sample SAMN10711869, study PRJNA513367) | rock metagenome | isolation source: Antarctica rocks | place: Antarctica: Victoria Land, Pudding Butte nord | collected 2016-01-03
ACCTGGTCTTCCCAGACTGGGCCACCCTCATGCAAACCCTGATCGACTCGAAACCCCCACCCGACATCGAAGCCCAGGTCGCCAGGTGATGATCTCACCGTCCGTAGCCGACTTAGAACTGCTGGCGGGAATCGCATGGGCTTGCCGCCCCGGCCCGGCACGCTGCTTGCGTTGCCGCACCCCGGCAACTAGGTTGCATCCGGGTCCGGGGCGTGGCGCAGCCTGGTAGCGCGCGTGTTTTGGGTACACGAGGCCGCCGGTTCGAGTCCGGCCGCCCCGACCAGTTTTTGGCCCGGCAAATTTTCAGCCTGACGAGTTTTCAGCCCGACGAGTTTTCAGATAGATGAACGGAGACCAGCCGATGCGCGCCCGCATCTTCCAGCGCCCGAAGACCTCCATGCAGTCCGGCCTCGCCCATAGCGGCGACTGGGTGCTGGAGTACCAGCCAGCCGAGCGCGAGCTGAACGACCCGCTGATGGGCTGGTGGGGCAGCGGCGACACGCTTGGCTCGGTGCGGCTGCGCTTCGACGGGCCGGACGACGCCAAGGCTTATGCCGACAAGCACGGCATCACCTATGACTATGAGCCGCCGCCGGCGTCCCGGCCGGTGAAGCCCAAGGCTTACGCCGATAATTTCCGCTATGGCCGGTCTGAGAACTGGACGCACTAGCTGTATGCTGGCGCTGCTGTAGTGTCGTGCGCGAGCGCCCTTAGCTCAGTTGGATAGAGCGGCGGCCTTCTAATCCGCATGTCGGGGGTTCGAATCCCTCAGGGCGCGCCACCTCCTGCCCCTGGATGGCCCATGAAACGCCTGATCGCCGCACTGATGCTGCTGTCCGTCTCCGCCCGGGCCGGGGAGGCGCTGGATGCGATCCGGGCGCGCGGCGTGCTTCGGGTCGGCACCACCGGGGACTACAAGCCTTTCACCTTCCGTCAGGCGGACGGCAGCTACATGGGTGCCGACATCGTCATGGCGGGGCGGCTGGCCGAGCGGCTCGGGGTGCGGCTGGAGGTCGTGCCGACGGTCTGGGCGTCGCTGCTGCCGGACTTCGTCGCCGGGCGCTACGACGTGGCGATGGGCGGGGTGTCGGTGACGCCGCCCCGCGCCGCACGGGGGACGTTTTCCGCGGTGACGTTCGTGGACGGCAAGCGGCCGGTGGCGCGCTGCCCGGACCAGGACCGCTTCACCAGCGTCGAGGCCATTGACCAGCCTGGCGTGCGGGTGGTCGTGAACCCCGGTGCGGCCAATGAGGAGTTCGCGCGCGCCAACTTTCGCCGGGCTACGCTCACGGTGCACAAGGACAACTCGACCGTGTTCGACGAGATACTGGCCAACCGCGCCGACGTGATGGTGACGGACGGGATCGAGGTGGACCACCAAAGCTTCCTGCACCCAGAGCTTTGCCCGGTCCATGTGCCGGCGCCGTTCACCCGGCTGGAGAAGGCTTACCTGCTGCCGCGCGATCCCGAGTTGGCTGCGCTGGTGGATGGCTGGCTTGCGGCGGAGCGCAGCAGCGGCGAGTTCGACCGCATCCTGGCGGCGGCGCAGCGGGAGCCGTAGCGGGCGCCCACGGGTGGGGCTGCGTTGTTGCCCGTTGCTGCTCCCTCCTCCGGGAGAGGGTTGGGGTGAGGGGTATTGAGGCGTAGTCCGTGCCGAAGCAGGAGCGTGTTCCGGCGGCACCGGCGTTCGCCGTCCCGCAGCCAAGGCCCTCTCACCCCGGCCCTCTCCCGGCGGAGGAGGGAGCAAGGCCGGTGCGCGTGCGCGGCCGGCGCGGCCCATCCGTCGTCATCCAGTGCTGCACGGCTAGTGCGCGTGCGCGGCCGGTCCGCGTGCGCCCGGGGCGCCGACCTGGAACTGCAAATCCAGCGGCGGCGCGTTCTGGAAGCGCAACTGGACCGGGATGGACTCGCCGGCCCGCAGCGGCCGGGTCAGGTTGACCAGCATGATGTGGTATCCGCCGGGGGCCAGCACGACCGGCTGCCCCGCCGGCAGCGCCAGGCCGGCACCCGCCTCACGCATCTGCATCACCGTGCCGTCCATACGCATCGAATGCACCTCCGCCCGCCCGGCGAGCGGGCTGGACGCGCCGACCAGGCGGTCCCCGGCGGGGCTAGTCAGCGTGACGTAGGCCGCGCCGATCTCCTGCTGCGGCGCCGTGGCGCGCGCCCATGGCTGATCGGCCCGGACCGGCGCCGCGGTTTGGGCCAGGGCGGGTATTGACAGCAGGGCGAGGGCAAGGGCGGCGAAGCGCGTCATGGGGCGATTCCTGGGATGGGCAGGGAAGGGGCTGGTCCCCGGGCGCCGGATGGACGCCATGCGGGATAACTGGGCACCCATCCAGGCAGCGGCAATCGCGGCACGGCCTTGCACGCTTCGGCTGCCGCTTGCCTGCCGCGCCTCGGGTCCGTCAACGTGCGGGCACCTGCGCCGGACCGGGCCGCCGGACGGCAGTGCCGGGAACGACGCGGCTTGCGGCCATCTGCATAACAGCTTCCGTACGTTGCAATACACCCGTCGGTGTGGAACTTGGCTGTTCCGTAATCCCGTGCCAGATGGCCAGCGCATCACGGGCTTGTAGCCCAAGATTGTTGTTTCGGACTGCCGGTGCCGATGTTAACACACGCCACATTCCAACGATCCCGTGACAACGGTTGCGGCCCACTTCAATATGGCGGCGCAATGACATACCTGGCCCGCGACGTACCGTTCGATGAGCTTGCCCTGCACCTGGGCCAGCAGGAGCTGGTAGCGGAGCTGGGCCTGTTCGCGCTGGGCGGCCCGGCGCTGGAGCCGTTGCTGGCCGAGGCGTGCCGCGTCGCGGCCTTGGGCCTGCAGACCAAGTTCGCGAAGGTGCTGCGCCCCCGGCCCGCCGAGAACGATCTGCTCGTGGTGGCCGGCGTCGGCTGGCGGCCTGGCGTCGTCGGCCATGCGACGCTCGGCGCGCAGCTCGACACCCCCGCCGGCTACGCCCTGCACACCAAGCTGCCGGTCCTGTCCAACAGCCTGCGGGAGGAGTGCCGCTTCCGCATGCCGGCGCTGCTGGCGGAGCACGGGGTGCAAAGCGCGATCAACGTTCCCATCGGGGCTGCCGACCAGGAGCCGTATGGCGTCCTGGAGGTGGACAGCACCGCGCGGCACGATTTCTCCGCCTTCGACACCGCGTTCCTGCGATCCGTCGCCAACGTGCTCGCCGCCGCGGTCGTGCGGCATGACCTGGACCAGGCGGCGCAGCGGCAGCAGGCGCTGGCCCGGCAGGTGTTCGAGAGCAGCCCGGACTGCATCAAGGTGCTGGACCTGAAAGGCCGGCTGCTGGCGATGAACGCCAACGGCGCCATCGCGCTGGAGATCACCGACGTGCAGCGCCGCGTCGGCACGCTTTGGCCGGAGTGGTGGGCTGGCGAAGCGCGGTCGCTGGCCCGGGCAGCCGTTGCCGCGGCGGTCGGCGGCGCCGTCAACCGCTTCACCGCCGCGACCACGAACGAGGCTGGCGCCATGGAGTGGTGGGACGTGCTGGTCGCCCCGGTGTTCGGCACGGACGGGCGGCCGACCCGGCTGATCTCGATCTCACGCAACGTCACGGCCGCCGTCGCGGCGGAACGGGCCAAGGACGACCTGCTGCGCGACAAGGACCTGCTGATGCAGGAGGTTCACCACCGCGTGAAGAACTCGCTGCAACTGGTTCGCACCCTGCTCCAGTTGCAGGGGCGGTCCGCCTCCGCGGAGACGCGGGCGCAACTGGACGAGGCGGCGGGACGGATCATGACCATCGGCACTGTCCACCAGCGGCTGTACGAGGGTGGCTCGGTCGCCGAGACGGACGCCGCCGCCTACCTTGGGGCGCTGATCGGCGACATGCGGGCGATGCTGGCGGACACGGCCGGCGGGCGGGAGATTGCCCTGCGGGCGGAGCCGATCATGCTGCCGGCGGACCAGGTGACGCCGCTGGGCCTGATCGTGTCCGAGCTGATGACGAACGCCCTGAAATACGGGCAGGGCAACGTGACGGTCGGCCTGCGCCGGGTGCCGGCCGGGCTGGAGGTCGCGGTCGAGGATGGCGGGCCGGGCTTCCCGGACAGCTTCGATCCCCGGCGCAAGACCGGGCTGGGGATGCGCCTGATTGCCGCCCTGGCCAAGGGCGAGGGGGTGGAGGCCATACGGGTGGACCGCGACGTGCCGCACAGCCGCGTCGTGGTGACGATCACCTCATAGGCTGCCGTCCGGGGGGTGCCGGAGGCCGTTGGCCTACGCTGCCAGCTCGATCACGACCGGCACATGGTCCGAGGGCTGCGCCTTGTCCCGCTCCGCACGGTCCGGCGCGGCGGACACCAACCGTTCGGCCAGGCCCGGGGACAGCAGGGCGTGGTCTATACGCAGGCCGAGGTCGCGCGGCCAGGCGCCAGCTTGGTAGTCCCAGAAGGTATAGACCGGCCCGTCCGGCTGCACCGCCCGGATGGCGTCGGTCAGGCCCAGCCACAGCATGGCCCGGAACCGCGCCCGCGTCTCGGGGCGCACCAGGGCGTCGGTGGGCGGCAGGGTGCCCGAGGCATAGTCCACATCCGCCGGGCACACGTTGTAGTCGCCGGCCAGCACCAGCGGCTGGTCGGCGTCCAGCAGCACCCGTGCATGGGCGGCCAGCGCCTCCATCCAGGCCAGCTTGTAGGCGTAGCCGGCTTCGCCGCCGGAGTTGCCGTTGGGCAGATAGAGGTTGCCGACCGTGATGCCGGCCGCCGCCACTTCGAGGTAGCGGGCCTGGGCGTCGTCGGCGGGCAGGCCGGGGAGGGCGCGGTGCGTGACCTCGACCGGGACGCGGGACAGGATGGCGACGCCGTTGTAGGACTTCTGGCCGACGACCTCGGCGTGGTAGCCCGCCTGCTCGAAGGCGGCGGCGGGGAAGTTCGCCGGCTCGCACTTGATCTCCTGCAACAGCAGGAGGTCCGGTTGCGCGCGGGCCAGCCAGTCCGTGACCAGCCCCTGCCGCATCCGGATGGAGTTGACGTTCCAGGTCGCGATTTGCACGCGCGTTGAACCGGGCCGGTCTCGGGGCTGGTCTTGAGCCGGGGCTAGTCTATGGCGAAACTGGTGCCGCAGCCGCAGGCCGAGGTGGCGTTGGGGTTGCGGACCGTGAAGTGACTGCCCATCAAGGCGTCGGTGTAGTCGAGTTGCGAGCCGCCCAGCAGGTCCAGGCTGGCGGAGTCCACCAGGATGCGGGCGCCGCCGTGTTCAAGCACGAGGTCGTCGGGTTGGGCCGCCTCGTCCAGCTCGAACTTGTACTGGAAGCCGCTGCACCCGCCGGCCAGCACCGCGACACGCAAGGCGGACGGCTTGCCCTGGGCGGCGACGATCTCCGCCACGCGCTCCGCGGCGCGGTCGGAGACGGAGAAGGACGGGGCGGAGACGATGGAGGCTGCTGTGTTGTCCATATCCAGGACATAGCGCGTCCGCCCCGCACATTGAAGGCCGGCCTGTGCGAGCGAGGCGCATCGCAGCGAGGCGCATTGAAGATGCGCCCGCATGTGATAAGCCCGCCACCCACGCAAGTCAGGCCCCACCCCCCGGCCATGTCCCACGCCCCCTATGCCGTCCGGCCCGAGACCATGCGCGGGCGCTTCCATCCCGAGGCGGAGAGCCAGGGCCGCAGCCCGTGGCAGCGGGACCGCGACCGGGTGATCCACAGCTCGGCGTTCCGGAAGCTGCAATACAAGACGCAGGTGTTCGTGAACCACGAGGGCGACTATTACCGCACGCGCCTGACGCACAGCCTGGAGGTGGCGCAGGTCGCCCGCTCCATCGCGCGCGAGCTGCGGCTGGACGAGGACCTGACGGAGGCGCTGGCGCTGGCGCACGACCTGGGGCACCCGCCGTTCGGCCATGCCGGGGAGGAGGGGCTGAACAACCGGATGAAGCCGTATGGCGGCTTCGACCACAACGCGCAGAGCCTGCGGGTCGTGACCCGGCTGGAGAGCCGCTACGCCGCCTTCGACGGGCTGAACCTGACGTGGGAGGCGCTGGAGGGGCTGGCGAAGCATAACGGGCCGCTGCGGAACCCGCCGCCCTACATCGCCGAGTATGACGCGCTGCATCCGCTGGACCTGCACACCCATGCCTCGGCGGAGGCGCAGGTGGCGGCGATGGCGGACGACGTGGCGTATCACAGCCATGACCTGGACGACGGGATGCGGGCGGGGCTGTTCGGGCCGGACGACATTGCGCACCTGCCGGTGGTGGGCGCCGCGCTGGCCCGCGCCCGGGTCAGCAGCCTGGACGTGCCGCCGCCGCGGCTGCGGCACGAGACGATCCGGCGGGTCATCAACGCATTCGCCACCGACATGATCGAGGAAAGCCGCCGCCGCCTGCACGCGCTGGACCCGGCGGACGCCGACGCCATACGCCGCGCCAAGCAGCCCGTGGTCGCGTTCAGCCCCGCGATGGCGGAGGCCAACCGGGCCATCAAGGAGTTCCTGTTCGCGCACATGTACCGGCACTGGCGCGTGAACCGCATGACCAACAAGGCTCGCCAGGTCACGCAGGACCTGTTCGGCATCCTGCACGGCGATGTCAGCATGTTGCCGGACGGCTGGCGCGCGGTGGCCGGGGAGCGCGACGGGCCGCGGGCGGCGCTGACGGTGGCGGACTACATCGCCGGCATGACGGACCGCTTCGCCCTGGAAGAGCACCGGCGGCTGACCGACCCTTTCCACATAGGCTGACCCTCAACATGACCGAGAACATCTTTGCCGACATGCGGGACACCGTGGTCGCGGCGCTGCGCCGGGTCGTGCCGGACCTGCCGGACGCGGTGGCGGCGCGCGTGGAGGTGACGCCCGCGCGGGAGGCCGCGCACGGCGACATGGCGACCAACGCGGCGATGGTCAGCGCCAAGGCCGCGCGGCAGGCGCCGGCCCGGATCGCGCAGGCGCTGGCCGAGGCGCTGGCGGGGGCGCCGGGCGTGCTGCGGGCGGAGCCGGCCGGGCCGGGCTTCGTCAACATCCACCTCCACCCCGAGTCGCTGCGCGCCACGCTGCCGGCGGTGCTGCTGGCCGGGGAGGCTTATGGCGCCGGCACGGCGGGGCAGGGGCGCGCGGTGAACGTCGAGTATGTGTCGGCCAACCCTACGGGGCCGCTGCATGTCGGGCACTGCCGGGGCGCGGTGGTGGGGGACGCGCTGTCGAACCTGCTGGCCAAGGCCGGGTTCAGCGTCACCAAGGAGTATTACATCAACGACGCCGGGGCGCAGGTGGCGGCGCTGGCCTGGGCGGCCTATTGGCGCTACCTGCAAGCGGCCGGCACGGCGCTGACGGAGGAGGAGTTCGCGGCGGCGGTGCTCGGCGGGCTGCAGTATCGCGGCGATTACCTGGTGCCGGTCGGGCAGGCGCTGTTCGCGGCGCATGGCGGGGCGCTGGCCGGTCCCAGCGGGACCGTGGCCGACCCGGCGGGCTGGTTCGACGTGGTCCAGGACTTCACGGTGGCGGCCATGATGGACTCCATACGCGCGGACCTCGCCGCGCTGGGCGTCGAGCATGACGTGTTCAGCAGCGAGCGCGCGCTGCTGCGGGCCGGGGCGCCCGACCGCACCATCGAGCGGCTGCAGGCCGAGGGCTTGATCTATGACGGCATCCTGGAGCCGCCGAAGGGCAAGCTTCCGGAGGACTGGGAGCCGCGGGAGCAGACCTTGTTCCGCTCGACGCAGTTCGGCGACGACGTGGACCGTCCGTTGCGGAAGTCGGATGGCAGCAATACCTACTTCGCCAACGACATCGCCAACCATGCCGACAAGATCGGGCGGGGCGCCGGGCTGATGATCGACGTGTGGGGGGCGGACCACGGCGGCTACGTGTCGCGCATGAAGGCGGCGGTGCGGGCGCTGTCGGGCAACCAGCCGGTGCTGCTGGAGGTGGTGCTGTGCCAGATCGTGCGGGTGGTGCGCGGAGGGGAGCCTGTGCGGATGAGCAAGCGGGCCGGGACCTATGTGACGCTGGCCGACCTGATCGAGGAGGTCGGGCGGGACGTGGTGCGCTTCACCATGCTGACGCGGAAGTCCGACGCGCAGATGGACTTCGACCTGGATGCGGTGGTGGCGGCGACGCGGGACAACCCGGTCTATTACGTCCAGTATGCCCATGCCCGCTGCCGGTCCGTGCTGCGGAAGGCGGCCGAGTCGTTCGGGGCGGAGGCGCTGGCCCCAGGCGCCCTGGCGACGGTGCCGCTGGATGTGCTGGGGACGGCGGCGGAGATGGCGATGATACGCCGCCTAGCGGCCTGGCCGCGCATGGTGGAGGGGGCGGCCCTGGCGTATGAACCGCATCGGATTGCGTTTTACCTCTATGACTTGGCGGGCGACTTTAATATGCTGTGGCACAGTGGGCTTCCCGATGCGACGCTGCGCTTCCTGGTCCCGGACAGGCCGGCGGACACCTTGGCCCGGCTTGCGCTGGTGGAGGCCACGGCGACCGTCATACGCTCCGGGTTGGGGGTGCTGGGGGTCGTGCCTGTCGAGGAGATGCGTTCCATAGCTGGAGAGTCCGACCGTGCCTGACGACCTGCACATACCGCCCGCCGCCGGCGGCCACGCCTACCGCACCAGCTACCGCGCCCAGACCGGGGGAGCGGACGGTATGACGCGCAAGCTGCTGGTGGCCGCCGTCGTGCTAGGCGGGGCGCTGCTGGCCGGGATGGGCGGCTGGGCCTTGCTGGGGCATCGCACGACTGCGGTCCCGCTGATCGAGGCCGATGGCCGGCCGCTGCGCGTCAAGCCCGACAACGCCGGGGGGATGCAGGTGGCCGGGGCGGACGAGCAGGTGATGGGGGACCAGGCCGGGCGTCCGCAGGCGATGGCGCCCCGGTCGGAGGCGCCGGCGCCCCAGGCGCTGCGCGCGCAGTTGCAGCCTCCGACGGCGGCCGGGCCTGATGCGGTGCAGGCCGTGCCCGCTGGCCCAAGCCCCGCTGCCACAAGTTCCGGCGCCAGCCCGTTGCCGGACACCCCTCGCCCGGCTCATACGGCAGGCCCCGCGGCCCGTCCGGCATCGCCTGCCGGCGTCGCAGCCGGCGTCACGCTGGTGCAGCTTGCGGCGGTGGACACGGAGCAGGCGGCGCAGGCGGAATGGCAGCGCCTGGCCCGGCGGATGCCCGATGCCCTGGGCGACCGGCGCCTGGTGCTGCAACGGGCGGAGCGTGACGGCAAGGCGGTTTGGCGCGTCCGCACCGGCGGCTTTGCCGACGTGGCCGATGCGACCGCGTTCTGTGCCCGGCTGCGCGCCAAGGGCGCGTCCTGCACCATCGCCGCGTTCTGACGCCGGGCGCGTCCTGCTCCCTCTCCCTCCGGGAGAGGGTTGGGGTGAGGGAAGCGGCAAGCGCGACGCTCAGCCCTGAGTGGAGCGGTTTGCGACGGGCCAATGGCGGCGCTGCTTGGCTTCCCTCACCCCCGCCCACTCCCGGAGGGAGAGGGGGAAGGAAGCGGTTGTTGTGATGCGGGCCGCCATTGTCGGCATCGGCGGCCCGGCCCTGGACCCTGCGGAGGCTGCCCTGTTCCGCGGCTTGCCGCCTGCCGGCGTCATCCTGTTTGCCCGTAATGTCCAGGACCCCCTCCAACTGCGCCGCTTGACGGACGCCTTGCGCGCGGCCCTGCCGCCGGGTGCCGTGGTGGCCGTGGACCAGGAGGGCGGGCGGGTCGCCCGGTTGCGCCCGCCGCACTGGCTGCCGCATCCCGCTGCGGGGCGCATCGGCACGCTGCACGCGCGGGACGCCGATGCCGGGCTGCGCGCGGCTTGGCTGACGGGGGCGCTGATCGGGGCGGAGTGCGCCGCTGGCGGCATCGGCCTGGTCTGCGCGCCCGTGCTGGATCTGCGCGTGCCCGGCGCCCATGACGTGGTCGGGGACCGGTCCTATGGCGCGGACCCCGGCGCCGTCGCGCAACTGGGCCGCGCCGTGGCGCATGGGCTGCTGGCGGCCGGGGTGCAGCCGGTGGCGAAGCACGCGCCGGGGCATGGCCGCGCCCTGGTGGATAGCCACCTTGCCCTGCCGTCGGTCCCGGCGGACCAGGATTTGGCGGATGACCTGCAACCCTTCGCGGCAAATGCGGACCTGCCGTGGATGATGACGGCGCACCTCCTATATCCCGGACTCGATGCGGCCCTGCCGGGGACGCTGTCGCCCGTTGTGATCGAGCAGGTTATACGCGGACAGATCGGGCGCGGGCGGATCGGGTTCAGGGGGGTATTGGTGTCGGACGACCTTGCCATGCGTGCCCTGGACGGCACGCCTGCGGCGCTTGCGGCGCAGGCGGTGGCCGCCGGGTGCGACCTGGCGCTGCATTGCACGGGCGTGCTGGCGGACACGGAGGCCGTGCTGGACGGCGTGCCGCCTGCGTCGGAGGCGGCGCTGGCGCGCATGGCCGCCGGGCTGGCGCAGGCCGATGCGGCGCGGCGCCCGTTGGACCTGGCTGCGCTGGCGGCGGAGCGCGGCCGGCTGCTGCCATGAGCGACGCCCTGCCGCAGATTGCGCTGGCGGTGCTGGCCGCCGTCGTGGCGATCACCTGGCACGAGGCCGCGCATGGCTGCGCCGCGCTGTGGCTGGGCGACGACACGGCACTGCGCCTGGGCCGGGTGTCGCTGAACCCGCTGCGCCATGTGGACCGGGTGGGCACCATACTCCTGCCCGGCGCGCTGCTGCTGGTGCAATGGGCGTTGATCGGCCGCATCGTGGTGCTGTTCGGCTGGGCCAAGCCGGTGCCGGTGCAAGCCTCGCGCTTCCCGAACCCGCGCTGGGGCATGGCGCTGGTGGCCGCTGCCGGGCCGGCGTCCAACTTCCTGCTGGCCTGGGCCGCCGGGCTGCTGCTGCACGCGCTGCCGCTGCTGCCGGACGGGCTGGCCGAGGGCGCCGACCTGCTGCTCTACTTCCTGATCCTGGCCAACCTGGCGCTGGGATTGTTCAACCTGCTGCCGATCCCGCCCATGGACGGGGGGCGCATCGTGGTCGGCCTGCTGCCGCCCCATGCCGCCCGGGCCTGGGCGCGGCTGGAGCAGGCCGGCATCCTGGCGGTGCTGCTGGGCGTTTTCGTGCTGCCGCGGCTGCTGGCGGAGCTGGGCATCGCGTTCGATCCCGTGGGCCGGATGCTGGACCAGGGCATTCCCTGGATGGTCGGCTGGGTTCTTCGCCTCAGCTTCAACGCGGCCTGATGCCAGCTTGGGTTGGGGCGGCTTGAGTTGGTCCGGCTGACCCGGCGCCCCGGCCTTGTGCCAAGCCGGACTAGCGCGCCGGGCTAGCGCCGAGGTTCCCCACTCCCCATACCCGTGCTAGGACGCCCAGGAGGGGATGCACGCCGCCATGTTCGATTTTGCTTGGTCCGAGATTGCGCTGATCGGGTTGGTCGCACTGATCGCGATCGGCCCCAAGGACCTGCCCGTCGCCATCAAGGCTGTCGCCGGCCTGGTCAAGAAGGCCCGCAAGATGGCCGGCGAGTTCCAGGTCCATGTGGACGAGATGGTGCGCGAGGCCGACCTGCACGAGGTCCGCCAGGAGTTCAACGACCTCCGCCGGATGGACATCAAGGGCAAGATACTGAACGCCATGGACGGCGACGGCACGCTGCGCAAGACGATGGCCGAGAACCCGCTCACCGCCACGCCCGGCCCGCTGGTGACGCCGCCGCCCCTGACTGAGACGTCCCTGACTGAGACGCCGCTGACTGAAACGGCGGTGCCCGCCACGGCGGAGCATGTCATCGCGCCGCCGGATGCCGCGCCGGCCCCGGCGCCACCAGCCTTCATCCCGCCCGACGCGGCCCACGCCGCGCCGGCCCATGTGCCGGCCCTCGCGCCCGTGGACGACCTCATACCGTCCATGATCCCGCCGCCCGACGCCAAGCCGCCGCCGCTGCACGCCTGAAGGGAACGCCCAGCTTGGCCACCACGGACGATCCGGTGACGGACGACCCGATCAACGACAAGCCGATGCCGCTGCTCGATCACCTGATCGAGCTGCGGACGCGCCTGCTTTGGTCCATGGGCGCGTTCATGCTGTGCTTTTTCCTCTGCTACTACTTCAGCAAGCAGATCTACTCGTTCCTGGCGCAGCCGCTGGCCGACATACTCATCCACCGCGGCGGCAACCGGCGGCTGATCTACACGGCGCTCTACGAGGCGTTCTTCACATATTTGAAGGTGTCATTCTTCGGGGCGGCGTTCCTGGCGTTCCCGGTGATCGCCTCGCAGATCTATATGTTCGTGGCCCCGGGCCTGTATCGCAGCGAGAAGCGGGCGTTCCTGCCGTTCCTGCTGGCGACGCCTGTGCTGTTCGTGGGCGGCGCGGCGCTGGCCTACTACTTCGTGTTCCCGGCGGCGTGGACGTTTTTCCTGTCGTTCGAGACCTCGGACGGCGCGGGCGGGCTGCCGGTGCAGTTGGAGGCCAAGGTCAGCGAATACCTGGGGCTGGTCATGCGGCTGATCTTCGCGTTCGGGCTGGCGTTCCAGTTGCCGGTGCTGCTGACCTTGCTGGCGAAGGTGGGGATCATCACGCAGGCCGGGCTGAAGAAGTACCGGCGGTATGCCTATGTCGGCATGTTCATCATCGCGGCGATCATCACGCCGCCGGACGTCATCACCCAGACTGGGTTGGCGATCCCGCTGATCCTGCTCTACGAGATTTCGATTTTCACCGCGGGGCTGGTGGCGCCGAAGCCGGCTGTAGTGGACTGATGCACGACATCCGTGCCTTGCGTGCCGACCCTGCCGCCTTCGACGCCGCCATGGCGCGGCGCGGCCTGCCGCCCGTCGCCGCCGGGGCGCTGGCCGTGGACGCGGACCGGCGGGCGGCGCTGGCCGCGGTGCAGGACCGGCAGGCCCGGCGCAACGCGCTGGCCAAGCAGATCGGCCAGGGCCGCCGCACTGGCGCCGACACCGCCGCGCAGGAAGCCGAGGCGACCGCGCTGCGCGACGAGATGGCGGCGCTGGAGGCCCGCGCGGCGGCGCTGGACGCCGCCATTCCCGCGCAGCTTGCGGTGCTGCCGAACGTGCTGGACCCGGACGTGCCGGACGGGATGGACGAGGCCGCGAACGTCGTCATCCACCAGTCCGGCGCCCCGCGCGAGTTCGATTTTCCGGCCTTGGAGCACTTTCAGCTTGGCGAGGCGCTGGGCGGCATGGACTTCGAGCGGGCGGCCCGCATGTCCGGCAGCCGCTTCACGCTGCTGCGCGGGTCGCTGGCGCGCATGGAGCGGGCGCTGGGGCAGTTCATGCTGGACCTGCACACCGGGGAGCACGGCTACACCGAGATGGCGGTGCCGCTGCTGGTCAACGACGCCGCGGCCTATGGCACGGACAAGCTGCCGAAGTTCGCCGACGACCTGTTCCGCACCACGGACGGGCGCTGGCTGATCCCCACCGCCGAGGTGCCGCTGACCAGCCTAGTCATGGACGAGATCGTGCCGGAGGACCGGCTGCCGATCCGCGTCACGGCGCTGTCCGAGTGTTTTCGGAGTGAGGCCGGGTCTGCCGGGCGCGACACGCGGGGAATGCTGCGGCAGCATCAGTTTCGGAAAGTGGAGCTGGTCAGCATCACGCATCCCGACCGCAGCGCCGAGGAGCATGAGCGCATGACGGCCTGTGCGGAGGCCGTGCTGCGGGCGCTGGAGCTGCCGTTCCGCCGGGTGCTGCTGTGCGCGGGGGACACCGGGTTCGGGGCGGCCAAGTGCTATGACCTGGAGGTTTGGCTGCCGGGGCAGGAGGCTTGGCGGGAGATCAGCAGTTGCAGCAACACGCGGGCGTTCCAGGCCCGGCGGATGAACGCACGGATGCGCGGCGCGGACGGCAAGGTGGCGGGGCCGGTGCATACGCTGAACGGCTCCGGGGTGGCGCTGGGGCGGGCGCTGATCGCGGTGATGGAGACGTATCAGCAGGCGGACGGCTCGGTGCAGGTGCCGGCGGCGCTGGCGCCCTACATGGGCGGGATGGACCGGATTTCTGCTCCTTCTCCCTCTCCCTCCGGGCTACGGTGGTCACACATCTCCGGAACGATCAAAGAAACCAAGCAATAACAGGCACTTGTCGAATGCCACCAAAGACCAAAGCTTGTGGGCTGAAAACCGGCAAGATGCTGATAGAATTGGCTTTTGTTGTTATCAAACCGAGATGATAGAACTCATTTCGGACATGTGTGACCACCGTAGCCCTCCGGGAGAGGGTTGGGGTGAGGGGGGCGGCCGGGGCGATTTCTGGCCTTTCGGCACCGGTTCGGTTCCATGAGGGCGAGTGGCGGTGCTTGCGGCTTCCCTCACCCCGGCCCTCTCCCGGAGGGAGAGGGGGAAGGTGGTTGTCTTCCCGGATGCCTTGGCCCGGTGTAGCTTCGCGCCCGAGAACATAACGAGGCTATGACGATGAAGTTCAGGGTTGGAATTCTGGCGGTTGCGGGCGGGCTGCTGCTGCAGGGCTGCGCGTCCGCGCCGCTGGGGCCGACGGTGCAGGTGCTGCCCCGGCGCGGCAAGCCGTTCGAGGTGTTCCAGCAGGACCAGGCCATCTGCACCCAGTATGCGGCGTCCACCGTGCAAGGCCAGGCGGAGCGCGTCAACGGACAGGCGCTCGGCGGCGCGGTGCTGGGGACGCTGCTGGGCGCTGGGCTGGGCGCTGCCGTGGGCGGCGGGCGCGGCGCTGGGATCGGTGCGGCATCGGGCGCGGCGCTGGGCACTGGCCTGGGCGCATCCGGGTCGTCCAACACGCAGAACAGCATTCAGGCGCAATACGACAACGCCTATGTCGCCTGCCAGTCGTCCAGAGGCAACGAGGTGCCGCGCCAGGCCGTCTTCGTGCAGCCGGCGCCGTATCTCGTGCAGCCCGCGCCCTACCTGGTCCAGCCCCGGCCCTATTACGGCTACTGACGCCAACGGCCTCTCCGACCGTCTCCGCCGGCATAGTCAAAGCTGCGCTGTGATTACAGGAACGGCCGGAGTGAGGGGCTGTCAGCATGGTGCCAGCCGCTGTTGACCTCGACCCGTGACGACGATGGGCAACTCGAGAGACTGCCAGGCGAGGTCGAGGGCGGTCGGAACGGCTTCCCGGAGCCGGCTTTCTGCGCCGGCTACCGCCAGCTTGACAGGAAGAACCGGGGCAGTTCGTCCCCGGACGGCTTGAAGGCCAGGGTCCTCGTCGTGGCGTAGGTCGTGACGTAGGTGAACAGCGGCATCACGTAAGCCTGCCCGGCGATGCGCTTGATCGCGGTCCGGTAAGCGTCGCGCCGCACGTCGGCGTCCGTGCTGCTGTTGCCGCGCAGCAGCAGGTCGCGCACCTCGGGGTCGCGCGCGTAGTCCTGCTCGCCGAAGGTGAAGAACACCGGCAAGGACGCCGACGCGTCGTTGATCGAGTAGCTGCCCCAGCTTCCGAGGTCGAGCGGGTTGCGCCCTGCCATGCTGAGCGCGAGCGCCGGGCCGGGCTGCAGGTTGGAGACCCCGGCGCGGATGCCGACTGCGGCCAGGTAGCCGCTTATGGCCTCCTGCCAGGGCGGCAGCAGGTAGCCGACCAGCTCCGTCTCGAAGCCGTCGGGGTAGCCGGCCTCGGCCAGCAGGGCGCGGGCCTTGGCGGGGTCGTAGTCGTACTTGGCCGCAGCCGCCTGGTCGCAGCCGAACTGGGTCGGGAAGCAGGGCGCGTCCAGCACGCGGGAGCCGCCGGGCATGAAGCCGCGCGCCATCGCCGGCCGGTCCACGGCGTGGATGATGGCCTGGCGCACCTTCTGCTGCACCAAGGGGCTGGCGCCGCTGCGCCCGGCGGCGTCCATCAGCATGTAGCCGAACCTCATGCTCTCCTGCCGCAGGAGCTGCAGACCCGGGGTCCGGGTTATTGCCTCGATCTGCTCAGGCCCGAACTGCCAGATCCAGTCGGCACGGCCCTCCAGCAGCGCCGCCAGCTCCGCGGCGGTGTCGGCGACCTCGGTGACCTCCAGCCGGCGTATGGCGGGCTTGCCCTTGGGGCCGTCGAAGTAGGCGTCGTTGCGCTCCAGGCTGATGGCGCTGAGGCCGTCCACGCGGGTGATGCGGTAGGGGCCGGTGCCGACCGGCGCCGCGGAGAAGCCGGTGCCGACGCGCTCCCGGTAGGCGCGGGGCAGGATCGGCAGCACCATGGCGATATACTCCAGGGCGGCGGGGAACACCTGCTTGAGCCGGATGCGGACGTGGAGGTCGTCCACGCGCTCCGCGCCGGCGAGGAAGGCGTAGTTGCTGGGGACCGCCACCGCCTCGGACAGGGCGGCCTGCACGGTGTAGGCCACGTCGTCGGCGGTAAGGGGGGTGCCGTCGTGGAAGGTGACGCCGGGCCGCAGCTCGAATTCCAGGGTCGTGGGGTCCAGGTAGCGCCAGGTGGTGGCGAGCAGGGGCTTGAGCTGCAGGGTCTCGGGGTCGCGGTAGATGAGGGTGTCCCAGGCGTGGTGGGCCAGGATCAGGCCGGTTCGCAGGGTGTTGCGGTAGGGGTCCACGTCCGGCACGGCGTCGCGCCAGGCGATGCGCAGGGTGTCCTCGGATTTTTGGGCTTGGGCGGGGGGGGCGGATAGGATGGCGGACAGGATGGCGCACAGGCATAGCGCGGCTAGCCGGCTTCCCCCTCTCCCTCCGGGAGAGGGTCGGGGTGAGGGGGTCTTGGGGCGCTGGCCGTTGGCGCTGGGGGCCTCTTGCTGCGCGGGACCAGGGG
>JAABUK010006901.1_pt1 | contig 16656 bp, 17 predicted proteins | sample 5559141 | NCBI WGS metagenome assembly JAABUK01 (sample SAMN10711869, study PRJNA513367) | rock metagenome | isolation source: Antarctica rocks | place: Antarctica: Victoria Land, Pudding Butte nord | collected 2016-01-03
TAGTACTTTTTTAGTACTATTTCCTAGTAATATAAAAAGGTAAAATATATTTAAATTTCTTAAGAATTAAGAAGAATAGGATAGTACTAAAAGTATTTATAATATTATTAAATATAGTACTAAATATAGTATTAAAAGTACTAGATATAATATTACTTTTAGAGATTTTTTTAATTATTCTAGTATTATTTCCTAGTAATATAAAAGGTAATCTATATTCTTAAGAATTAAGAAGAATAAGATAGTACTAGAAATTTTAAACTAAAAAGAATTCTAAATTTAGAAAACTCTTAGAATATTTTATTACTCTTACTAATTATTAGTATCTTAATAATCTAAGTTAAGTTAACTTAAATTACTAAGGGATTAAGAGGTTTCTAAGTTAGTACTAATAGTAAGTACTATAAACTAACCGCGAGGAATTGAATTTAATATTAAGCTACTAATTCTTAGCGATTTAATTCTAAAGGTTAGAATTAAGTATTATGAAATATACTATTAATAGTATACTAGTATACTATTAATAGTAACGCGCTAAAAGGCTAGGCGAGTTAATATTATAAATTAGAATTAAATCCTAACTTAATAGTTAGTTTAAAGTACTAAGTATTTAAGCTAATACTAAAAGTTAGAATTAAATCTTAACTTAATAGTTAGTCTACTTAAAAGTTTATAAAAAGTCTATTATTTAAGAATATATCTATAAAATAATATAAGTAAATAGATAAGTATAGAATAAATCTAAGTATATATAATAGAATATAAGTAGTAAGTTATATTATAAGGTAGCTTAAAGTTAATTTAGAAGAATATAACTTAATAAGAGAAATATATTAAAGAGGAAGAAGAAGCTTTTAATAAATTAAGAAGATAACTACTAAGTAAGTATACTAGTTCTAATTAGACTTAATAGATATTAATAAGATAAAGATCTTAATTACTAGAAAGATACTAGGATATACTTATAATTTATAAAAAAGAATCAATAAAATAATTGAAAATATAAGAAGAGTAAAAGAAAGTATAAAGGAGATATAATACTACTTACTATCCTAATTATAATAATCTTCTCTTCTTTATTAATAATTTAATTTATTAGCTTTTATTTTATATTAATACAATATATCTTAATATAAGATATAAATGATATTAATAAATATACTTATTAAATTAATATTTAGATACTAGCTAATAAGAGATTCAATAAGGTATATCATTTAATATATTAATAGGAAGGAAAGTGATTTAGTAACCTAGTAATATATAGCTATAAAGGAGTACACGGATGTTAGAGCCGCCTAAGAGATTTCGTGATAGATATCTGTGAGAAATACCTGTGATGTCTCTAGAGTGAGAAACAAGACCAACCTTGAGGTACAGGAGCAAACTTAGAAAGACGATGTGAATAAGAAGAATGGAAATGAATAGAGGACGCAGATATTAAGGCAAAGAATTCTAGAGTTTTGTTTCTGGCGCGGCTTTCTCCGAGCTCCAAGTGACTAGATTTTGCTTCTACTATGTTGTAAATACGACGCTGCTTGCACTGCCATCAGTTGCTAAGTATTAATGCTCTGTATGGGTTGTATCATTTATTCCTTGTTAGGAGGTCCAACACGTTTATAATTCTCAGGACTATCGATGCCATGGGCTTTGTGATGGTAATAGTTTGCTACATCGTCGCCAATATACAACGAATGTCCTAATATCGAGCAAGCTTCGTGCGTAGCCATTATTCAATATCAAAAGGCCAGATCCGCCTTAATTCTTCCTCGCTCATTGCTTGATCGTCGGTGTTCTTCTCATCTCTCACAGCCTGGACAATCTCATCAAATACTTCCTCGTGGGCTGACTTCGTCGCTTCCCACATCTCTGTCGGGACCCATACATCGGGAGTTGTGTCTAGGTGGCATATCAGCTTTTGCTTCAAATCCCGCGCTGTCACAAAGTCTTCGAATTCCTTCTGATGGTTGACCAATTTATCGGACGTCGGAAGAGGGTAAGGGCATGAATTTGGAAGACCCAGCTCCTTCCACCGACTCGAGATTTCGATCAGCTCCTGTCGAAAAGCCACTGCACCATCTCTCCGTGTCCTATGGCAATATTGGAAAGGTCGTAGCAGATTTTCGTCGAGGGCCCTCGCAGCGGATATTCTCGGTACGAGCACGTGCAGGCAGGCATCGAAAGCCTGTCTATAGAGATCGGCGTTGATGTCTGCGGGCTAATCTTCCGACGAATGGTTAGGGCTAGGGGCTGCGAAGTCTGGTATCTCGCCGGCATACTCGAACGCTGGCTCGATACTAGATGATTGCCAGTCAATGATATCTGTGACGATAGTGGGGTCGTCTTCGGAAACGAATATGTTCCTCTTGTGTAGGTCCGCATGACACAGGGTTGGAGCCGCCGTTTCCCTAATTCGAGGGTCTTCAGACAGCCGATGGATTACATCGCGACCGAAACTGAGCAGGCGAGTGTGCTCTGCAACGGATCCTTGAAAATGTGGACTCTCGGGGAGGGTCATGTCGACAGGTGGCAGGCGGGAAAGGCCAGTGTCGACGAGGCCGTCACAGTATGCCGCAAGATCATACCCTGCGCAGACTTGTAAGTGGCCCTGTCATAGCAACAGGTCAAATCAGAGCTTACACGGTCCTCTGTTGGGCTTTATAGAATTGTAGTATCTGGCTTCGCCGACATTGCAATCCCAGTACCTAGTCCCACAATGGGGCCCGATACAAAAGCCTGCGGCTAATGGCAACTTGGAAGCGGAGTGGATGGGAGTGTCGGCAAAATACAGGCTTCCGTACGCCGGAAAGTTGATTGCTGCGGTTTGTTGGATATTCGTAGAGATGGCTCGGATGCAGTTGATTTGCTGCTCTCCGGACATCGCTGGCCACTTTTGGTGCAACTGAACGCCCACCGCGTGCTCCATGATGATATACTCGCTGCCGATGGCGTTTGAAGAATCGTCGCTCCAGTCAAGGATCTTTGGTATTGGTACAGAAGTATTAGACTGGACTAGCACGAAGATGAGGGTTAGCCGTAACGCCCTGGCTAAGAAGGACGTTCCAACTCACGGTATTTGATGGTGGCCACTTCCGAGTTGGTGGTCAATTTAGGTGGCCCTGCTACTCGAGTAGGTAGCCTCGCAACAACACGCTTCCCATTGTCACACGTGAATATGAACACCCTGTTGAAACCGCCTTCAATTTTCTCACAGTTCGCAATGGAAACTGCGCCAAGGCATAGCTCGATGACCCTTTTGCGGAGCTGATTAAACTCGAAATTGATATAGCGTGTATCTCGCTCTAGCTTGTCACGACGAAGCCACCGGCCGTTTGTGTAAGTATGAGGGTCAAGAGCTGTAGGAGTTAGCTCAAATGGCGTCATGTAAGATATACAGGTTAGGAGAGAAGAAGCCTACAAGAGCCTGGCAGAAGGTTGATTGCTGCCTGTGGAGTATGGAGCGCTACTGTAAAGGTGTGTGATGATGACCGACGTTCAAGCAGTTTCGTTTTCACGGTAGTGGTGGTGGTGGAGGGTAAGCCAACAGCAAGAAGACCAAGATTCTCTGCGCGATGAAACCATCCCGACGTGACGCGAATCATATGTTGTCGTGTTGGATGGAGTTACGGGGCATCAGACATGATTCTAAAAGTAAGAGCAAAGAGCCTCTCTAAAGAATGGTGATCCAGGTTGCCCCACCAACCAACCACATCATCAAATACTAGCGCTACAGAAGTCGCCTAAGTATTCCTATCTAATATTATATTTCCTCTCACATTCGGATCGCTCGAACTCTCTGTCTTCGTGGGCTGTCTTCGTGAACATGGACTGTAAGTCTGCCTTTTCCATGTGCTCTTCCTGATAGCTTTTACCGACGGGCATCGGTTGTGATCTCATGTAGAGCAAGTCATTTCCGGTGACAAGCGATGAAGACCCAACAAGTGCCTCAACCCTCAAACAGACTGATTCTATGTATCCGAAACAGAATACTAGACCCACAAGCTATGAAGGCGTATCTACTTCAGTCCCTTTCTTGACTTAGAGGATTCCCCCTGGAGATTCCGGTCTGGGCATATCGGTTGAGAGAACATAATCGATGGTGTCAGGCGATGTAGGTCTCCCCGCATGAAAAAGCAAGACAGTGTCTCCATCCACAGGATCCACCGTGAGTTTGAAGAGTCCTTGGTTTTCCTCCAATAGAGAATCACCGACATTGCGATCTCCTCTCCAAGGCCGTATACGAGGTTCGTCGATCGATGGGTTGGCGGTTTGCTGCCCGAAGGAAGCTTCCAATTGTGCCGAGAACACTTCCTCTACTTCTTTCAAGTTGTCGCTTTGCACCAGATCTCGAGGGGTCTTTCTATACCTATCCACGGCTGAAACATTAGCCCCGTACTTCAGAAGCAGCCTGATTACATCTGGATGGCCACCAGCGGCTGCAGAATGCAACGGAGTGCGTTCTTCGCGAGTCTTGAAATGTATGTCATTAATCAACAGTCTGACTGTCGCTGAGTCTCCTCGAGATGCTGCAAGATGGCAAGCTGTCAGGCTAAGTGGAGTACGAGCAGGCTGAGCGGCACGGTACTTGAGTAAAAGCGCTACTAGACTTGAGTGGCCACCGTGTGCAGCATGATGAAGTGGGGTCCACATCCATCGATCTGAAGTATTGACAATTGCCGCATCAGCACCTACCAAGACCTTCGCTACCTCTAGATGCCCACCCTTGCATGCTTTTTGAAGAGCGTTAGACGAGTCGTCTGCTAATGATTGCACACGGGCTCCGTATGCTATTAACAAAACTGCAATATCAGCAAGACCTTTGGAGGAGGCGCAGTGCAATGCGTCATCCACACAAGCCTGCGGAAACCGAGCGTTTTCGAGGAGGAATTCGACATATTCGTAAAGACCGCACTCAGATGCAGCAGATAAAGGAAGCATTCCTTCTCTTGCTCGAGCGTCCGAGGGAGTATATTTCCGAGTGGAGAGTAGTAGTCTTCGCCAAACCATGGCACAGAATTGGAGCTTCATCCCATTATTGACATATACCACGGCTTTGGGAAAGACAGGATTATGCCCGATTTGTGTACGGCAGCCTTTGACATGCGGGAGCCAATGCAGTGATGCATAGCCAAGGAAAGGATGTGTGACAAGTGTTTCTGGTACACGTCCCTCGCTTCCGGGATGTGCGGAACAGGTGTCATAGCAGAGGTAGGTAAGACAAGCTCTCGAAATGTCCTCGTCTGCATCCTTGAATCGGTGTAGGCGTTCCTTGTCAAAAAACTCTTGGGTTGTGTAATGTACCAGTCGGACTATCTGACTTGCAGGGTCAATGACAACAAGCCCGGCACAAACATCAATCAAGCTCTTTGGTGAAAGAAGATTTTCCTCGTCAAATGTCTTTGGCTGTTCTCCGTCCTCATTGTAGTCGATGGCGAGACCGTGGAGCAATTCTTCAACCAATAGGGGCCTTCTGGCGTGAGTAACCCAACTTAGCACCCTCATTCCCAACTCTCCGTCATCGCCATGCTGTTTTTGGATTCTGTCTAGAGTCTCCTGATACAATTCGTCGAGCTCTCGGCATGGAGTTGAGAAGGGACTTGATCCGGGTAATTGTCCTGGCTAGGCAGATTCGGTCGATCTGGAGTACAGCAAGCAGAAACCTTGGGGAATAGCCCCTTTCAGTCCAATAGCCTTTCTTATGATGGGTGGAGAACTTACATGCCAGACGCTCGTGCAGTAATCACTGATATGATTTCACTCTTGAGCTTCGGCGTCAAGCGTTCCACGAATTCCATCCTTTCCTCCATCTTCTCTATAACGAAACGTTCGATGTCCGAGTCAGGGGCTGCTATAGTGATTTGGGAGGCCGAAGTGAAAATTTTGCAAATATCTTCATTGTTAGGCCGACTAGTAATAAAAAGCTGGCATGATCCACGTGACAGGGACTGTAGTAGGGGCAAAAACCGCCGTCTTTGCTGAATTGCCTCACATTCGTCAAGAGCATCGATGAGTATGAAGGTGCGCTCGCGCTCATTGCACAAGGGCACCATTAGGCATACCAGCTCACCAAAGTCTGGTCTTCTCCTCATTGGCTCCAGCTTCTTGTACAGGTTCTCTAGCTGGTGTGGCAATTTCTCTGGACGGCCTATTAGTTGCCTTGTCAGGCATGCGATGAGGTTCGAGGCTGTTTGGGTGACTTGATCCTTATAATCGCAGTACACGTATGCAATCCGGACGTCATCGTTCGTGTATGTTCTTGTCAAGTGATCCACAACAATAGATCTATGGTCTCGTCAGACTTGGTCTTCAACGATACCTGAACATGAATATATACGTCATGACAGTCTTGCCCGTCCCCGCGACCAGCTTGTAAGCAAGGTGTCTTTCGCAAGAAAAGGAAGTACTAACGGTCCCCTGGACACCAGAGCGTTCGGTGCGAGCCATCACTATGTACCCATCTTTGGAAGGAGTCTGTCGATAACAACCATGATCCGGTAGTACTGTGTCGTCTCGAGAGGGTGTCCTGCTGCCTTTGATGCATGTTCAATGGAGACAACCAGTCTAGTACTGCTTCAATCTGCCTGTCTGTGTCCGACTGGTTATGACTTCATACCAAACCTGTGAAAGGCTCCTACCTTGTTGTGCGTTTTTCGACTGCCTAACTTCCGATAAGGTGAGCTTCCCTACGGTCCTTCAGGATTGGGTTAGCAGATGTCGATCCATGGCGGCATAGTAAGGGCTTACAAATTATCAACGGCCAATGCCGTCTTGAATATCTCAAGATGTCGATGTAGCATGCTAATTAGCGCAAGTGTTTTATCCTCCGAGAAAGGCCACGTCAAAGCCTTCAACTTCTTGCGGATTGAGTCATGCCCACTTCCTTTCTTTAGTTTCTCATGAATGGGCCCAAGTAATTCAAGATAGTCGCCGCCATCTTCAATGGACAAAAGGCACGAACCACTGTGTCCGAATATTTGTCGGTCATCACTCTCTTCGGCAATCTCCTCAATCTTAAGCAGGACAACTTTCAATTCTTCCAACTCCTTCACAAAACCTTGCACGGCATCAGAAGCACCACGGACGCCAGCAATGTACTTATAGCTGATCCCGATTACTTCAATCGTCAAGCTGAGGATGCCAGCGATACCTGACGCGATGGCAAGTACCTCCGCCATCGCACTTGTTACATTTGGTCACACAGAAAAACAAAGCTAGCTTGACAGCGCAGGCAGAAGATAAGCGCAACGCGGGAGTGTATCACCTCGACTCCAATAGGAATTGATCTATCAGGTGTAGCCTTCATACAACGAAATGCGTCTCTGAACCGTCGCAAGTCGTGATCTCAGCCGGTAGATAATCGCGAGGCTATCGTGTAAGCAAGGATCAGAGCTGCATTACAAGCTTCTTGATAAATACCCGTCAGGATGGAGATCACTTCGAAGGCTGCAGCAGGCGATGTAGTAGTGGGCACAGTAGTGGAGGTGAGAAGGCTAGCTCAAGAGATCGATAGTACGGGCATAGAGCGGAAACGAAGCCGCTAGTATTAGCGTATGTAATTTGAATATGATTACGAAATAAATTACGCTAGTAAAAGGGTTAATAATGATACTCTACGGTGTCTAACTCTTAAGGGATTAGAGATTAAAACTCTAAGATCGGTGATCTATCTATACATTCATTGAATGATATCACGGCTGCATTTGCCTCAAGTTGTCAATTGCGCCGTTGAGATCAAGCCTTGATGTACGCAAAATATATCTCGTTCGCCGTGTTGGAAGGTCTTTATTGTTCTCTGATGATTGGCTCTCAGAACCATTTCCTAACCTCTTCTAGTTTACCTGTACTCCGCTTCCGCTCTTGCTTTCGCAGGCTTTGGCTCATCCTCCAATAGTGTATCTAGAAAGTTTTCTAAGAGTTCGCCGGGCCTGGCTCAAATTGTCTCCACCATCTGCGACCTCAGCTTGATCGCCTCTTCCAGTCGCGTTTGCTTGACTAGGATGTCTGCCAAACGAGACAACGCCTCTTGAGCCAACGGGGAATCTCGTCCGTCGATCTCTTGGATCTGCTCAAGATATGATCTAGTGAGACACTCTGCTTGGTGATATTGATGTTGTGCTACTCGTACCGTGGCCAGATTCTTCTGGCTTAATATTGTGAGTGGTTGGGGTTTGCCATGTCCCTTTTCCGCATTTTTCAAGTTCAAGCAAGCTAGTGTTTCCGCCTCATCTATCTTAGATTGGTGGAGCAGGACATGTGTGAGGTCTACTGCAATATTTATTCGTCGTGGGTGGAGGGTTCCATATACCCCATCCAGGTCTTTAAGCACTTGGCTAAGCAGAGTCTCGGCGGCAGCGTATTGACCGAGCTTAAGGTAACTAAGTCCTAAATTCCCTCGGCTGGAAATCGTCATTGGATGTGTTTGTCCAAGCACTCTCTCACTTGATTGAAGATGTTCCTGATAGCAAGTACATGCTTTTTGGACTTCGCCTTGAGCATCTAGTATTTCAGCTGCGTTGTCTTGCGCTCTGAGAATGAGAGGATGGTCTGGTCTCAGCTTATTCTGCAGCCCGTGGAGGACTTGTTGGTTCATGCAATATGCACGCTCGATGTCACCGAGCCGCTTTAAAGTCATGGCCCAGTCACTAAGCGATCCGAGGGTCGATGGGTCATCCTCTCCGATCACTTTCGATTTTTGTTCCCAGATATCGCGCTGCATCGGCTCAGCATCGCCAAATCTTTCGAGGTGGTGGAGCACTTGTGCTAAACGCTGAGCTGTCTCTAGGGTTGAGAGGCTCCTACGTCCAGATGCGGCCGTCTTGTTCTTTAGGAGCTCACGAAAGATTAGCTCGGCAGGTTGGTATTTGCCTTGACATTGTAGAATTGTGGCTATCAAATCCAGGGACTCCAACGTCGTATCATCGTTGGTTCCAAAGACAGCCATTTGCCCTCGGTAAGCTCTTCGTGCCAACATTTCAGCTTCTCCGTAACCACCATTTGCCAACATGGATCCAGCGAGACAATAGACGAGACCAAGTGTTGCCATGTGTTGCGAACCCAGCACGGGTTCCACTCGTTTGAGAGATGCGCGAGACAGGTTCTCGGCGTCTCTGTACCTGCCGGTCTTAATGTAAAGTGATATTAAAGAGCTGATGGTGCGGATGATGCTGGGTAAATTCTGAACGTCATCATTGAGGTGTTTTATCTGTATAGCTCGGGCATCTTCAACTCTCCTGATCGCTTCTTGATAGTTACCCCGAAGACCGAGGTATTGCCCCGTGTCGCTGAGTAGTCGGGATCGTGCTATAATGACTTTGGGGTCCGAGGGGTTGTATTGTAGCACTGTGTCAGCATGTGGAAGAAGGACTTCGCCGATTTCCAAACGTTCTTCTGCAATAGCTGGAAACCGTAGGCTGATTAACTCCATCGACGTGCCTTGCCATTTCTTGAGCTCTTCATTATGACGCATCCATGAACGCATCGCCAAAGACACGAGTTCGTGGACGCTATAAGTCTTCCCACTCGCATCCTCCTCTATCAATGAGAAAGCCAGCAAGGGGCGGATTCTGTCCTCGAACTCTATATCGCCCTGCATATCTGCAAAAAGATACTCGAGAGGAATGCGTTGCCAGTGGAGGAGGCTCACCAAGCAGAGAGTATTGCAGGCTGCAGGGCTGTGGTTCCTGATATGATCGAATGAGATCCTCCAAGTCCCGATCGCGGAATTTGACGCGCTCCTGGTAAGATCTCTTCGAAGATCCGGCGCATCTTCCTCCAGATATTTGATCTGATTCTTACGGAACAGGTCAAGATATCTAGGGACGCTCATCCACGCTCCCGTTACATTAATATAAGACGCAGCCTGTGTAATAGCAAGAGGCATTCGCGAAAGAGCTTCGACCAACTCTAGAGCACCTTCATGAGCTCTGTTCTTTGCAAGTCTGCATCGAAGTAGCGACACTGCTTCCGTTTGGCTCATTTCAAGGACAGAGACAAGACTGTCGACGTCACCAACCAAGTCCAATGCCGCTTGTCGATTTCTCGATGTGACCAATATGAGACCATGTTGCGTCTGAGGCAGGTACGTTGCTAGAGGCTCTCTGGCTTCAATAGATGTATTTGACGAGAAGACGGTCTCATCATCCACGTTATCCAGGATCATGAACCAATTGCCGTTGTCCCTGTCAGCCAGCCAAAGTTTGACCAGCCACATAGAATCGATCTTAGGGTCATCAGCACCTGGCAACTTGAGGCATTGTGCAAGTCCTGCGTAGGATTGCTCGAATCTTTCTCTGTCGCCTGCGTAGATCCAGAAGATGTATGTAAAAGGCGACCGCTCTTGCAGTCGATGAGAGTACTCAATCGCAATCTGAGATTTGCTAAATTCCGTCAGTCACGACTTTCGACATCGCGACAAGATCGTCATACCCAGCCCCAGCGAGCCCCACTAGAGCCATAGGTTGATTGCTGGTGAAACCGCTAGCTAGGTCTTTCATTATACTCTCACGATCGACAAACTTCACATCCCTGATGAAGGGTACAGTGGAGAGGGATTTTGGTTGAGGCGTCTTCGCTACTCACAAATAATCAGCCTAGTATGACGTTATTAATGGGAGCTCTCTAGAGGACATCCATCCTTCCGTTAGTCTCTATTGATGAAAAGGAGGACGAACGCTCTCTCGTCAATATTGTCTGAGCACAGCCCAATATGGCATCTAGTACAGTCTGCTGCTCTGTATACCGCCTGGTCGCCGCCACCATCTGTGCCATCCGGGCCGACTCCTCGAGACCGATATCTTCTAGTCCTTGATCCACGTTGAAGCGATAGTATCGATGAGCACTGGCCAGATCACGGTGTTCACGCAGGAAAATTTCCGCGGTGGGCTCAGTCTCGACGGCGATGTCTGTGAGCGAACGCACGATTTCTTGAGGAAAAGAGCCAAATGCTTTGAGACTCTGTTTTCCGGTACCAATTGAAACCATGCAATTGAGATTTTCATCCAGTAGCCCGTTTGGCCACATGTCTTTAGCTTCTGTCCAGACCTCCCGGACAGGATTGTTGGCACCCGTAGCTCCATCCATGAATCTCTCCTTATACTCACCTATCTCGATGGGATCAAAGAAAGTCGTCGCCGCGCTTGTTGCGCGACCAGCCTCCCAAATTGTAACCTCCGGATTGCTGTCGCGTATAGAATAGTATGACCGGAGGCGAGTGATGTCGCGATTTTCAGCACGGGTTGCGCAGACAAATACTTTGCATCCCGGGGTGGTTTGCTCCATGAGTCTCACGTTGGGATCAAGCTTGGCTAGTGATATGATCTCCTTGATGGCGTTCTCTAGCGCGTGCGCATCGAATCTTCCTTGCGTTACGCCCATACCTTTGATTGAGATGCGATGGGCCACCTTCCGGAACACCACGTCAGACAGTTGCCGGTACGCCGCGATGCAAGACTCAATATCCATCTGCAGGCGTCCTAGCATGATGGCAATGAGACCTCCGGTGCTAGTCCCGCCGATCATGTCAAAGATCTCACACAGTTTTGGTGGTGAAACAGGATCGATCCGTTTCATCAGGTTCTGGAGCAGGAGGAGGGAAGATAGTCCACGCACACCACCACCATCTGATACGATCAGCGGATCTCCCACAACGGCGAAGGCGATCAGCTACCTAGAGCAAGGAAATTCAGGTTCCGTTGGCCACTCATGGTTTCGTAGCTGTTGATCTACAAGGCCATGGATAGGTATATATATATACTAGGAATATCTAGAAAAGAGCTTCATCGGCACGAATGGGACAGACCGAAGTCGCGTCTGATAGCTTTAACCAGCTACAAAGAGATGTGAAGTAAAGTAAATTAAAGCAAGCAAGTCGTCAAACGATAAGCGTGCCAAGCCCTGTGACGCCGCTAGCGGTACGAGTATGAGAGCCGTTGTACTTTGTTGAATATATAAGAATTTAGGTGGTTCCAACGGTATACTTTCCGTCCACCGAATTCGTTCGAGAAACTTCACCTACTTACTTACCTATCCGCGAGTTTAGGAAGCGGCTAAGTTGCATTGTTTTTATTATTTACCCCCCGCCCCAGCAACGACAAGATTTTTAACCCGATCTTCGTGTCTCTTTACTAATATCTCCTATGAGCGATGGGACGTTTGGTGGGTGGGTAGGTGGAACCTACTAGCGAGGAACGACGGAGGGTATTAGCAAGGGCAACGTCAAGAATTCCTGTGCTGATCACTGTGATCTGTAAGTGTAGGGACTTGTCTGTCACGAGCGATGGCAACGTGGATGAACGAACATGACTTTTCATCCTGCACCAAAAAAACTCCAGTAGCAGTACATGTACAAAGATAGATCACAAAGCGGCCAACCTGCATTCGTCCCATCAATCTCATAGCACAAAGTGCATCATACCATCCATCGTCTCGCTCCCTCTCCCTCGAGATTCTACAACTCGTCGTGCTCCTCCCCCTCATCACCTCCATCGGGATCGGTGACGGCTGTCTTCACCTTATCAGCCACGCCACTGGCCGCGCTCTTCACCGCCTCTGTAGCCGCCTTGGTCGCTGCCTTGGTCGCCGCCTTGGCCGCCTCGCCCATACCCTCGGCCAACGGCACTTCATCCTCATCCGTAGCGTTCGTACCCTCGTAAGCGTCGACTTTGTATTTGCCGTTCTCTTTGACGAATGCGGCTAGGTCTTCGATGGTGCGCGAGCCTGAGTAGGTGATGGGTTCCTCCTTGCCGCCGGCGGGGAAGAGCTTGATGGTGGGGAAGCCTTGGATTTCGTCCGGGACGTCATTGGCTGTGGCGTCTACTTTCGCGATGGTCACTTGCGAGGAGGCGGGGTACATGGCGGCGAGTTCTTCGTATTTGGGAGCCAGGCTGGGATGAAATGTTAGTGTATGATGGTGTAGTGAGGAATGTGGAAGGCTGCTTACGCTTTGCAGTGACCGCACCATGGTGCGTAGTATTCCAAAAGGACGTCGTGCTCGTTGTTGATGACTACATCTTTGTAATTGTGGGCGACAACGACTTGAACGTGACCTTCTTGCTTTTCGGGAATGGGCTCGGATTTGATGCTGGGCTCCACTTTGCCGTCAAGGAAGGCTTGGACGAATGCACCCACATCATCATGGGTGAGTTTCTTGCTTTGATCAAAGGGAAATTTCTGGTTCTTCACTGTCTCCTGAATAGCGAAAGCGGGCCACTTGTCCACTTCCAGATTCAGGTTACCAGCGTGAGCGCCGAAAGATTTGGCGTCAATGGTCGCGAAGCTGAGCGCTCCCTTGTGCTTCTGTGCGAGAGGCTTGAGGGTCTCAGCCAGCTCAGCGCGCTCCTCTGGAGTCTCGGCGAAGATGTAGGCGAGGGGAATACCAGCCTGAAGAGGATTAGCAGGGCCAATTGGAAGGAACGCAGGTGGTACATACTGCCATGTAGCCCGCGTAGGTCTCTGGACCAACTTCGCCCACCAAAGGGATGGCCGAGGTTTTGATGAATTTGGCGACGGTGTCCTTATCGAACTTCTCCTCAAAGGTATCCTTGCCATTGTCAAAAGATTTGTACAAAACGATTGCGGGCGCCTTGACACCTTCGGCCTTGGCCAACTTGGCGTCATTCGTTGCGCCGAACAGAAACTCGTCTCTCATAGATTCTGCTACGTCGGTGAATGTAGTGTTTGAGGTTTTGTCATCAGCCTCGAAGTATGCAACCGCCACAACCTTGTCGGCGATCTTGAATTCTTCTAATGAGTCGGATCCGAGGACTGATACTGCTGGGAGAGCTTGCTTGGTCATGTAGGAAATGATTCTGCATACAGTCATTAGCTCAGCTGTGCCCTTGTCACGCTGAAGGGTTCAAAGCTTACGCTGGTGCTTTTCGCGCGCCCGAGTATGCCTGGACATTATCTGGGCCTCGGAAGACCTTGACCGTTGGGTATCCCTCGACGCCATAGTCTTTACACAAGTCGGCCTCCTCTGTGCAGTCTACCTTGACCAAATGAATGTCCTTCTCTTTCAGTGTTGTGGCAGCTTCTTCGTACTCCGGGGCAAGCGCCTTGCAGTGACCGCACCAGGGGGCGAAGAATTCTGCTAGAACGAGATCGTGGCTCTTGACGAAGTCTGTAAAGGTGTCTTTCTTGAGGTCGTGGACGTCTGAAGCAGAAGCTACAGCTGCAGCGGCGAGCCCGAGGGCCACACTCCGGAAGTTCCGCATAGCTGTGTGGGATTAGAGCAGGAGGTGGGGCTTGGTGAGAGAGCGTGCAATAGGAGGGTGGGGTGTAGAGAAGAGAAAGTGAGAGGCAGGTTGAAGTTGATATGACAATGTTGGGTATTACTGTATTTGTCAGTTTCATTCGAGGGGACAGCTTGCTTCTTCACGGTCTCACTAGTCAGACTCAGGACTAGTTCGAATCGGAGACAGCCTAACTTCTTGCAGAGCCAAGAGATCACGTGACCCGGACTTATCATCCGCAAGTCCGGAGCAAGTTTAGCCGAGCCAGCTCTTGGGGGTGCGCTATGCCGGATCATCCTGAAACAGTCAAACGTCTATCAACATCCACAGCACCCTTAAGGATATATGCCAAGCTCCATGCATAGCTCTCCTTCTCATTCTGTCGTTACACTCTGAAGAAGCTTTGCCATCTCTACTGGATTTGTCTGCAGCCCAACATTCGGCACTTCCACTTATGGCCCTCGACCTGCAGCCTGGTTAAAGCCCGCAGGCAGAGGCAAGGCTGTGTAACACAACTGCCACCACCTCTCAGTCGGTCCTTGAACACGGCCGTCCCTGTTTGACTGTTGTGTATAAACACCGTCAGGTCACTCGGAAGCCTCGAAGATATTCGTCCCCTCTCCCAATAATAATCATCTAGACCATAACGTACCCTACTCCCACATCAGCAATGGCTCTGGAAACTGAATGGAGCGACGAGCCCGACTACCCCAGTGTGAAGAGCCCGACCAGGATGTCCTTCATCTTCCGTCAGGGACTTGAGTTCTTCATGTTTGCTTGCTTCACTTTGTGTGTGGCCATCGTCTTCCCCATTTACGTCGTCCTGATAACCTTCACCATGCTTCCACTTACTATCATATCATCATCACGGAAATGGAGCAATCTCTCCAACTGGTACCTAGCTCCAAAAGATATGCAAAGCAATATCTATGAATATTATCGGAAGAACTCAAAGAAACTATCTTTAGAATGGGACATTGAAAAGGCCAAACCCCTTCCTCTAGCCCGGCTGCGGAGAGGCTTCGTCAGTCAGGAGCTGATCACATCGCCACAACCAAGATCATGTTTGATCACACGACTTCCTGCGGAGCTACGTCTGCAAATATACAAAGAAATCATCCTGGGAAACAGCACTCATGTGCATATCACAGTCCATCGCGCCTATAAACCTGGGAAAAGACGACCCATGAGCCGGATGCATGGTCAATTCTGCAACTTTTGCATCACCAGAATTCCTGTAAATGATTGCCTATGCTTCGACGCAGTCTCGTACGGCCCAGCCATTCCCCGATGTCGAGCGCCTTATCCCGAGAACTCTGGTCGAGGCATCCTCGCGCTTTCAAAGACATGTAGACAGATCTACACGGAAACCATAGTCTTACTCTACAGTCAGTCTTGGCCTCCCTTTGTCAAATCCTACCATGCATCTATAACAGCTTACCATTTGTACCCTTACAGCTCTTCCAACATTCTACTTCAACTCCCTCTCCAACCCCCCCTTCTTCCTCCAAAGCCTTTTACCCACCCGCCTGGCCCAAATAAAGCACATCCAGCTCTGCTACCACCAAGCCGACATGACCAAAACCTGCACCCCCCACAACCGCCACTCCCCCAAACTGCAGCGCCAGCACAACCTCCAACAATGCAACTCCTGCAACCTCCACCTCTGGCTCGACACGATACGAACCACAATGACCGGTCTCGAAAGCGTTGACGTGTTCGTCTATATCGATAAGCGCATGCGGGTGCCGTTGGTCGAGGACGAATGGGTGTCTCGCGTGTTTGCCCTGCAGCGTGGCGCTAATGGGTTGAGGCAGTTGCAGATAGAGCTGTTTTTCGATCGGCCGAATCGTACGTTGCAGTTGCCTGCTCATGGATGGATCATTCCGGCTCCACCCACTCCACCTCAGATTCCTCAGCTTGATATTTTGGAAAAGACGTTGCAGGAGATGATTCGGGAAGGCGCCGAGCCGAGGAATTGCGAAGGGCGGGTTGCTGGGGATGCGGGTTTTGAATTGAGCTAGGTAGATGAGGTTTGAACGATGGATGATCTGTGATATTGGTATGTATTCCACTGTTGGAGAATGGGCCATTGGATCCATAGAGTAAGAACATTACGCGCATCTAGGAACGTATGTATTTCATTGTCGGAGAAAGGCCCTTTGGATCCATATGTACGAGACATTACGCTCATCCAGGAACGTCAGAGCACTTGATCCTCACTACATGTTCATAGCTGCTTAGGGTATTTCCCACCTTTCAAGACATCTCAATCATCAATCATAAAAGCCCCCCTACCCCATCTATCATTCCATACTTTCCAACACCCACACCCCCCTCCCTCCCACCCATTTCAACCCCAACCCCTCAAACCGTCTCCTGCGCCTCCATTCTCGCCGCCACACTCCCCTTCATCCATCCCTTCTTC
>JAABUK010006902.1_pt1 | contig 16655 bp, 16 predicted proteins | sample 5559141 | NCBI WGS metagenome assembly JAABUK01 (sample SAMN10711869, study PRJNA513367) | rock metagenome | isolation source: Antarctica rocks | place: Antarctica: Victoria Land, Pudding Butte nord | collected 2016-01-03
GCTGGTAACTGACTTACTGTGCATGTGTTGTGGCAAAGGGATTCGGGTAAGCCGGATGCGGGAAATCCGCCAGTCCGGTTTGAAGAGGGCGGAGGAGGCAGTGTCCCTGCCCCTCCGCTACTCGACCATCGGGCCGGCGGATCCTGGCAATTCGTCCTCGCCGGGCGGGTGAGGGCGGCGAAACCCGCCGGACCGTCGACGATGTCGGGGCCTCTGGTGGGTTTCGCTGCGCTCACCCACCCTACGCAGCATGCCCATAATATCAGAACTGCGAGGGCCGTGACGGCCAGGGGTGCCTCTTTTCTTCCGGTTCAACAAGGTGACGGGAGCGAGGCGCAGCGGCGACCGGTTGCCCGGTCCGGGCGATCTCGATCCGACCTCGATCGACGGTCCCGATCAGGCCCGGCGGCGATCGAGCTTGCGGAGTCGCGCCTCCCGGCGCGACTCGGCCTTGCGGGCCCGTTCTTGACGGCGCGTGGGCTCGTCGACCTCGGCGGGGGCGGCGGTCGGCCCGGCCTCGACTTCGGGCTCGGCCTCGACTTCGGCCTCGGGTTCGGCTTCGGGCGGCGGGATTTGCTCGGGGGGCGCGGGTTCCGGGGCGGGTTCGTCGACGGGCCGGAAGAAGTTGAGGAGGAGGTCGGAGTTGGTCCGGAGCCGGGGCGATTCCTGGCCGATCTGGGCGACGTACCATCGGAGCCGGCGGTGGAGGGCCGTCTCGTATCGGCGGAGGCGGCGGAGTTCGTCGGTGGGCTCGTCCGCCATGTCGGCCTCGGCCATCGACCGGTCGAGGTCGTCGGCCGGGGCCACCTCGTCGCGGCGGGCCAGCAGCGCGGCGACCTCGCGGCGGGCCACGTCGGCGGGCCCGGTCCCGGGGTCGACCACCCGGCCTTCGAGGTCGATCAGCTCGCCGGGCGTGCCTCCCCTCGCCTCGATCGGGACGCCGAGGAGGTCGAAGGCGAGCGCCTTCTGGGCGGGATCCCACCGGAGGTCGCGGTCGGCGGCCCGGGCCAGCAGGGCCCACCGCGTCATCAGCCATTCGCACCCCTGGGGGGTCCGCCGGAGGAGGTCGAGGGTGGCGGCGGGGTTGCCGGACAGGCGGGCGCCGATCGCCTCGGCCTCCGATCGGCGGTCGTCGTCCCAGAACAGTTCGGCGCGGAGCGAGACCTTGTCGCGGAGCCGCCGCTCGATCCGGCCGGACCGGTCGAGCCGGACGGTCAGGACCGCCATCTCGTCCATGATCCAGGCGTGATACAGGTTCTGCGGCTTGAACGCCCCCAGCCACGACCGCGACCGATCGGCGACCGACTCGGCGTCCTCGGGGACGCGGATCACCTCGGAGGTCAGGCCGTGCTTGAGGCAGTTCATCCGCGACCGGTCCTTGCCCTCCTGCGTCCTCGGCCCGGTGCTCCTGAGTGCGTTCTTCCGGTTGGCCGCCAATCGGGCGTCGCTGATGGGCATGGGGGCGGACTCCGCGGTTCGAATGGAGATCAAACTCGGACCTTCACCGTCCGATACATTCGCGCGAAATCGGGCCCCGCGAACACAGTTTCACGCCGGAATCCCCGCAATCACCCGGGCCGAGGCCGCCCGGCCGAGAAGGGTTGCGACCGGTCGGGCCCGGTCCGGACGGGGGAGGGTGGGGAGGGGGCCGTCGGATCGCCCCGGACGATGGAATGACGCCGACCGGCCCGGGCTGCCACCTTGTAGCCCCCGGCCGGCGTGATACGGTGTGGGGGCAATTGACCACGACCCGGGAAGCGACGAAGGAGTTCGCCCGACCATGCCCATCGCCGGAAGCCTCGCCCTCATCTCCGCCCTGGCGTTCGCGATCCCCGCCCAGGACAGGCCCGCCCAGGAGCCGCCGTCCAGGGGGACCTGGAAGATGGTCGCCGTCGTCGTCGACGGCCGCGAGGTCCCGCTCGGGCCGACCACGACGATGACCGTCACCGCCGACGGCTTCACCGTGATGGTCGACCGCAAGGTCCAATCGAAGGGGACCGCGAAGACCGATTCCAGCAAGAATCCCGTCCAGTCGGACGTGACGATCACCGAGGGGCCGACCGCCGGGACGATGATCCGCCAGATCGGCAAGGTCGAGGGCGACATCCTGATCGCCTGCCAGGCCCAGCCGGGCGGCGACCGGCCGACCGGATTCGTCAGCAAGCCGGGCAGTCACCACGTCCTGAGCGTCTGGATCCGGTCCGAGTGACGCACGGGATCCCCGGGCCCTCCCGGACGACCGTCGGAGACCGCAAGCCATGCGACCGCGACTCCTCCCGGCCCTGCTCCTCGTCGCCGGGGGGATCGCCGAGTCCCGCGCGGCCGAGGTCCCCACGCCCGAGGGCCACCTCGGCTTCCGGCCGGGCGCCGACTTCCGCCTGGCGACCTGGCCGCAGGTGGTCGACTATTTCTGGAAGGTCGACGCCGCCTCGGGCCGGGTGGCCGTCCGCGAGCTGGGCCGGACCACCGAGGGGCGGCCGTACCTCGCGGCGATCGTGTCGAGCGAGTCGACGATCGCCGACCTCGACCGATCCCGGAATCTCCAGCGCTCCGTCGCCCAACCCTCGGCCGAGGGCGACGAGGGGGTCCGGGCCGCCCGCGAGGCCAAGCCGGTCGTCCTGATCACCTGCTCGATCCACTCCAACGAGACGGCCTCGACCCTGATGGCCACCGAGCTCCTCCACGGGCTCGCCGCCGGGGACGACCCGGCCACCCGGGAGATCCTCGACAACACCATCCTGATCCTTGTCCCCTCGGCCAACCCGGATGGCGTCGACAAGGTCGCGGCCTGGTACGAGCGGACCAGGGGGAAGCCCTGGGAGGGGGACGGGATGCCGACCCTCTACCACAAGTACGCCGGGCACGACACCAACCGCGACTGGTTCATGCTCAACCTGGCCGAGACCCGGCTCCTCACCCGGTTGATGTACGAGGATTGGCCCCCCACCCTGGCCTACGACGTCCACCAGATGGGCCCGAAGGGGGCCCGGATGTTCGTCCCCCCGTTCTTCGACCCGACCAACCCCAACCTCGACGCCCGGCTCAGCCAGGGGATCGCCCTGGTCGGGGCCCACATGGCGGCCGACCTCGCCGCCGCCGGCAAGCCGGGCGTGCTCACGCACGCGATGTACGACAACTGGTGGAACGGCGGGATGAGGACCACCCCCCAGCGGCACAACGTCGTCGCCGTCCTGACCGAGGCGGCGAGCGTGAGGATGGCCTCGCCGATCTTCCTGGAGAAAACCCAGCTCGCCGGCGCGACCCGGGGGTTCGCCAACCACGACCCGGCCGTCAACTTCGTCGAGCCCTGGCCCGGCGGCTGGTGGCGGCTCCGCGACGTCGTCGACTACGAGCTGATCTGCGCCCGGTCGGTCCTCACCCTCGCCGCCCGGTACCGGGGCCCGTTCCAGGAGAATTACCTCCGGATCGGCCGCGAGGCGATCGCCCGGGGTCGCGCCGAGCCGCCGTTCGGCTGGGCCGTCCCCGCGGACCAACGCGACCCGGGGACGGCCTCGAAGATGCTCGCCATCCTCCACGACTCGGGGATCCGGGTCCGGAAGGCCCGCAAGGACTTCCGGGCCGACGGCGTGACCTACCCCGCCGGGACCTGGCTCCTGCCCGCCGACCAGCCCTATCGGGCCCATCTCAAGGACATGATGGAGCGCCAGCAGTACCCCAACCGGTTCGGGCCCAACGGCCAGGCCGAGGCCCCCTACGACGTCGCCGGCTGGACCCTCCCGCTCCAGATGGGCGTGAAGGCCGTCGCCCTGGGGACCCCCTACGCGGGCGACTTCGAAGACCTCGACCGGATCGACCCGCCCGCCGGGATCCTCGAAGAAGAAAAGGGAGCCACCCTGTTCGTGCTCCGGGACCGGGCCAACGACGATTTCCGGGTCCTCAACGCGCTCCAGGCCGACGGGATCGAGGTCCGCAGGAACGGCAAACCGATCCTGTCCGAGAAGTCCGCGAACAAAGAAGCCGTCTCGGCCCATTCGCTCGTCTTCAAGGCGACCCCCGAAGCCCGCGCGACGCTCAACCGGGTGAAGCCAAAGGTTTCCGCGCAGGTCGAAGGCGTTGCCGTCGTCCTGACGCCCGAGCCGGACGCCGCGCAACCCGACCCGCTGCCCACGGCCCTGCCGCGGGAGCCCATCGAATACGTCCCGCCCCCGGCCCGTTGGTCGGGGATGGATCGGGTGGAAAAGCCGAGGATCGCCCTTTATCAACCCTGGGTCCCGAGCATGGACGAGGGGTGGACCCGGTTCGTCCTGGAGCAATTCGACTTCCCGTATACCACGGTCCACGATGCCGATATCCGGTCGGGCCGGCTGATCGACCGGTTCCGAACCCTGTTGATCCCCTCGATCGCGGCCCGGGTCCTCCGCGAGGGGAACAAGCCGGGCGAGACCGAGCCGGCCTATGTCGGCGGGCTCGGGCCGGAAGGCGAGGCGGCGATCCGCGACTTCGTCAAGGGGGGTGGGACGCTGGTCTGCCTGGAAGACTCGTGCCCGTTCGCGATCGAGGCGCTCGGCCTGCCGGTCCGGGAGGTCCTCAAGGACCTGAAGTCGTTCGACTTCTACGCCCCCGGCTCGATCCTCCGCTGCGACGTCCGGCAATCGCTCCCCTCGGTCTCGGGCGGGCCGGACTCGCTGACGGTCGGCGTCCCGGACGAGGTGTCGGTCTACTTCGACCGCTCGCTGGCCTTCGAGGCGACGAACGCCCCGGGGTTTCCCGCCCCGCAGGTCATGGCGACGTATGCCCGGGCGAACCCGCTGGAGAGCGGGTGGTTGCTCGGCCCCGAGAAGCTCCAGGGGAAGGCCGCCCTCCTGGGGGTCCGGCACGGCCAGGGCTGGGTGATCCTGTTCGGCTTCCCCCCGCAGCATCGAGGGCAGCCCCACGGGACGTTCCGGCTCCTGTTCAACGCCCTCCGATGAGCCGCGCGGGAAATTGCGCGCCGATCGGCAGGAGGCGGACGCCGGAGGGGAGGAAACGGCCTGGGATGGGCCTCGGCGCGCGGTTTGCCTGGGTAAGACGGCCAACGCCGCCCAGACCCCCTTTCAGCCGGAGACAGCCATGTCCACATCAACTGACTTCTCGGTCGCCCCGCACGAGCACAAGGAAGGCGAAATCACCAAGGCGATCGAGTATTACACCAGCCAAGTCCCCTCGGGCGCCTATCTGAGCCTGGCGGTCGGCTCGATCGGCCTGTCGTTGACGCTCCGGCTCCTCGGCCAGAAGCACGCGGCGGAGTTCGTCGGCCACTGGGTCCCGACCATCCTCCTGCTCGGCCTCTACAACAAGCTGGTCAAGATCGAAGGCTCGGAATAAGCCGGACGATCCCGGACCCGGTCGCCCCACGCCCCGCCCCGGCGAATCACGCCACGGCGGGGCGTTCTCGTCGACCGTCCCTACAGGACACCCGGCACGGCCGCCCCGACGGTCGAGCACTCGCGGGCGGCCTCGTCCACGACATCGGGGGGGACGATCTCCAGGCCCCGGGCGGCGGCGGCCATCAGGGCCAGGGCGGCGAGGCGGTCGAGGCCGCGGGGGACCCCGCCCGACAGGGCGTGCAGGCGGGTCAGTGCCCTCGGGGTGAACGCCGGGTCGGGGCGGCCAGCCCCCCCGAGCTTCGCCCCGACATACGCCCAGGCCTCGGCGCGGGTCAGGGGCGGCAGGCGGATGGCCAGGGTCCAGTCGCCCGGGTCGGCCCCGGGCCCGTCGTCGGCCGGCCGGGGGCGGCCGACCCGGAGGACGGTCACCCGGGCGGCCGGGTCGGAGTCGAGGTGGTCGAGCCGCTCCAGGTCGGGCCGATCCGGCCCTTCGGCGGTCTCCCGGACGTCGTCGACCGCCAGGACGACGCGGAGCCCCTGCCACCGGCAGAGCCGGGCGGCGTCGACCAGCGACCGCCAGGCGATCGACCGCGAGGCACCCGGGGCGACCCGGGCCCCGAGCCCGGCGGCGAGCGTCGCGAACAGGGTCGCCCCGTCGGCCGCGCCCGAGGCCGACGCCCGGGCGATCCGGAGGGTCGGGTCGCGCGCCTCCTCCAGGGCCCGGGCCAGGACGGTCGACTTGCCCAGCCCCGGCCCCGCGACCAGCCCGGCCGACCGGCCGGCCGACCCGATCGTGTACGACAGCCGGGCGACCGCCTCCGCGTGCGAGGGGACCGCCACGAACGGGCCGGGGCGGCCGTCGAACGGGTCGCGAGACAAGCCCCAGTGACGTTGCCACATGGTCGGGATGGGCCTCCGGTCCGGGTCCTGCCCGCCGCCGGTGACGGGTGGCGACTTCCCCAACGATCGGTAAGATGGGCCCGACTCTTTCGCGAATGCCGCGATTGCGGGGGGGGACGAGGTTGGCCGACCGATTCTATTGCCCGGATGCCCCGGTCGACGGCCGCGCCACCCTGGCGGGGGACGAGGCCCGCCACCTGATCCGGGTCCGCCGGGTGGCGGTGGGCGAGCGGGTGGAAGTCTTCGACGGCCGGGGCTCGGCCCTGATCGTCGAGGTGGCCGCCCTGGGCCGCGACCGGGTCGAGCTGGCGGTCCTGGGCCCGGCCCCATCGAGGTCGAGCCCGGCCCTGGCGCTCACGCTGGCATCGGCCGTGCCCAAGGGCGACCGGTTCGACTGGCTGGTCGAGAAGGCGACCGAGCTGGGCGTTGCCCGGCTGATCCCCCTGGTCACGGGTCGGTCGACGGTCGACCCCCGGTCGGCCAAACTCGACCGCCTCCGCCGGGTGATCGTGGAGGCGTCCAAGCAGTCGCGTCGCGACCGCCTGATGGACCTCGACCCGCCGACGCCCTGGCCGACGGTCCTCGCCGGCTTCGGGGCCGGTTGCCGGCTGGTCGCCCACCCGGGCGGGCGGCCGATCGCGGGTCCGGGGCCGATCCCGGCCGGCGGGCCCGCCATCCTGGCGATCGGGCCGGAGGGGGGCTTCACCGAGGACGAGGTGGATCGGGCCCGCGCGATGGGATGGTCGGCCGTCGGGCTGGGCCCGACCGTCCTCCGGGTTGAGACCGCCGCGCTGGCCGGGTGCTCGACGCTCCTGGCCCTGGCCGAATCGGAAAGGGATGGGATGCCATGAACTGGGGGATGATCGGTCCGATGGTCGGCCTGGGGCTCGGGGCCGGCGTGGTGGGCGGGATGTTCGGGATCGGCGGAGGGCTGATCATCGTCCCGGCGCTGATCCTGGCCGTCGGGCTCGACCAGAAGACGGCCCTGGGCACGTCGATGCTCGCGCAGCTCCTCCCCGTCGGCCTCCTGGCCGTCCTCGAATATCATCGGAGGGGCGAGGTCGACTTCCCCCGGGGGTTCGCGATCGCCGGCGGCCTGGTCGTGGGCACCCTGATCGGCGCGACGCTCACCGGGCTAATCCAGCCGGCGGCGATGAAGCGGGCCTACGGGGCATTCCTGGTGATCGTCGGACTCTACTTCCTGTTCGGCAACTTCTCCGCCCCGGCCCCGGCCCCCGCCGCCCAGGCCGCCGCCGATGAGTGAGGGGATCGAGACAATTCGGACGGAATAATGGGCCGTGAGACGCGAATAGACGCAGGTTACTACGCCAGACGCGCCCCTTTCGATCGGGAGATCGCATCATGGGTCAATTGACGACGGATCAGGCGAAGTCGAAACCTTACGCCGCTTTCGTGCTGGTGGCGTTGTTCTGCGGCGGGACTTCGATCGTCATCGTGCAGACGATCTTGTCGAAATTCAATCATGTCTCCGATTCGGGCTTCTGGGCGATGTCCACGATGGCTTCTTCCCCCGCGATCCTCGGCCTGGGGATCTCCTACTTCATCTATCGGACGAGCCTCGGCCATCACGGGCGAGACTTCGACTGAACCCGACGGCCCGCGCGACCTCCGGCGAATGCCGGCGGCTCAGGTCCACTGGCCTCCCGACTTGTCCTCGTAGATCGACCAGACGTAGCCGTTGGGGTCCTTCAGCGCGAACTCGCGCCAGCCCCAGGCCTGGTCGACCGGCTCGCCGGAGACGGCCAGCATGGCCCCCTCGTCGAGGCAATGCTGGTGGAAGGCGTCGACGTCGTCGACCCGGATCTGGAGGTGGATCCCGACGCCGGGCTTGTTGGTGAGGAACTCCGTCGAGTGCTCCTCCTGGGGGTGGAGCATCAGCGAGAACGGGCCGATCCGGAGGATCGCCAGGGTGAGCGGCCCGCCCTCCTTCTCGGCGTGGAGCTGGGCGATCTCGGCGCCGACGATCTCGTTGTAGAATTCGAGCGACTTCTGGACGTCGTCGACGTAGAGGAAGACGCTGGTGACCTGGCCTGCCATCCGAACCCCCTTTGGATCCCATCCGGGTCGCCCCCGGCGGAAGATACCCCGAATCGGCGGTCGGCCGCAACGCGAGCCTCGGCCGAGGTCACCGGGGGGCGTCGGCGGCCAGGAAGTCGACGGCGTCCCGGATCGCGGGGAGGAGGTAGCCGGCGGCCGAGTAATGCCCGCAGTCGTACCAGCGGATCGGGGGCCGGCCCGCCGCCTCCCAGAGCGCCCGGGCGGCCGAGGGCGGGACGACCTCGTCGACGTTCCCGGCCATCATCACCACCTCCTTGCCAACCAGCCGGCCGGCGTAGGTCAGCGGGTCGAGCGGGGTGGTGATCGCCCGGAGGTCTTCCCGGGTCCGGCCCGAGGCGAGCCATTGCTGGCGGTAGCGCCGGGCCTCGGGCTCGTCCATCTCCCAGAGGATCTCGTCCAGCCCGCCCCCGGCCAGCAGGAACGCCCCCCGGCCGATCGCCGGGTCGACCGCCGTCGCCAGGGCGGCGGTGATCCCGCCCAGGCTGATCCCGGTCACGCCCAGCCTGGAGGGGTCGACCTCGGTCCGACCGGCCAGCCACGACGCCGCCCGACGGACGTCGAGGACCCCCTGGCGCATCGAGAGCGTCGACCGGCCGACGTCGGCGGAGAGGAACCGCTGGTTCCCGCCCGCCGGCTTCCGCTCGCCGTAATACGGCAGCTTGACGAACAAGGCCGCGACCCCCCGGTCGGCCAGCCGGGCGGCGAAGTACCGCGACAGGGCGAAGTCGGCCCCGAGGATGTGCAGGACCACCACCGCCGGCCGACGCCCCGGCGCCTTGGGCCGGAAGTACTCGGCGTGGACCGTGTTATTCGCCGTGTCCGCCGTGATCACCGGCGACGGGAACCGGAGCCGGGCCACGGAATAGGCCGGCGTGTCGCGGATCGGCTCCAGCTCGAAGGCGAACGTCGACCCGGCCATCCGGAACGGCTCGGGCACCCGGGCCTCGGCCGGCGAGGGCCGGAAGGTGGCCTCGCCCCGCTCGGCGGCCTGGGACGTCAGGATCGCGGCGATCAGGCAGGCGGGCAGCATGGGGCGTCGAGGCTCCGGGCCGGGTGGCGTCCTGATCCGGCAAATTACGCCCGCGATCCGGGCGGCGACCGCGGTCAATCATCCCGGGTCGGAAGGAATTCGGACCCGGGCGCGGGAGGATCGGGGTCGAGGGGGATCCAGGGCCGCCACATCGCCCGGCGATACTTCCGGGCCAACGGCGCGTAATATTCGGCGATCTGCGGACCGTAGACCGCCCCTACGCTCCGCGCTCGCGAAGGATTCCCGCGAGCCATGGCGGCGCTTTCCCGCCATCCTCGCTCCTCCGTGCTGTAGGATTTCGCGAGCCGGTAATAGACGTACGATCGCGTCCCCATCATCGCACCCCAGATGAGCAGGGCCACGACGCCCACGGCCACCATGAGCGAGCGGACCCGGAGGCGCGGCGGTCGCATGATGGCACCCGGTGGAGGAGATTTCCCGATTTCCGCGAGGACACGACCCCGGTCCGGTCGCGATTGCCCTCGGGGCGGGGCTCGGCTAGGATACCCCGCCTCGTCCGCAGGGGGAAAGGGAGTTCCCGCGATGAGCGTCGACCGATCATCCGCCCTGCGCGACCTCCGACCCGGGCGGGTCTGCCTCATCAAGCCGAGTTCGCTGGGCGACGTCGTCCACGCGCTCCCGGTCCTGGCGGCCCTCCGGGCGCACTGGCCCCACGCCCACCTGGCCTGGGTGGTCAACCGGGGGCTCCGGGGATTGCTGGACGGCCACCCCGACCTCGACGAGGTCATCCCTTTCGACCGCCCGAGGCTGGGCCTCGGGCCCGGCGGGATCGCCCCGACCGCCCGGTTCCTGCTCGGGCTCCGCCGGCGGCGGTTCGACCTGGCGGTCGACCTCCAGGGCCTCCTCCGGTCGGGGATGATGGCCCGGGCCACCGGGGCCCCGGTCCGCGTGGGCCTGGCCGACGCCCGGGAGGGCTCGCGGCACTGCTACACCCATCGGGTCGCCTCGCCCGGCCCGGAGTCGCACGCGGTCGACCGGATGATGGAGGTCGCCGGGGCCTTCGGCGCCGACATCTCGGCCCCCCGATTCCGGGTCGCGACCGGGCCGGAGGACGTCGCGTGGGCCCGGTCGACCCTGGCCGGATCGCCCCGCCCCAGGCTGGCCCTGAACGTCGGGGCCCGGTGGCTCACCAAGCGGTGGCCCCCCGAGCACTTCGCCGAGGTGGCCCGGCGGGCCGTCGCCGGCCGGGGGGCGGGCCTGATCCTGGTCGGGGCGCCGGAGGACCGGCCGCTGGTCGACGCCCTCCGGGCCGCCCTCGGGCCGGTCGACGCCCTGGACCTGGCCGGCCGGACGACGCTCCCGCAATTGGCGGCCCTGGCCGCCGAGGTCGACGTCTTCCTGTCAAACGACACCGGGCCGCTCCACCTGGCCGCCGCCGCCGGGGCGAGGGTGGTCGGGGTCTACACCTGCACCAGCCCGGATCGGACCGGGCCCTACGGCCCCGGGGCCGTCGCCGTCCGGAGCCGCGTCTGGTGCGCCCCGAGCTTCGTCCGGACCTGCCCCCGGCTCGAATGCATGGCCGAGCTGACCCCCGACCGCGTCTGGGCGGCCGTGGCGGGGCAGATCGACCCGGGGGGATCGTCCTGGAAGATCGCCTGAGGGCGGTCGATCCGCCGGGGTGACGGGCCCCGATGGCTGCGCAGTCCCCCGGACGGATCGGAGCATCAGGCCGATCATCCCGGCCTGGAACAGGACCAGCGGCAGGAACATCGACCGGCCGGCCCCGGGCCGGGCGAGGCCGACGAGGTTCCGGGCGAATCGGTTGCCGAAGGCCCACGGGGGGAGCGGGACGTCGCCCCGCCAGAGCGGCCAGACGCCGTCGACCAGCGGGCGGTCGATCCCGTCGGGGACCCGGGCGCCGACCCCCTGGAACAGGAGGAGGACCACGGCGCCCGCCATCGCCAGGGCGACCGCCAGGGCGGTCGTCCCCCGGCCCCCGACGGCCAGCAGGGCCGCCACCGGCATCATCGCGAACGGGATCATCGGGACCAGCAGCCGAGGGCCGGTCGTCCATCCGCCCGTCCACTCGGGATAGCCCAGGTTCACCAGCAGGATGACCGCCATCGTCGCGGATGCCACCACGGCCATCCCCCGGAACCGACGGGCCCAGAGGGCGACCAGCCCGGGCGCCGTCAGGAGCAGGATCGGGGCGTAGCCGACCAGCCCGCGCCGCTCTCCCCAGAGCAGCTCGGGGAGCTTCGACCAGTCGGGCCGACTCAGGCCGAGCGGGTTCCCCGCCGAGTGGACCTTCTTGAACCGGTCGAGGATCAGGAAGAAATACCCCATCTTCCAGGGCGAGTCGAACGCCAGATAGTTGTAGGTGAGGAGGATCGCCGATGGCACGGCCGCCCCCAGGCCGAAGGTCAGCACGGCGGGGCCCGGGATCGTCCCGCCGATCGCCCGGGCGATCAGATAAAAGCCCAGGATCGCCGAGACCGGCCCGACCTGGATCTCGACCACCGCCGCATAACCCGCCAGCACCCCCGCCAGGGCCGCCCGGAGCCGGGGCCTCGGGCCGTCCCGCCAGAGGAGGGCGAACGAACCGAGCAAGGCCGCGGCGGCGGGCTGGTGGCCGTAAGCCAGGGTGGCGTAAGCATAAGCGGGGGTCGCCAGGCCGTACGAGAGGCCCACCAGGGCGGCCCGCCCCGGCCCGCAGCCGAGGTCCCGCGCCAGGCCGACCAGGATCACCCCCGCGATCGCCGAGAGCAGGCCGGAGGTCCCCAGCGTCGCCCAGTAATCGGCCGGCCAGTAGGGGAAGCCGGGCCGGCCCAGGGGATGATCGGGCAGCCCGAACGCCCGACGGGCCGCCGCGTAGGGGACGGCCGCCAGGAGCGAGAAGCCGGGCGTCTTGTCGGTGAAGTAGCGGCCGTGATACCGGGCGATGTCGCCGGTCTGGCCCTCCAGGCCGTCGATCGAGAGCGTCCCGCGGTCGACCATCGCGTAGGTCAGCATCAGCCGGCTGGCGGAGTTCCAGTCGCGCGAATGCCAGAAGAAGGCATAGCTGGCGAACAGGATGAGGAAGACCCAGGGGCCCGGCCGGCGGGTGATCGTCACGGGGCCGGCTCCGGCGGAGACTCGCGGACGATGGCCGATCGGGCGAGGTCGAACAGCCCGACCGCGGCGATCGCCCCCAGGATAGCCGAACCGGGCTGGATCGACAGGAAATAGCGGTCCCAGGCCAGCGGGATGAAGGCGGTCACGGTCGCCCCGGCCACGGCCGCCTGCGCCACGATCGCCCACGAGGCGGGCGGCCCGCCGGCCCGGATCTGCTCCCTCCCCTTCCGGACGGCGAACCCCAGCCCCGCGACGACCCAGGGGAGCCAGGCCAGGGCCCCCACGTCCTGGCGCCGATCGAACCGGACCGTGGAGTCGGTCCGCCCCCTCGGCCCGAGCGGGCCGAACCGGCCGAAGCCCTGGACCAGGACCGCCCCGACCTTGTCCCGGGGGGTCGTCAGCGCGTCGTTCGGGAACTGTGAGGGCGCCCGGGCCGAGACGCCCACCCGATGCTCGGCGACCGCGTGGACCCTCCCCGCGAAGGTCAACCGCGCGGTCGCCGCCAGCGACGGGTCGATCGGCCCCGCCGGCCGGGCCGTGAGGAAGGGGTTGAGGGCCGCGAAGGTCCCGAACGACACGAAGCCGGCCCCGACGGTCGCGACGACGAACGCCGCGCGGCCCCATTTCGAGCAGACCGGGAGGCCGATCGCCAGGGCCGCCCACCCCGCCAGGATGAACCCGCCGAGGGCGCCATTGAGCTTGGCCAGCGTCGCCAGGCCGCCGAGGACCCCGGAGCCGATCGCCAACCCCAGGGCCGGGACCACCACCCCCCGGCCCGACAGGAGCCGGATCCACGCCCAGAGCCCGACGGCGGCTGTCGACAGGATCAGGGCCTCGGCCGGGACGTCCGACATCGCCCGCCGGGCGTGCATGGCATAGAGCGGGTTCGCCATAAGGAGGAGCGCCGAGAGCAGCCCGACCCGGCGGTCGACGGCCATCGTCCCCAGGGCGTAGATCGCCAGGCAGCCGGCCGCCCCCAGGATCACCGACGGCCATCGGGCCAGCGTCAGCGCCCCGATCGGGACGAATTGACGGCTCGTGTCGTCGTACCACGCCCACATCGCCGACGGGCCCGGCCGGCGATAGCCCCCCGCCCGAAGCGCCCCGCCGATCAGATATTTCGGGAGGGGCGGGAGGTCGTACCCCCCGTAGGTCAGCCAGGCCGGATCATCCCACTTCCCATCCAGAAACAGGTCGGCGAAAAACGACTGGGAAAGATAGGCGGACTCGTCCGCGAAGTGCGGTTCCGAGGCCAGGTCATGCCCGAAGACTGTCAAACCGAGCGTCACCACGGCGACCGGCCCGGCCCACCTTCGGGATCGCCAGCCTCGGCGTAAGCTCGGTAAAGGTTGCGGGTTGTGCACGAGATGAGCCCCGGTTGGAGTGCCTTCGGGCGTCAAGGACGCCCCAGTCTCGCCAACATTCTAGAAATCGTCACCGATTTTTGGCAACGCGGTGTTCATCGGCTAAGTTTGCTCGTCGGGCCGAGAAGTCGGGCCGGCACCGGGGCCTCCGGACTTCACCGGGGCCCGGATTTTTTCCCCTCGGGGACGTCGGGTCGGTGCCGAGAGGCCCCGCCCGGCCCCCGGGTCCGAATCGTCACCCTGGAATGCGACACCTTCGGGCATCCCAAGCCAACCGCCCCGCGCCGGCGTCGGACGCGCCCCCTTTCGGGAGATCCTCCCAGGGGGCGGTCGGCGGTCCGCGCCCGGATCGCCCCGGTGTCGACCGGCCGGTCGCGGGCGACGGGCCCCGGATGCGCCCAGGCCTGGCCAGACGAAGTGACCCGAGGTGTCAGAAGACGGGAGTTCATCTGTGATGACGACGAACCGTAGATCGGCCGGAGGGACCGCCCGGCTGCCCCTCCCGCCTCGAAGCTGGGCCAGGCCCCCGGGCCTGGCACTGCTGGGACTGGCCCTGGTCGGCCTGATCCAGGCGGGATGCAGGACCGGCGGCTGCAACGATTGCAACATCGGCTCGAAGATCACCAACGGGGTCCAGGCCCTGGGCGCCCGGGTCTTCAACCACAGGGGGGGCGGCGTCGGCGGCGGCGGCGGCGGTTGCGGGGGTGGCTGCGGCGGGGCCGAGCAGGGGACGGTCTACGGCGATCCCGGGGTGACGATCCCCTCGCCGGGCGGGATCGCCGTGCCCGGGCCCACCATCCTCCCCCCGCCGGCGGTCGAGTCGGCCCCCGCGCAACTGGAGGCGATCCCGGGCACCTCGTCCGTCACGCCGCCCGCCGGCTCCGGCCGCGCCCCAGGCTCGAACGCCACCTCGAACCGGGCCGGGCCGGCCAATGGCGCCAACCGGTCGGCCTACGAGGCCTACGCCCCGAGGAACGGGGCCGGCCGCAGGCGGGGCTCCGACGTCGCCCGGGCGATCCACGACCCGCCCGAATCCCGCCCCGCCGACGCCGCGACCCCGTCGGCTGGGTCGAGTGATCTGCTCGACCACCTCCCGCCGGTCGACCTGCCCAGCGAGGTCACCCGCAAGGCCACCACCCCGGCGCCGGCCGCCCCGAGCCCGGACCCCGCGTCGTCCCCCGCCCCGGCCCCCGCCGAGACCACCTCGGCGGCGGAGGGGGCGGCGGGCGTCCTGCCGCCGATCGTCGCCGCCGTCACCCGACAGGCCCCCGGGATCCGTCGGTCCGGCTCGGTCGCCCCTTCGGTCGCCGGCGGCAGCGCCCCGTCGACCGAGGGGCTCGACTGGCTCAAGGAGAAGGGATACCGGACCTTCGTCGACCTCAGGACGCCCTCCGAGATCGAGCCGAACTTCGTCGATTCCGTGTATGACCGAGGCATGGTTTACATTTCCCTCCCCATCGTGGCGAACCGTCTGGACCCATCCCGCCTGGCCCGATTCGACGATCTCATCGCCCAGTCCGACAACCGCCCGCTCTATTTCTGCGACTCCGACGGCTCCCGGGCCGGCCTGGTCTGGTACATCCACCTCCGGACCATCGGTCAGGACGACGCCCCGACCGCCGCCCAGAAGGCCGAGGAGATCGGCCTGACCGACGCCCTCCGGCCCAGGGCCGAGGCCTACCTCGCCGCCCGCAAGCCCAGGGCCCGGCCGGTCTCGACCGCCTCGGCCGAGTCGCCCCCCCTCCTCCCCGAGCCGAAGCCGAATCCCTCGACCGAACCGGGTCCGAAATCCGCCTTGCCCATGCCCCCGACCGGCCCGGACCCGGCACCCGCGTCGGCGGGGTCGAAACTTCCGGCCCCCCCGAAGCCCCTCGGGGGAGCTTGGCCCCAGGCCTCGACCGAGCCGACCCCCATCCCCTCGGCCGGGGGCTTACGCGATCCGGCCGCGTGGAAGCCGGTCGCGGCCCTGGTCCTGTCCGGGATCGGCGTGCCCCTGGCCTACTGGAGCCGGTCGGCGATCAGCGGCGTCCGATCGCTCCAGCGTCGGGCCAGTCTGCCGGCATCGGCGCGACGATCGTTGGATGCTCCGGCCGGGTCGGGTGCTTGAACCGGATCTCCCGGGCATGGAGCGCGATCCGGGGCCGGCCGTCGAGGGCGTCCAGCCGCGACCTCGCCCCGTATTTCCGGTCGCCGACGATGGGCAGTCCCCGAGACGCGAGCTGGACCCGGAGCTGATGGCCCCGGCCGGTGGTCGGCCTCAGCTCGAAGGTCGTCGTGCCGGCCCCCCGGCCCGCGACCCGATAGGACACGCTCGCCCGATCCGACCCGGGTGCCCCCGGGACCGCGACGGACACGGAGTTCGTCCGCTCGTCCTTGACGAGCCAGTCCTCCCACTCGCCCGAATCCACCGGCCACAACCCTTCGGCGACGGCCAGGTACGTCTTGGCGACCTGGCCGTCGCGGAACTGGGCCGAGAGCCGGGCGGCGGCCTTGCTGGTCCGGGCCAGGAGGATCACGCCCGAGGTCGGGCGGTCGAGCCGGTGGACCAGGCCGACATAGACGTTGCCCGGTTTGCCATACCTCGCCCTGAGATAGTCCCGGGCCTCGTCGACGACGCTCGGGTCGCCCGTCGCATCCCCCTGCGAGGGCATCCCCGCCGGCTTGTCCAGGGCCAGGCAGTGGTTGTCCTCCCGGAGGATCGCGATCATCGGGCGGCCCGCCTCCGGGGTCCGGTCGGAACGGATCGGAGCCGATGACCGGGCCTCCGCCCTTCCTTGCCCTCGATCTTGTCGGCTAAAGATCGCCGATTCAACAAGTTCCCAATCGAGCCGGCGTCTCCCCCCTCTTGTAGGGTGGGTGAGCGCAGCGAAACCCACCACA
>JAABUK010006903.1_pt1 | contig 16654 bp, 2 predicted proteins | sample 5559141 | NCBI WGS metagenome assembly JAABUK01 (sample SAMN10711869, study PRJNA513367) | rock metagenome | isolation source: Antarctica rocks | place: Antarctica: Victoria Land, Pudding Butte nord | collected 2016-01-03
TAATAAGAGTATTAAATAGAGAATTCTAAGAGCTATATAATAATATTATTCTTAGATCTATAACTATAATAATTAGCTTGATGCAAGCAGTTTAATTATTTAAGTGATGTTAAATTTTAATGTTCTTTCTGTCAAGATTGTAGCAAATTTTGACGCTAAAACGCGGCAACACTATTCTCAATAAGAAGAGTAATTCATTCAGTGATATAAAAGATATTATTTACTTTAAGAAATAAGCTTTAAAATATCTTTATATAAAATATAATATGTAAAGAAGTTGATGCAATATTAAATATAAATAGGCTGCGTAATGATTCGGTCTCAATTCGGGTGATTCGGTCCGATTTGATTCTTGATTCGATTCGATCTTAAATATGAAGGGATCAAAGATCGGCCGATTCAATTCTAAATGAGCTGGGATCGGACCGGATCAGACTGAATTAGTTAAGAGTTTGTTAAGAGAAAATAGATTATTAAGAGTTCGGATGAATATTAAAAGTTCAGATATATCTTAATATTATTCTATTTATAATTAATCTCTTTAAAATCTATTTATTCTAATTATTATTCTAACTCTATATTTTCTAGATTATAATAAATATTACTTACTTTCTTCTATTTATCATATATATTAATCTAGAGTTTTTAGTATCAATAATTTCTCTTAATCTTATATGTAAAGAATCAGTAAACTGTAATAATAATTATTAACTCTCATTAAACTTCTACTTATCTTCTTCCTCATTATCCTTATTAATAAAGCTTATTAAATCAGAATTTATCTCATTATCTTTTATTTTCTTCTTTTTTTTCTCTTCTTCTAACTTAGATATTACTTAAATGTATTAAAATTTCTCACGCATATTAAAGCGATTATTATATATTAACATTATTAATACTTAAATAATGCTAAATTAAAGATTATATTATTAATATAAGCAGATATCACAAGTCTAATTAAAAAGTTATTTAACTTCAACACTAATAACTAAAATTATTAAGTAGTCTCGCGTGATTAATACTAGAATAGATTATATTTATTCAGCTTATTTTTAATATTTAAGAATATCTTATAAATTAAAATTAAAGACTGTAAAGAATATTAATTAATTATTATACTAATTATTATATTAATACTCATTATATAAATCTATTAAATATTATAATATTTCTCTCTCTTTTAAAGAAGAAGCTATTCTGTGTTTCTTTTTTAATAAGATCTTTAAATTTAACGCTTTTTATTTTTAAGAAGAAATTAAGCTTTATTAATAAGATAATAAAGTAGAGAATATTATAAAAACTATTATAAAAGAGCTAAAGAATAATTATAAAGAGAAAAGATCTATTAATATAGACTAATAAGAATTTAATATATATAAGTATTTTTAAAAGATATCTCTTAAGATCTAATAATAAATCTTATATTAAAGAAAGTTATTAATAATTATATTAATACTTATTCTAAGAATTATACTTATTTAATTACCTGCGTTATTATATTATTAGTCATCATTATTAAATATATTAAGTTTATACTTAGAAGCTAAGATAATAATTACTTCGTAGATATTTTCAAGATTGTCTTTAATATTATTATAATATTATTGAAGCTTCGACTTTTTATTATCTAATACTATTTATAATGCAATCTTTCAAAGTAATCACTTTTATTATAATTTAGATATCTGTTTATTAAGATGATTAAATAATTTCTTATAAATCTGAAATACTTTCTAAATTATTGATTTATTATTTATACTTTCTATAATATTAGTAAATAGATAAAAAGAATATAATAATTTAATTAAATAGTTAATATGTTTTTATTTCTTAGAAGTAAGATCTTCTATATTACAATTCTGTTTCTCCGCTATCTGTGTGAGCTGCGATGGCGCTAGGCCCAATAGGGTGTTAGAGCTTTGAAGGTGCTCTAACAGTGCTGTGTCTTGCGCCAAGACTTGCTTTTGCGCCAAGACCCAACCGCATTCGGCCTTAGAGCTCGGGTAAAGACTTGACGCGGTCGCTCTTTTCTTATTTAATGTTTCTCCGCCCTCACTTAGATTAATAACAACAACACAATCACCCAGCCATACTTAGCTCAATCAAGCTATTTCTGACTATTCAGCTATCCCAGTCATAGCGTCTGTTATCCACTATAACATTCTATTCTTTGTTTACTTAAAGTAAAGATCTTAATTAAATCTTTAAGACTTTAAGCTTATATAAGTATTTAATATATTGAATTCCATCTTATAATAACATCTTATATTAAATTAAAAGATTATTAATAATCATTTTAAATATCTGCAAATCTCTTACGTTATTATATACTTATATTGATATAGATAATAAGATCTCAAATTTATAAATAAGATTAGAATAAAAATTAATACAATTTAATAATTAGAATAATAAATATCTTTTTTAAAGTTTATAATATATTATTCTGCTCATAAGTATTAGAATATCTCTCACGTTAAGTGAAATCATCATTTCACTTTATAATAATTTTATTATTTTATGATTTGATTTTAATATGTGTGATAATATTCTTTAAAGTCAGTTGAATAATATATAAAAGATAAGATACTCGTGATAAAGTATTAAGTTCTTCTCTTAAAATATTTAAAGTATTAATAAGATGCTTTATAAACTTATTATTATTAACTGCATTATTATTTATTATTATTAGAACTTACTCTTTAACAATATTATATTACTTAAGAGTATCGAGTAATATTTAAGTTAAATTAACTTTATTATATTTACTTTGAAAATATTTAAAATTAAGAAGAACTTTAATATATTTTTAGTCACTATTAATGAAATATCTATTATAATATTAATTATAATACTAATCATTATTCTAATTATATAATCTTATTTAGTAATAATTATAAAGATAAACTTATTTAGACTTTATTAATAATTAAGTATTATTAATATTATCGTGTTTAATAGAATTTATAATAGCTTAAGCTAAATATATTCAATAGTCTATAAAAACAAATACTTAAGTTGCAGAAACTAATCTAGCTTATAAAGAAGTTGTAGAAGTATTAAATATATATTATAATCATTAATTTTAATACAGTCTCTTAACTCTAAGATTTAATTAAAAGATATAGCTTTAACGCGTTAAATTCGCGTGTTAAGTTTCAAATATTTTGTTATATCGCGTGTATAATAAAATAATTAGATTTTCATAATCAAGTCTATAATCATCTCTTATATATAACTATTCTTTATAGCTGTAGCAACTTATAATATTACTTTCTAACTTATTAAGTTAATTATTCTTAATTAATAATTAATAATATTATTCTTCTATTCTTAATCACTAATCTTCTCATTATTAATTAAACTTATTAATATCTTTTTCTTGAGCGATAATTTAGAAATATCATTTCTCTTCTCATCTCTAACTCACTTCTTAGAGCTGTCTTCTAATCACTCAGATCTTAACTTATTAACATTTCTTAAGTAATAATTATTAAAAATATTCTTTAAATTCTTAAGATTCTTAATTAAATAATATATTAAATTCTCTAAATAATTTACTTACTACACTCTCATTTTAAGATGTCTGCTCATTCTCTTAATATTAATAATATTCTTTACTTCTTATTCTGCGTCCGCATCTTTCTTTATTATCATAAAAGAAGATATAAAATAGCTTTATTTAAATAAGAAATTCTACAGATTCTTAAATAATAAAGTGATATAAAAGATAGAATGAATCTTTATAAATATAAACAATTTAAGTTTATATACGTTTTTCAGCTTCTTTAATACTTTATATAAATTAATTTATTTCGCGTTCAGCTTCTTATAAGATCTGATTATATAAATATTCTTTATTAATAATTATATCTTTTCTTCTTCCTCAAATATTACTGATTAATAATGCTTATTAATCTACTTCTTCTATCTTTTTTAAGTTTAAATTAAATAATTCTTCGCTCAGCTTTATATCTTAGTTATTAGCTTTATTAAACTTTAAGTCTTTTATAACTCAATTTATTATCTAATTATCTTTAACTTCTCTATCGCGTTAAAGCTTATTTATGACTTATATTCTTTATTAATTATAAATGAAGATAGCTAAGTCGATTTAAACATAACTATATTAGCCGCGAATTCCGCACTCGATAATAATTCCGCTTAATTCTTTTAATTAAAGTTCACGTAATTATGTAAATAACATTTTATCTTTACATTCGCGACTTCTATTTATTTATTCATTTATAAATAGAACGCTGTTAACAGCTTCGCGATAATACTTAAAATCTTATATAAATATAATTATATTATGCTCGCAAATTAAGAATCTTTATTTAACACAATTATATTAAATAGATTATAAATTCTTTATACATTCTTATACAGCATTCTGATTATATTCTCCGCGATCATATTCTTATTAATAATCATATAAATAATATAATATCTTTCTTTTATTAATCGATTTATTACATTAAGAATCGCATTAAATTCATCTAATTTTAATAATCTCATCATAAAATTTATAAAGATATTCTTTTAAGATGTCTCAGAAATTAAAAGAGATTATAACTCTTCTTCTAAGCATTATCTTCTTATCTTTAATCTCTAATAAATATAATAATTTCTCAGATATCGCTTAACTGATTTTATCAGCTCAGAAAATTAATACAATTTTTAAATTAATCGCAGTAACTTCAATTCTTTTATATACTCTATCTCTCAACTCTTATAAATTTATTAAATTGCTTACATTCATAAATCTTCTAACTTTATAAGAATTATTAATCTATCTCAAAAATAAATCAGATCTTCTTATTTCTTATACAAACTTATTTAATATTTATTACAGACACTCTCAATCTTATTTTATAAGATCTCACGAATCTTCTTCAAATTCTAATTATCTTTATTCGCTTACTTAACATTCTCATTTAGCGTGTGAATCTCTTATATAATATATATTATCTCATAATTCTTCTAAACTTCTTTAAATAATATCTTTAACGTTAATAATATTTAATATAAATTAGAATTATTCTTTACTTTAAAAATGTTCTTCTCTTGTCAGATTAAGATATTCATCTTTTTATTAATCATCTCTAATTAATAAATAACTTTAAAATTAAATTATGTTAGAAACTCTACTTATCTCATCTATTATCTAATCAACTTCTTTATTAATATGAAATACTTCAGAGTCTTATAATCTGTGAGCATCTTAATAATATCTTCTTTAATACTTTACAGCTTCAACTCTTATTCCTCAAAATATCGAATTATTATCAACAATTCCTTATTATATATGATATAATTTCTTTCGGCCGAACTTATACTACTTAAATAATAAGTAATTAAATATAATTTCTTATTCAATTTTTTCTGTGAGAGAATTTCTTTAATAATATAATCACTCGCATTATATTTTATATAAGATATAATTCTCATTATACTTTAGATTACTTAAGATTTATATGAAGAATAAATGTTGAAAACGGAATGCAGCTCTCTTATTAAGCAAATCAGCTTAAGAAAATCGTTATTATTGTTTGTAATATCTCGAAGTCAGTCACAAGAATGAATAAAGAAGAGAAGGAAATTGTGGAGATAGAAAAGATATAATTAATAGAATTAGCGAAATATCTTGAAAGTATTAAGATTAAATCATAAACATTAATTAACTCTTATATTCTCTCGCAAATCCTTATAAATATTAAAGAGATAAAGAAAGAGCTGAGAAAATTATAGAAGATTAAGATAAAGATATAGAGTTAAATCGCTGCAGAAAATCATAAAGAAATAGTTAGAATTTTAATCGCAGACATTCAGTATTAATAAACAACAATAAATTAGAAAGATAGAGAACTGATTGTAATTATTATAAATTAAATATAGAGAGATGAAATAGATATAAAGCTAATAATAATATTATTGAATGTAATTAGAGTCGCGGAATCATAGAAAGTTATAAATAAGATAGTCATATTTCGAAGACTTATAAAAGAAGACTATCTAATTATTATAGTCTTATAAGTAAGTAAAGAAGTCTTAGAAATAATAATAAATTAATTATAAACAATTATATTGAGTGTAAAGATTAAGAAATTTATTTACACAGTTAAAGTTCATGTTATTCGCATTAAAGCAGTAAATAATTAGAACTAATTATAAATAATCGCTAAGATTCTCAGAGCTAATTAAAGACTTCATCTACAGATAAAGTTAGCAAGAGTAATCTGAATTAAGCGCATAATCAGATAAGAAAAGATATATAAATTATTAATTATCGCAATTAAAAGTATTAATATAATAAATCAATTAATTACTTACGATCTAATTTATAAAGATGAAATAAAGTCTTATAAATAATTTATCTTAGAAGTAAGAATTATTCAGTATATATATTATTAATAATATAAATATATCATAAAATTTTATAAATTTAAATCAGTTTATATAAGTTATATAGAGAGTTATCTTATAAGTAATTATAAGAAAGATTAGAAAGATATAATCTTTCGTAAATACGGATTATATAAGAGTAATTACCGAACTTAAGAGAAGAGATATTATTTTAAATAACGCGAAATAAAACGGGCTAGTAAAGTAGTTTAGATAATTTTAATTCTATATGAGAAGAGTCGTGAAGATATAACTAAAATAATGCAATTTATATTTATAATATCACAATTTTAATTTTAAATAAGAGATAATAATAAGTGATAATAAGTTACAAGAGAGTGTAAGAGAAGATTTAATAATTTAATTAGAGTAGTTAAAGTAATTAAATAGTCGCAACTCTTTCAAAAGAGAGCTCGTTCAGATTCAAATATTAAAGAGATAAAGATAATTATAATAATCGACGAATCATTATAATTCTTTGAAATTAGAGATATAAAAATAAAGACAATTATAATAATTAAGAAAGAGTCGCATTTAATAAAAATATCAGAAATAATCTTAGAATAAAAATTATATCGCAAGAATTAAGAATATTATAATATAACATTAATTATAATAAAGAAGTAATACTAATCTTACTTTTACGCGACTTTATAATTAAAGCATTTAATATTCTCATTATTTAAGAATTCTAAAGAAATCTTATTATTATAATAAATTATAATCTTTTATAAGCAGAATTCCACTTAATCTATTTATCATAAAAGCTTATAAAAGTCTACTTTTATATTAATAAAAAACTATATCTATAAAGCTAAAGTGTGATAAATCATAATAAAGATATATAAATACTTATAATTCATATTAAAGAAAGTAGCTTAAATATAACTTATCAGATTCAGATATATAATATCTACAATCTCAGTTTAAACTTATATTTTAGTAGAGATGCGAGAACATTTAATATACTGCGTAAGATCTTAAAAGCGGCAGATATAAAAGCGAAATATATTATAATTAATAATCTTAATCTTTATCATCTATATTAAAGCGGCTTAAAAAGATTAATCTAACACGCAGTAGTAAATATTCTAATTAATATTGCTAATATTTATTTACTTAAGCTCGCAATTCCCCCCGAAATAATAATGTAATAAACACGTGAATTATAGAACACAATAAATTTAATATTTCTTTTATAAATACTTATAAATAAGATAATAAAGTGCACAACTAAATCAGATCTGATTCAATCATTTAATTATATTTCAATCGAGCTTATTCTTTAAATATAATCGCAGTTATTTATAATCAAATATAAAAGATACTTAAAAAAGAACAGATATTAAAAAGATAATAATAGCGCTAAAAGATAAGATATTTAATATCTTATTATATATTAATAAATAGATAGATACAAGAGTTTATAAGATATTATAAGTACTTAATCAAGTAATTAATGTGAGTATATTATAAGTTAAGTCTTCTGAGTTCGCAAAAAACTTTTAATTAAACGAGTGCGATATAATAATTTACGAGATAAAAGAGATTAAATATAATATATTATAAAATTATATAGAGAAGTTCAAGAAAAGATATTATAAAATTAGAAATCGGAAAATAGCGATTTTATAATAACATATAAAAAAAAAATTCCGCTCGTAATTAATTAAAATCACACAAATAATATAGAGTATTTAAAAACTTATAAAGTGAATTAAGATTAAGATAAGTAAGTTATATATACTTTCTCAGCTCTCATAATTAATTATAAGAGATCGCGACGGGAATTAAATTAGAGTAATTAATATAATATTATAAAAGATTAATTTATTAAAGAAGAAATTTTTTTTAAAATTTTAAGAGATAGATCTATAAAATATTTAGAATACTCAATATAAAGAGAGAATCAATCTTAAGTAAAAGATTATAGAAGTAGAGATATATAACATTATATAGAAGATTACAAAGAATAAAGTCGCTGATTTAAATTAGATTTCGAATAGAATACTTAAGAATATAATAGATTGACTGATCTTATATCTTTATATAATCTTTAACACAATATTACAAAATGATTATCATCTTAACGCGTAAAAATAGATGATTACACTTACTCTCCAAAAATTTAATAAAGATAATTATATTATTTCTAAGATATACCGCCTAATAATTCTACTTAATATTATAGAGAAACTTCTTAAACAAATCATAATATATAAGCTCTTATAACTCGCCGAATTTAATTATCTTTTTTCAGAAATATAAATAGAAGCTTAAAAAGATAGATTAGCAGAAACAGCTCTTCAACTTCTTATAAAATAAGTATATATTATTTAAAATCTTTCAGACTCGAAAAAGATCATAACTCTTCTTAATCTTGATATTTTAGACGCATTTAATTACGTATTATATAAGAGACTAATATATAATCTCAGAAAAAGAAGAATTTCAGAGATATTAATAAGATAAATAGAAAGCTTTTTTAAAGATTATATTATAATAATAAGACTGATTAAGAGCGAGTTCGAGCAGTTATAAGTAAAAACGAACATCTTATAAAAATCTTCGATATTATTTATTCTATTTCTCTTCTTTATTACAGATTTATTAAATATTATAGATAACAAAGCTTTATAAGTTTCCTTAATCGGATTTATGAACGATATTAATATTTTAATATATAAACTATTAATAGAGCGTAATTATAAGTATTTAAAACAGATCTATTAAAAGTATATATAATAGATCGCAATTTATAATGCATATTTCGCATTAAAGAAATATAAAGTTCTTTATTTAATAAAATCGTTAAAAAGATTTAATTTAATAATCACATTAATATTTAAAGAGATATAAATTAATGCAAAATCTTATGTTCGCGTATTAAAGATTCAGATTAATATTAAGCTGAGATAAGAATTATATCTCGCAAAGATTCAGAAAAAATAGATCTCATTATTAAGCGCAATAAGTTATATTATATTATTAATCTGAGAAGTTATATTTAAAAAGTCGAGACTAGTTTACAGCTCTATTATTAAATCAGCACTACTATATAACGCAAGTATATAATACAAATCGTAAAAAATATTTCTCGCTCGCAAAATAATAGAATAATAATTTAAGATCACTCAAAATCACTTTTTATAGAAGATCTTTAAAGCGTATTAAGCTGTAAATAAATATATTTTAAAGAAAGAAATGAAAATTTGCTTAATCTTAATTATAATGAATAGATTAATAGTCTCAGAAGTGCGTAAATAGATTCTAATTATAGAAGACTGTACAGTTTATTAAGTATATATAAGAATTTGTAATAGAGTATTATTAGAAAGAATTCTAAGTTAATAAATAATATTATTAAATATTAAGAAATAATGATTAAAAAAGAGAATCTTAAAGAAATTCTAAATAAATAACTTATTATTAATAATAACACTTTTATAATAGAATATAAAAGAAAGCGGGTGGGAATATTAATTAATAATATAGAAATAAGCTCTTAAGAAAACGTTGACTAATATATAAAAGATATAATAAATAGTATATCTCTAATTTATATTCACAGATAGAATTAAGAACTTAATATAGTTTAACTTAAATTATAATCGCCCGGAACTTTATAAAGAATTAACAAAGATAATTAGCGCGCTAGTTACTTAGATTTGAATAGAAAAGATTAAACTGAACAGATTTCTTATAAATAAAAACATTCCGGATTATGTATCTGCATATTTCTGCGACTGATAATAATAAACAGTGAAATATATTATAATATTATATTCACTCTTCGTAAGTAAGAGAAGAATACTATTTTTAATTACAGAAATAAGTGACTATTGATAAATGCTTATAATTACTTATAAGATTAAAGCAGTAATATATTTTCTTCAAAAGACGAGACTTCTAATATAATTCTAAGTAAGTAATATCTAAATCAAAGAATTAAGATCGGAATCTCGCAGTAAAGCTCGCAAGAGATCGCAATTATGTAGTATAAAATATAAATAAAAGAAAGTGAGATAAGAATAATAGATTTTTTCTTTAAAAAGATTTTCTACTTTATAAATATATAGATTTCCTTATTAGTTATAAGTTAGATAGAAGTAAGAATTATTATTATTATATTTTATATAAGTCTTCTTTCTTGAATTAAAATACTAAAGAATTAAATTAGATATTATCAGCTTCTTCAACTTCTTAAATATCTCTATGCAAAACTTATTTTATATTAAAGAGATCTCTTTCCTTAATAAATTATTTAATAATCTTATTATTTAATTAAAATCTCTACAAAATTATCGATAGTAGTTGATGAATTTAAGAAATCATTATACTGTATATATATTCTCTAATCTAAACATCTTTCACTTCTGAATTATTTTAATTTGAGTTGAATTTAATTATATTCTATTTATTTCTATTAATAGATCTAAGAATTTAATCTTTATAATATAGAAGTTATATTTCTTAATATTCACTTAAAGTTCTACTTTCTTTAAAATCTTTAACATCTTCTTAATATATTATTTACATCATCTCGCGTATTATTAAATATTAGAATATTGTTTTAATATAATATTATAAATCATCTTAATATATTCAGAAATATATTGTTTATATATCTCTGATTAATTAAGAGTGTCGAGCTTAATCTAAAAGACATTACTAAATAATAATAATTTCTATATATTGTACTAAATATTATTAAATCACTATCTTTAATTATGATTATTCTAATATAATAAAACGCTTAATAAATATTCATCTTTATTAGAAACTTCACGTTAGTAAGCTATTCTAATATCTCATCAATTCTAAGTATTGAATATCCATTCTTCTTTATAAGAATGTTCAGATCTTAATAATTCATATAGAATCGGAGCTCTTTATTCAACTTCCGAATTAATAAAATCGGAAATGTAAATAATGCATTATTTAATTTAATGAATCTCTTCTTAAGATTCTTCTTAATATATCTCTTAATCATATTAAACTTCGCGAAATTTATTTATTAATAGAATTATTTTTTAAACAGTTCAGCGCTATTCTACAGTTCTATTTAATAATTATGTCAATCTTAATATAAAAGAAGAGTATTTAATATCTTCTTTGAAAAGATATAAGTATATTCACAAAATTTAAACAAAATTATCTCTTATAAATTCTTCTCGATCTTCTTATTATTCTTCTTCTACTTCTTAATATTCTTAAAAATGATTATTATAATCTTCATTTCAGATTTCTTAATCAGCTTCTTAAAAGTCGTTAAACTCATTATCTTTATATTCTCAATATTTGAAGAGATTAAGCTTATATTTAAACTCATATTATCTCTTTATTTTCGAGATCTTTAAGACTTCTTCTTCTTTATAGAAGATATTCTCTTTATTCTAATCTTTTCACGTCTTAAAATCTTAGTAAACAATTATTTTATCTTTTATTTAAATCTATTTAAATCTAAATAGATCTGTTTAAAGTTATCTTCACATATCTACTTATAATTAAACATATTCTTTTCTGTTCGAAGATAATTAAATATATTCTTATTTAACTTCTTCTCATTTCTCAATATTTCGTCATACCGCACGTACGATAAAATAGTTGAATTTCTATTATTATATTAATAATATTCCGGCTCGAAATTCATAATATTAGTAATAAGATTGAATATATAATCATGTAATCTCATTCACTTCTTCTTTAAAATAATAGAGTATACCGCCTAAATCATATAAAAGATCTGCGATATCTATCGATATTTTATAATTATTATAAATATATAAATCGCCTGCATTATAATAGAATACTTTTATTCAGTAAAATCTATTAATAAAATCTTCTTAACTAGATTTATTAATCCGATTTATAATTATTTACATAGATTCTTAATCAGTTAATAGTTTATTATTATTATAAGCCGACAGTCAATATTTATTAATATAAAAATATTTAGAGAATCTATCTTTTCTTCGCTTAATAGAATATTAATTAGAAATAGAGACTTCATTCAGTCTTCAATTATTATAGAGATAACAGTCGATAACGTTTATAATTAGTATTTCTGTCTCAACTTATTCACAACTATTTCTGCGCTCGCAAATTTATTCACAATATCTTTATAATAGACTGCTCTTTTTTCAATTTCTTTAAGATATTAAAATCATCTTTCTTAATTATTATTAAGCTTAAGCAGTTTCTGATTATATATTTTAATTATTAATATTTATAACACTGAAACTTTTTATAATCGATTTTCGATATATAAGTAAATATCGTCTTTAAAAGCTGAGTTCTATTCTTTAATTTCTCAATCAATCTTCTCTTTCGAAGTTCTGAATCTGCTTAAGCAGATTGAGAATCTTTCGCGTATCTATCAACTTTTCGCAAATTTAACTTAAGAAATTGCAAATTCTTCACAATCTCTTTAATAATTATATATCTCTTTAAGATTATAATCAACTTCAAATCATTAGATATCTTTAATCTAATATCTCTAATCTAATTCTTCTTTAATATACTCATCTTTATAATATATTAAAAGAACTTTTTAAGAAAATTAAGCAAATTCTTATTTAATTAACGCAGATAATAATAATTATCTCGCGCAGTATCTCTTTAAAAGAAATCTTTAAAGCGATTTGATAATATCTATAATAGATTCTTAATTATGATTATTTATAATATCTCTAAATAAGACTTCAGCAGATTATTAGTCTCTCTTTTGATTTTTAATCTTATATAGATCACACGATCTATCTTTATAAGATATTAATCTTTATTTATTAGTAACTTCAGCTTTAAAGCTAATAATTATATCGCGAACTATTATAAAGTTTTCATCTTAAACGCGTTAAAATCTGATAATTTCTCATTCTTATTATATTGATTATTCGCCTGCGCATTAAAGATTACTTCTGATATTTCTTAAACGCTCTTCATATTATTTTAATAAGTAAGAGAAGCTATAAATATTATAGATCTTATTAATAGATTCTTCATTAATATCTTCTTATCTCTTAATATTTTTATTAAAATCTGATTCTTTTAAATCAACTGTTTTCTCTTAGCTGTTCAGATATCTCTTTCTTCTTTCTATTCTTACAGATATTTTTGAATTTCTTTCTTCAAATTCTTATTAATCTAATAAATCTTATTCACTTTCTTAACTTTCTTATTATAAGCCGCGATCGCTTCATTTTCAAAGTCATAAAGTCTTTTAAATATTAGTATCACTTCACCCGCATTACTCTATATTCTTTCGATAAACTTAGTTATCTTTTCTTCTTTTACTAGCTATCTTAGAGTTGTAATGTAAAGAACTTCTTTATTTTTCTCGAAGTTCTTATTTAATAGAGAAGATTATTATTAATTTATAAGATTAAAATAAAACTCAGAATCTTCGTCTAATCATTCTTAATTGAATCGAGTCATATTGATTTTTAATTAACTTAGAAATTGAATTTTAGATTCTACTTTTAATCATATTATTCTAAGTGCTTTTAAGATTCTTCTATTCGCGAATATTAACTATTAATTAGCAGATCTTAAATCTACTAACTCGTTCTTTAGATAGTCTTGCTTTTTTAAAGACATCTCTAATCTCTCTCTTTAAAGATAGATAATTGAACTCGATATATTAAGCTTATTTACGAAATCTATCTCATTATTAAAGAGTCTGAGAATGATTTAAAGAAGATCTAATAAAGATAAATCAATCTACTTAAAATTTAAATTGATTAAAAAATAACTGTTTTATATTTATTTAAATAGTAAAGAGAGTAAACTTAAGTATATTATAATAGCTTAAGCTAGATATATTTAATAGTTTATAAAAATGAATATTTAAATTGCAGAAACTAATCTAATTTATAAAGAAGCTGCAGAAGTACTAAATATATATTATAGTCGCTAATTTTAATACAGCTCTTTAATTCTAAAACTTAATTAAAAGACGTAGTTTTAACGCGTTAAACTCGCGTGTTAAGTCTCAAACATTTCGCTATATCGCGTATATAGCGAAATAGTTGGATTTTTATAATCAAGTTTATAATCATCTCTCGCGTATAACTGTTCTTTATAATTATAGTAATTTATGATAGAATTCAGTTAAGAATTGATTTATAAGCTTTCTCAATCTATTATTTTAAAGAGTTTTGAAGTTAATAAGAAGTAAGTATGTTAGATAAAATAGTTATATAAGAAATTATATGAATTTATTTCTTAAGTTTAATATACTCTACTGAATAAAATAATAATTATAAAGCTGCAATCATTTTAATAGTTTATTAATTAAATAATACTTAATTTAATTCTTAAATATTAGCTAATATTATCTTTTTTAATTTCTAAAAATAGTAAGCTTTATTCTAATAATTATTATAATTATAAAGAAAATATCTCTTTTCTTTAAAGAAATATATCAATATTTTACTTACCCGATCTCTTAGCTTATTTTTTACATTCTTTAATCTGAAGATATTAAGTAAGAATAGAAGTTCCAGCATTCTTAATATAAGAATGTACTAGAATTACTTCACATCTCTTATATTAAACTACTAACAATTCATTATTAAGTAATATATATAATTATAGATACTCTCAGATAGAAGTCTTTAATTTAGTAATATTAAATTGAATCTATAACTTAGAATACTCTTTCCGCCAGAATGTAATAACTTATTACTAATCTCATTCTATTAAGTAAGCTTTATTAAAGAGGATATACTCATTCTTATAATACTTTAAATCATAAATTTAAAAAAAGATATAAGAAATAGATAAAGATCTAGTATTAGTCTCACTAATATTAAATTCTTAAGAAGTACTTGAAGATAGATCTTATAATATAAGTTATATTAATAATTATAATAATCAGCTTAGAATTTTATAAGAGATTTAAAAAGACTACTTATTAAATACTTAAATAATTATAAATAATAATACTTAAAATATAGTAAATTTAATATTAATATTAGTTTTATCATAATTATAATAATAAATTAAAATATATCTAAAAATCTCATAATTTTATTATTATAATAATAAAAGAGAGTGATTATTAATATCAAGTAATTTTAATTACACTAATTATACTAATTATTACACTAATTAATACTGAATCATTTTAGTAAGCTTTAGCTTACTAAAAAATCTGATTTCTACTTAAAGACTTATTTAAAATAGATGATTTTAAATAAGATTATTTAAATTCTTCTCATAAACACAAGCCTTCATCCATCCTTATAAAGTCTTTTTAACAGTTAGCATTTTCAGAATCTTTTAATAATTAACTTTTTAATCTGAATAAATTTCAAATTCATACTTAATATAATAAACCCTATTATCAGATCATCACTTAACAGACTTAGAAAGATTAACTTATTTCTTATTCTATATAGTCTATATATAGCGTAAGAGATCTCGAATTTTCTTATTAAAAAATAGATGAGATTTATAATAATTTACTAGAAAACTATTAATATCTATATTATTATAATCATTATCATAATTTAATAAACTTATCTTTTAACTACTTAATTCAATAATTATTAATACTAATTAGAAACTAGTATTTTGCATTATTAATCTTCATTCTTTTCTTAAAGTAAAAGATTAAATCTAAAGATGTTAATATTATCTTAATTTCCGAAAGCTAATTAATTTAATTATAAAATTCACGCTTAAATAACTTAAAGCTAAAGTTATTAATTATATTCTTAATAAGAAGACTAATCATCTTAATATAATAATTAGTATAATAACTTTAGATTCACATATCTTTTTTAAACTTAAGCTATATTCACAGCAATCTTAACTTCTTTAATAATAAGAACGCGCTTTATATTATTATTAAAGACTTAATTATCTTTAATAATATAATTTTAAATAATAGTAAGAAGATTAATATTCTAACTATAGTCTTCTTCTTTAAAGTCGTTTTTTATAAGTTTCTTTACATTATATTCATTAATATCAGTCTAATAAACATCATTATTAATATTATTAAAGTCTAAATTCTCATACTTAATAATATATTTCTTCTCTTCTTCTTAAATACGATTTAATAATATCTTTATTTCATTTTTAATTATCTTTTCACTCTATTCTGCGTTAATTCTATTTAAGATTAATATAAATATTAATATAAGCAGATTAAATATCTTATTACTTTATTTATAATTTCTGAAGTTCTGCTATAAGATAAGCATTCTACTCTTCTTTATTTATATACTTCTATTCACTT
>JAABUK010006905.1_pt1 | contig 16652 bp, 18 predicted proteins | sample 5559141 | NCBI WGS metagenome assembly JAABUK01 (sample SAMN10711869, study PRJNA513367) | rock metagenome | isolation source: Antarctica rocks | place: Antarctica: Victoria Land, Pudding Butte nord | collected 2016-01-03
GACTGCCAGACACTGAGGCTAAGTGGGAAACCCTGCACGTCTGCTGCTAGCTTTGTTGACACGCTTTGTGGCTAGCAGTCAGGTAGCAGTTGGTTTCATACCTACTAGTGATGCAGGGCCTGCCAAAAGACCGGTTCCAAAGATCATTGTGCAGATTTGCTGCTAGCTGTCGGCCAACTGCTCAATGATCTTTGGAACCGGTCTCTTGGCAGGCCCTGCATCATTACTAGGTATGAGAAGATGATGATGATGATAAGGATCCTGCGACATGCACGCACATCAGCAGTGCAAGCACTGTCAGCAGGGACAAATTTGCACCAGCTGCTGGTGTGGCAGTTTCAAGGTCCTCATGTTAAATGACCAGGGAAGTTTGGCTTGGGACAGGCAAGCTTGCTAAATGGCAACAGTGTCTTCATTTGTGCAGGGTCCAAAGATAGAGGGAGGCCATGCCTCTGCACGCAGCCTGTCTTTTGATGGCCAGTCTGCTGCTGCAGCTGCCAAGAGTGGGGTTCCAATTGACCTCATGACTGTGGCGGCCAGAGTTGACGCAGGTAGCAGGCAGCTTGTGTTAGGCCACTTGCCCAGCAGTGACATGTCAGAATGCACATGAGCAAACGTATGATGAGAAAAAAGGAAGAAGAGTGCAGCTTGTACTTGGTCATTTGCCCACCAGTGACATGTCAGAAAGCACATGAGCAAACGTATGATGAGAAAAAGGGAAGAAGAGTGCAGCTTGTACTGGGTCATTTGCCAAGCAGTGGCATGTCAGAAAGCACATGAGCAAATGCATGACAAGAAAAGAGAGAGAGTTGTGCGTGACATCCTTTGCCCAGCCTCAAGTCTGATGGATGTGATGCATTCAGTGGATGCCGCCGTCATATCACTGCTGTTCCAAGCTGTGTTGCATACCAATCTTGCATGGCTCAGGCAGAGTGTTTGCAAGAAAAATCATTTTCTTGTGATGTAGGTGTGTACTCCAATAGCAGCAGAGGTATCAACGCCTTTGCAGCTGATGTTCAGTCTGTCTGTGATCTGTTCCGAGCTGCAAGCAGGCGTAGCAACAGCAGCTTTGCTGGCGAACTCAACACCAAGAATGCATCAGCAATGGCAGATCTGGTTTCTCTTCGCATGGAGAAGCTGCTGAGTCAGCATCATGGGCTGGCAGTGCCTGATCAGGCACCCACCCCTGCGAAGAAGCTGAAGAAGGGCAGCAGTGCTGAGTCATCCCCTGGCTCGTCAAGTGAGCCTGGAAGCTCTAACGAGAAAAATATCAACATCATTGAAGACTTGGCAAGGTATGGCATACATCTGGATACACAAAAGCAGGCAGCTGCATTGTTGCCCATGATGCAAAAGTTGGTGTGATTGACACAGCTTGCAGCTTGCTCAAGTTTTGGGCGAGTTTGTGCATGACACAGCCTGCAAATTTGCTGAAACCCTAAATGTAGCCGTGTGCATGGCACAGCCTGCAATTTGCTCAAACTCTGAAACTAGTTGTGCATGACATAGCCTGCAGTTTGCTCAAGCCACTAGAGCGCTGTGCTACTTCCCCCGGTCACAATCTTGCATCAAACCACCAAAGTTCCAACCATCAAACTTTGTTACCTTTTGCGTTGTGTGACTGTGCAGACCGTTTGCCCCCTGGGAGGGGTGCTGCGTGTGCTGGGAGGATGAGGACCGCAAGCACATCCTGTTGTGCGACAAGTGTGATGCCGAGTACCACACCTACTGCCTAGACCCTCCTCTGGAGGATGTGCCTGAAGGTACACCCTTCTGCCCCATGCTCTGCAAAGTACAAGGACCTGCTCTGTCTGCAAACAAAAGAAAAGAAAAGAAAGGAAGCTTTGCAGCAATCATAACAGCCTAGACCCTCCTCTGAAGGATGTGCCCAAAGGTACACCCTTGTGCCCCATGCTCTGCAAAGTAATAGGACCTGTTTTGACGGGGGAAAAAAGGAAAGAAAAGGAAACAGAAAGGAAAGAAAAGGAAACAGAAAGGAAAGAAAACTTACAGCGTAAAGAAAGGAAGACTTTACGCAATCATAACAGGAGCCTCTTAAGGCGGCAGCACAATCATAGGTCAACCATAGGTCAACCATAGGTCATAGCCCAAAGGGAGAGGGAAAATCCTAAGCCTAAAGTGTTTTTGTCTGCAAAGCGTGGACTGGAAGCTTGTAGGTCTGTCCATGCATTGTAGCTTTCACAACCCCACAGGCTGCTATGCTACATCGCGCTGCTGAGGGGCTGTTGGCCTGTTGCTGAGGGGTAACAGGTCAAAAGCCCTCAGTGACATGCGCTTTACTGAATGTCTACAAGCTTGCTGCGTGCCCATTTCTCAACATGCGACTTCTGAACAGGACCGAACGCACAGCGTGTCAGACAGACATGCAGCTCTGAACAGGACCTTACACACAGCATGCCAGACAGACACGCACTTCACAGCAGGACCAAATGCACAGCATGGCAGACAGACATGCCCCTCAAACCTGTCTGAAGACTCTGAGCTGCGCTGCAGGGGAGTGGTTCTGTCCAAGGTGCAAGTCTGAGTTGGAGTTGGACAGCAGCAATGAGCCCATGCACAGCAGCCTGGTGCCCACCCGCCTCATGAAGCAGGAGGACTGCTACAGAAGCCTGGCTGCAGCCCTTGGTATGCCTCCTGCCCAGTCACATTGCTGTCGCATGCTCAGGCCTATGTGTCCCGCTTACAGAGTCGACCTGTTGTACATAACAGCTGTACTGAAGTGAGCTATGCAAACTGCACAAGTACTGTGTCAAACTGTATCAGCTGTGTTGTACTACAGAGTGCTGTGCTGTACTGTACTACATTGGACTGTACTACATTGGACTGTACTACATTGTACTGTACTACACTGTACTGTACTGTACTACACTGTACTGTACTGTACCGTACTATACCGCACTGTACCGTACTGTACTGTACTGTACTGTACTGTACTGTACCACACTGTACCACACTGTACCACACTGTACAACACTGTACTGTACTGTACTGTACTGTACTGTACTGTGCTGTGCTGTGCTGTACCATACTGTACTGTACCGCACTGTACCGCACTGTACTACACTGTACTGTACTGTGACTGTGATCGTACTGTGACTGTACCTTTTACTGTACTGTACTGCACAGAGAAGTCTGGTACCAGTGACACATAAAGCCGGTCCTCCTACCGTTTGATGACACATCAGACTGCACAAGGCATGTGGTCAGATTTGTATCAAATTACCAACATGCCTGCACATGCTTATTCACCTGCAGGGCAGCAGGAGTATCATGAGTTGACAGCAGGGCAGAGGGTGCAGATTGCAGTCCTGCTGTGCAGCCTTGCCACATCAGCTGGTGTGACACGCAGCCAGGTGACAGATGCCGAGGACAGCAAGAAGGAGATGCGCAAGGAGCAGCTGGCTGTCAAGACCAAGCTCAAACGGTAAATTACTTGTATCCCTCCGCAGCTGGGCTTGCTTGGATGACTGTAAGAGAGGTTGATGCTGCTAATGCCTCAGGTGGCTCCTACCATGGCTGCCCAAAACACAGCCCTGCCCTGATTTTGGCATCAGGAGCGACAGACTGCAATTGTCAGCTCTTCTTGAGTCGACATACGCCTGAATGACATCTAAGCATTTTGCACGCACAGCCGGCCATAGCACCCACCGATCTAGTCAAGCAGCTCTGTCAAAGTACTTTAGGTGTATCAGGACCGTCTTGTATCTGGTTTTCTAGATCGATACCGTGCTTTACTGCATCTTCAGGAAGCCTTCACACTGTTCAAGCATCAGTGCTGTATGCAGGGAAGAGAAGGAAAGAGCTGCTGCAGCAGCTGCAGATGCAGCTGAGGCTCAGTCAGCGCCTGCTGCAGAAGGCAAGGAGGCAGCTGAGAAGGCAGCCAAGAAACTTGAAGGCAATGCCAGGTAGGACAGCTTGCACTGCATGTATCCTCTATTAAATTTTAAAGGTGAATTTCCAGGCCAAATAAAAACCACATGTAGACTTTGGGCCAGAATCAGTCTGTTGTCAGCAGCAGCTTGCTGACAGGCATGCCATGACACCTCTCTTTCTGACAACAGAATAGTATGACATGCAACAGCTTGTGCCGCGGGTCTGACAACCGTCGCCTTGTTTGCCCTATCACATTTGTGCAATGACTACCATCCATGTGTCTGCATCACCAACATGTGCAGCTTGCTTTGATCTCCCAAGCACGCTTACTGTGCAAGGTTGATGTAGGCCATGAGCCAAGCCAGGGTTCATTTTCCCCCTTGTTGTGCCTGTATCACTATCATGTGCAATCTGCCAAAATGCCCAACTGTGCAAGACTCAAGTGATACTTTGTGGCATAGAGCTCGAGCCAAACAAGTGGCCAATTATTCCATTGTTGTGTCTGCATCATTGGCGTGTGCAGTTTCTGCATCATTGGCGTGTGCAGTTTGCTTCATCTCCCCAGATGCCCTACTGTGCATGGCTCACATGATGCTTTGTGGTGTAAAGCTTGAGCCAAGCAAGTGGCCAATTCTTCCATCATTGAGTCTGCATCATTGGCGTGTGCAATCTGCTTCATCTCCCCAGATGTGTAAGGCTCACATGCTGCCTTGTGGTGCAGGACAAGGGCCAAGCAAGAGGCTGATGCTGCAGCTGATTTACAGCGAGACCTTGCACGCATTGAAGAGCTGACAGTCGAGATCAGGTCAGTCTCATGCTGTACAGATTCCCAATTGTGGCATGTGTACCATGGTCTTTGCATCGTCAAAATCACAAATGCAACATGTGCACCAATATTTGCATGCGTACCGGTCCTGTGTGCCACAAATTTGGTGTTTGGTCACTCCTTGGTATATCCACTGCACAAACTGTTACACGCAAGTCTTGTATAGCCAAGCGTGTCCCTTCTGCTTTGGCAGCTCAAGGTAGTTGGTGGGACTGCAGGACCAGCTGTGTGCCAAAGAGGGCTGTGTGATCTGTGCCCAATTCCCTTGCAGCTTTGGAAGGTCCTATAGGGCGCTTTATGTGCGGTGTTTGTGCTGCATTGCTCACTCAATAGATGTGTATACTCATGACGTGACCTGCAGTATTTGCCTCACAGGAAGTGTTCCTTGCGCAAAGACATGTTGGGCTATGACCGGCACTGGAACCGCTACTGGCTGCTGGAGGGAAGCTGCCCAGAAGCTGTGACCTCTGATGACGCACCAGCTTCAGCATGGGTGTATGTTGAAAGGTGTTTGGCACCACCAGGGCAGGGCCAAGGGCACCCCAGGGGCTCTTCAAATTCTGAAGACGAAGAGTTGCCTCTGGGACAGCTGGCACAGCGTGATGGCCTAGAAGGTCAGCGTGCAAAGCGCAAGAAGGTGCAGATCCCTGATGACCAAGGGGAGGCTCACTCCTGGGGCTGCTACAAGACAGCAGAGCATGTTGGCAAGCTGATTACCTTCTTGGACTACAGAGGTACTTCCTGAAAAGTGACAGTGCATGACTTGACTGAGGCAATGCAACATGTCAGGCTCATGCAGCAGCTCACTGATGCCGTCGATGGATCAGTCAATGCGGCTGATAGTCATGTTCCCAGTGTTTAGTCGGGCATCAATTGGTGTGCACAGCAAAGCCAGCATCCAGTTGAGTCCAAGCACACCACGTTGACATCCTCCCTCTATTCTAGCAAAGGTCTCACTTGACTCTGTCAAATATGAGCTTCTTGTTTTTGCAGTCTTGCAGCACCAAGACTCTGTCCTAGACCAAACAGGCTTTGTTCGAAGTGCAAACCACTAAATCAGTGATTGGCAACTGCACCTTGCTTGCAGGCATCAGAGAAGGCCATCTGCAGAAAGCCCTACAAAAGGTCCGTCCCAGGTTGCCCTCAGCAGCTTCCTTGGCAGCCGCCACTGCAGCTGCAGAAGCAGCAAAGCAGAGGGCTCTGCAAAGGGCCCTTCCCAAGCTAGCCTCATCAGCTTCATTAGCAACTTCAACACAAATTGAAGAGGAGGCACAGCAGCCTTCTGCCACCACCCAAGCAGAAGCTGCCCCAGCAGGGGCTGCTTCAAGTGCGCATGAGGACATGGCTGCTACTGCCCTAGTAGGGCATTCTGTAGCTGCCCCTGCTCCAGTTTCTGCTGTCAACGGCCCTAGCCCAATGGATATTGACACGGCGCCAACTCAAGATTCAGGAAGTGCTCAAACCTCAGGGCTTCAACCTGAGTACTTAAAGATGATAGCAGCTGATCCAACAGTTGTAGCAAAATCAGAGGAAGGTCAGAAAGCTGAGACATCCAAACAGGCTGTTGAACAATTGCCAGCCAGTGAGCTCGAAAGGTCAGTCACCTTCTCAAAGATTATGCTGTTGGCTATCAGCATGGGTATCAATGATGTAAGTGTGGCAAGCACGACAGAAGCCTGATACAGTTGTAACTTACAAGTGAACCTGTCTCAGGGCCGTCCCAGCGCTCTCACTTGAGCACTGCGCAACAGCACACATGCATCAGTGGGACAGACACTGCTGGTTGTAGAGCCCATGCCATCTAGGCTGCCTTGTTCCCTGCATCAGTTGTATGCTTCCAAGCTGATTCTGTGACATGGCTGTCCAGGTGCAGAGGCGAGATCGGGGCTTTTGCCAGCGGCCTTGCCCCTGAAGCATATGATTCTGTGAAGGGCAGTGAGGCTCGTCAGCAACAGTGGCAGCTCCTGCTGGCCATGGCCATGCGCTCTCAGGTAACTTCCTTTTTGCAGTGTGAAGACATCCATTCTCTCGCAGCGCACTCCCTGATTGCAGATTCTAGCTCCTAGCTGTGTACTTAGCAGGCAGAACCTGCAATCAGGAAGTGCACTGCGAGAGAATGGATGTCTTCACATAACAAAAGGGGGCCAGACAAGATTTGCCTGTTCAATCCTACATTGCAGACTTTCAGACTTGCTGTGCCATGTCTCAGTACAGTCGACTTGATTCAGAAGAAAACACTACACCTTTCGGCAGCAATTTGAAGAGACGTTCAGTATGCTACTGGGCTGCCAGACTCAACACAGCACACGTGTACTGACATGCCTGAAACATCTCCCCAGCATAGAAACACATTTTTACTGTCCCCAGACGTTTCTGTAGATTTCCACTGTGGGGATGGCATATCTGATAGAAAACAGATGCTTTGGGATTGAGTAGAGCTGGCTGTGCCTCACAGGAGCTGATGGCAGCAACATTGCTGCTGGAGAACATGCTACGCAACGAGAGGTTCAAGCCACACTGGCGCATCTGCAACATGCCTGCTCCCAGCCCAACCACTACAGGTACACCCCAAGCCTAAGCACGTAGTCACAGACACGCAGAGGTATCTGCCTGTCCCTTTTCGTTTACTTGAACAATGGAAGGTATACGAATCAAAGATTCGTTTTGGCAAAGAAACATACTGCAAATAGAAGGGATGCAATGATTTATCGTTTTTATCACTTTTGCCCTTGTTATCTTGATGTGACAGGCTGATACAGCGTGCAATGAAATTGTATTCACTGCAACTGGTAGCAGCAGCCGGGCTGATGTGTTCATGAGGGGCTACCTGAGTCACTGAGTGTCATTTGTGACCTCATGAGCAAAATGCTGCTTTACAGTGATCGAGATGATCTGCAGTGATCTTCAAGGCGCGCCAGTTCATGTTCCAACCCCCCAGAAAGTGCTATCTGGTGACATGCATCTGTGGAGTTTGGCCTGAGATGCAACAGCTGTTGGATGCGCCAATCACACTCATCCCTGATGTCAGGTGACAGCTCAACCAAAGGAGCCTTTGCACTGCAGGATCTTTTGCCGCTGTCAAGCTGCGCCTGCATGCTCTCAAGGCCGCTGTGAAGAAGACTGTTGGCGCTGCAGCAGCTGCCGCAGCAGTTACGAGGGAGGTGGGTGGGTATCCACATGCGGGTGGGGGTTACTCCTTCAGGCAGCGTAAAGCTGCTGGAGCCCTTGCAGAGCCCTCTGCAGGTCACACCCTCACCATGTTTAGGGTTTAGGGTTATATTTTGGGTTCAGACCCTAAACCCATAAATCTTTGCTCCGTTTTATCGTGGCTGCTGGCAAGGAATTAGCGGATGCACTTTGCTGTCACAGTGCCTAATAAATGTCACAATTTGTACAGTGCATACAATCTCAAACTGCAATGAATGATGTACGCTCCACTGTGTACAACATCATGCTGGTACGGCCTCTGAGGCACATCAGTTTATGTTTTGAGCCCCAGAGGGTGCTGCCTGGTGACATGCATCTCTGCAGTGTAATACGTGGCTGGACTAGAGTTGTGGTGTAGCATATGCTAGATTGGCTCGGTATAGCCCAGCGCAGCATTGCAAGTCCAAAAGTGCTGGTGGCGTAATGCCACGTCACAACGTGCTTGCTCATGCGGCTGTGTCATGCCTGTTCTTCAGCGCCAGAATGTGCTTTTCCTGCCCCAAAGATGAATGAGGGTACCCTCCTCTACCTGGCAGTCTTGCGGCTCTCGTCCTGCCCTTGGTAGTGGCCACCTGTGGTCATGTTGCCACAAAACTGCTGCCCTGTCTTTGTCCAGTATCTACTATCTGCCTTGCACGCAAGTTTCTCTGCCTTGCATAGACCTGACAGCACTTGTTGGAAGTGTGGTTTCACCAAAGTTTGTGCATCACTTGTAAGCAGCTGTTTGGTGATGCAGAGGACAGTGCAGAAGAAGAGCCGGCTGCTGTGAAGCCAGCTCGGGCAGGTGTGAAGCGTACACGGGCTGCAGCCAAGCATACAGGTGATCCAGCATGTGCCACATCATACATGTGTGTGTTGTACTCACATATGTACATACACTCATATACATAGATATACATATACACTCATATACATAGATATACATATACATATGTATACATGTGTATGTATATGTATATTTACATACATATGGCATTTGCCAGCAGAGGCCGAGCAGAGCCAGCGACCTTACTGTCCTAAGACACACATGCAGAGCATTCAATATAGTTTTTGTATAGTGCATCTGTATTCTTTTGCAGCAGCAGTCTTTGGCGAATATCTGGTTGGCCTTGAGCCAACTCGCTGGACAATGAGCAGGTTCTCAGCAAGACTCACATCTTGTGGTTCTATGCAGCAGGGTTGTGTTGGCTTTGGCAACACAAGGAGCTCCCTCCTTTATGCAGCAACAATGTTTTCATTGAAGCTTATCCTCATGCGCCGACTTGCGTGGTTTTGCAGATGAAGAAGAAGGGTTGGATGATGATGAAGCACTGGCTCGCCGACTGCAAGAGCAGGAGGATGCCCTGGCCACCCGGGGCAGGGCCACCAGAGGAGCCCTCAGAGTGACCCTCAAGCCTAAGCCAACGGCTCAGAAAGGCCCCATCAGGGGCAGTGGGTCTAGGGCAGTCAGGAGCAGCAGTCGGCTGAAGCCCCAGGCTGCAGAATCCAAAGAAGGTCCAACAACAAGGGGTAGAGGTTCAGCAGGTGTGCGTCTAAAACCCATTTGGACAATGTCATTGCATAGCAGCTGTGATGCTGTCTAGTAGCAGTGCATGATATGCTTGACACGTTTGGGCACAAGCATGCTGCCAAGTCACACTGCACAACTGCAGTTTCAAACTTTGGCTTAAGGCATTTTCACCGCAAGGAAGGAAGTTGCCTTGCATGAAGCTATTGCTTTTGGGCAGCATTTGAGATATCGCCTAAGCATCAAAGATGTCATGCATCACAGCTCAACTGACCTTGTTTACATTGCAGGCATGCGTACAACTCGCAGCCAAGCTCAGGAGGAAACCTACTCCTCCTCTTCAGAGGACGAAGCAGAGGGTGCATCTGGGTCAGGCAACTCTGAGCCTAATGACTCCAGCCCAGCTCAGGTGTGACGCGTGTGACAGAACTGCCTGAGGTGTCTGCAAAGTTGCTGTCTGCTGTTTTCCTCCTGTCTGTGTTGCAATGCTACTGTCCTCAGCAATTGCAAATCATGTTGCAGGATCCTCCTCTCACAATTCACTAGTGCCATGCGCTTCTTGCAGGTTGACGGCAGCAATTCTGATGAGGCAGGAGCCAATGAGAATCCAATGCTAGCAGACTCAGAGTCTGATCACAGCAGTGCCGCCCAGGAAAAGCATGTCAAGAGGTCCAAAGACCGAGCATCAGAATCAAGACATTCCTCCAGAGATTCGTCTCTAGCTAGGAGCACCAGGGCGGTCAAGCCTGTAGCTGAGACCAAAGCTGTTGAGGGTCGCAAAAGGCTTAGAAAAGCTTCGTAGGTGTCATGACTAGGCTCAACCGACAAGAGTCGCTGATTGAAGTGTGACATATCTTGTATACAATCTGCTGTATGTTTTGGTGCTTTCATTAGACTTAAGCTGTGACATGTAACAATACAGCCCCTATTGACGCTGTTACTGTAGTGATGGCTACGTGGACACAGCTCATTACGACCATCTTCAAGTGGAGACCTGCTGTTATGCACCACACAGGATAAGATGTATCAGCACATCGCTGACATCTTGTGCGCTCATCAAGTCGGGCCTTGCGTTGACTTCAACCCTGATGCTCAAGACTCTGTTGGATTATATGCTTGGATGCATGTAAAGACTATAAAATGCCGTGTTTTGTTTGTTACAGGATCTATACAAATTCATTTGCACTGAAATGTGATCATCAAAGCGCTGTCTCACAATTCTCATTCTGCTCAAACTATTCATTCCGACTTGCATCTCAGTCACAAGACAAACATGCTGATGCTGCAAGAGTTGATTCCTTCCCTAAATCACAACACAAGATGCCTTGAACACAAGGCCGTATCAGTCAAACATCTCCTGATACATCAAATCTGCAGTCCACCATCAATACCCAACATCAGGTCCAGAAACTGTTGTTACACTTGAGATGCACCCACATGCCCCAAAACACCGTTTATCAAGACAGCTCCAAAGCTGGCCCAGTTGCAAATGATAGCGAAGCGGTTGCTGGCTGCACAGTCTTGCCAAACTTGACATCAGCTCCCAAGCCTGTCTGGTGACGGGTTGACAGCATTGGCCTGCCAGCACGACTCCTGGATGCAGTGACAGCTCTGCGACGTGCCTGTGTCACATCAGCAAAGATCAGCAATGATCACGTGCAAGATTCACGAGGACAACACACAGACAGTTTCCCCATGAACACAGTGCTGCTTCCGCATTCATGCAGTACAAGCATGCCAAATGACCTGAAATGTATGCAGACAAAGCCACATGTGTGTCTTGCCCTGTGGCATGATCTACATCTGTTCTGCTCAAGTACACCTGGTTGCAGGTGTGCTCAGAAAGCAAGGTGTACGATGAGAATGACCTGTACCTGCTCTTTCTTCTTAGCAAACGTGGCACGCAGAGCCTCAAAGAAGCAGAAGAACACTGCACTGTTGATGCCATTGGACAACGCACGCGCTCCAACTCCCCTGCACATCCAGGCAAGACTGTCAATGCAGCACATGTACTGATTGACAAAGTGTCAAAACAAGGCAGTCTCATCAAGTTGGTGGCGAATTGTGAGTTTGGGGGGACAAAACAGCAGACTGCAATAGCATTGAGCCTCACAAACACATCTACTGGGCAGCTACATAGCAATGATTGGACAAATGAATGGCCAAAGCCCAACAGTGGGCTTCCCACAGCAGAGCCCTCATTTGACCTGACTTGGCAATGCACTGAGTTCATACTAGCAAGATAAATATTGCCACACAGGCCACTGTAATACCTGAAGAAGTACTTGGGACCTCCTTGTGCAAGCACAGCTCGAGATGCACTCATCATGGTGGGGCGCGATGCAGCAGTGCACATCATGTTTGTCTTGATGACATCCAGTGGAGTAGTGGCTGCAGCTGCAAAGGCTCCAGCGCAAGCACCCATAGCAAAGTCTTCCTGCAACACATTACCTTCATCAACATGGATGCGCTGAGTGCATGTCACAGGCTTCACATGATCCAGCAGGAAAACGTTTTCAGCCTCACATTGGAAGCAATTGCAACACACTAGCAAACAGATCAAAAAAGCCGCAAGTTGGCATGTACACTGGAGACAGGACACTGCAGCACATCTGAGATCATGTTGCAGTGCATGCAAAGCAAACAGGCACACTGTAAACAGCAAAATGGTGCTCACCTGCACATTGGCCTTTCTGCCATCATTCAGTCGGCGGTGGACCTGTCTTAAGGTCTCATATGCAGCAAACTTGAAAGCCATGTCAGGGACATCTTCCAGCAGAGTGGGCAGGTAGCCAGTGAAGAGGCCTCTGACACCAGCTGCTTCAGTGATAGCACCAGCTGCCTTGAAGACATTAGGGTAGACCCCTGCTTGAACTGATCTGATGCACACCGCTAGAGGAACCTTGACAACGCTGCCTCCTGCTGCTGCCATGCCACCAGCAACAAAGGCAATCTGACCTGGAGCCAGTGTGGTAGATGTGCTGAGCATGTTTGACGCTGCTCCATAGAAGGCAAAGTAGGTACCAATGGCGATCCCTGCTCCTGAGGCTGCACCAATGACGCCCCTGTACAAGCTGGCAACTTTGGGAATGGCTTTGGAAACTGCTTTCTGGGCTTTGGCTGCAGTTGCAGCAGCATCGGCTCCAGCTGGAGGGATGAGCTTTGCTATCTTGGAAAGAGGCCGCTTGGCAGCTGTGCCGCCTTGTGACTGCATCCTGACTTTAAGAGTGTCCAAAGGGTGAATTGTGCCCTGTGAGGCTGCTCTAGCCATAGCGCCAGCAAGAACATCGCTTGCTGGCTTTGTGTCCACCCTGGGAGGTGGTGGAGGAGGAGAGGGAGGTGCTGAAAGGGATGCTGACTGGCTGTTCAATACACTCTCAGAAAGGGCAGCTGTGGCAGATGCAAAGCGCATGCTGCCACCACGTCTCCTTTTGGCTGAACTGTTGTCTACAGAAAATTCGAACTTCACTTGTGGTGTCCACACCTCTGGCTGCTTTATTGTTGACATTCTCTCACTAGCTCTCTGATCTATCAGCTCAAAACTACCTAGCTCTCACACTCTACGAGCTGAAGCTGTTTAACAATTGCTTTGACGCCTGTGTAAGGCGCCGGGACTCCCTTGCCGACCTGCACATGCGACCGTACTCGATGACGATCATAGACCGGTACACATCGGTAAATGTGGTAGTAGACAGCCTTGAAGCGACCGCAAACACAACCCACCGGAAGTAAGCTAGCTAGAGTGATGACAGGTCGCTGACTGAGGGCAGGAGTTACGACAGACTCCTTTAGCCGCTGAAGGCTGAGAAGCTCTTCCTGTGTATGAAGATCACCGCCACGAAGATCAAGAAAACCAGGCAAGAGCTGCTGGTTATCGAAGGCACCGATAGTCTGCTTGAGATTGCACTGCAAGTTGAACTCAGTAGGTCAGTCTGTGATGCCGCATCTAGAAGCCATCACAAGGTCAAACCAACCAAGCTGCAGCCTACCGTTTCCCGTTGCAAGTAGCCTGTGTCCTCAACTCTTGCTGAAAGAGTAGCGCAGCTTGAAAGCAAGCAGGTAGTCCACAGCAACACCTGCATCAGACCTATTGTTAGCCAAATAGATGACAGCTCCAGGCGGACAACATAGTTGCGGCAATTTGAAAAAGAGCCTGAAAGGAATCCATCAGATCTAACCTCTAGGTAGCAGATAGCAAGCAGGGAATAATAGACTTTACAGCGCTTCATGAAAGTGGGTCAGTGGCTGGGTGAGCAACATCAGAAGAAAGAAACATCAACTGATTGCCAGTGCCAGGAACGGTGTCAAGCTCTTGATGTGGTTCCGATGTGAAAAAATGCTCAATACAGCAATTAACAGTTTCAATGGCGCAGCAAGACACCGATCGTCCGCTGCAGCCTCAGTGTCTTCGGCGCTTTGACGCTTCGACCCAGGTCCCCAAAACCCGGAAAATGGGCGGAGGAAAATCATTGCCTGATTTGGCAGGCCTACATGTGCTTTTTGCCCGCGCTGTTCCCGGAAGTAATGGCGCGCAATACATCGCAATCTAACGCAGATCTGATTGCAGATGCACTAGATTCTGCAACGTATGTGCCGTACTCTCTGGCGTTCCAGTTGCTCAGCTTGCTTTGTGACCTGTGTTCGAGGACGCACGTCCGCGCACAATCAGAGCCCGGAGCAGGTATGTCAAGTGGGACGTGACTGTGCCGTGAACCCGTGACGCTGTCTTCCGCTTGGTCCGCTGCTCTGGGGTCTCGAGTGCACGCTGGCAAAGCTGACCAGCAAATGGTAGCGTTGCTCGAAGCGGCCACTCAACGCATATCGATATGAGCACATTCTCTTATATTACGCCTCCTGTGCAGCTTTGCTCTCTGTTTGCAGTGCAGGCCAAGCTCTGGCACTTGAGACCAGTGTGACTATGCCACTGAGGCATTTCTATTCATGTTTGTTGTCAGTGATTGAGCACGCTGCATGAAGGATTTACTACACAGGGCTTTCACAGGAAGTGTCAAAGTCTTAGCACACAGATCATGTGTGTACTCTTCGCTATGGCCTGCACGGGCCAACAGTTGTACGCCTGATACAGGCTAGCAGCTTCATGCCCAATACAGAACGGTGTTGCAGGCTTGTTGCGTTTTAGCCTGCCACTGGGAAAAACCCAATGGGAGGCCTCATACAGATACTGTTCAACTTTCAAATGACCCGTGTTACGTTCCCCACATTGTTCTGTACCCCAAATGGCGAATGCCAATTATGACGTCATTAGTTTCCCAATGGCAGGCGCGGCCATCCCAACAGTTGACCAACATTGCTACCTTCCTGTTCACAGTGTTGTATCCTAAGTCTTATAAGACTTGCAACATTAACGTGATGTGTCATTCTTGTACTTTTAACATACAACTATATGTACGCTGTTATGGCTGTCAGGAGCAGCATGTGTACACAAGATATGTTTGAACATGTGTATTGTTTGACTGTGTGTGTGGTCACTACTGAGTCACAGACCCTCATATACATATGTAGATGTTTTTAGCTAGATGTGTAGATGTCAATATCTTGTAAAACATATTGTGCGCTCATATACATTTAGCTTGAATAGTAGGGCTAATGAGTGCCAAGCATCAGGACACCAGATTGAAGCGTGGCCTCTACATGCATGCATGAGGATATGTATGTCATTATGAGAAGCTGTTTGAGCGCTCCTGGAACAGCTAGATCATGGGATGCTCAATGAGTGTCTGGGACATTTGATGTATTGAGTTTGAAGTTCAGGTTGCTTTGCCAGCAACATACTTCCTAGCAAGCACTATCTGCAACAGATGCATGGCACACTTTTCCTGAGTGGTACGAATTCGATGACCAACACGGCAGTCTGCCTGTTAACCCATCTGGCTTCGGAGCCATGACTAAGAAATTTGTTTTCGTCTGGGATCTAGTCTGGGATCCCTGAACTGAGTGCAATTTTAGGCACATGTGCGGTTCCGACAGTAGCTAGAGCCAACTTGTCGAAGTGCCGCGACGTCATTTGTCCACCACAGTGACAGCGAAGTCAGATGTATACGTGCCACGCTCATTGCGCTCGTGCTGGCCCTTGCTCGCATCCGGCACCAATTGCAAGCGTCCCTCATTTTCCGTTGTTCCGTGATCGTCTCCACCAGAAATGCACAGCTACGCCGAGCACCAGCGGAAGGTTCCTGACGTCTTGCGCTGCAACAGTTGTCACAGAACAAGCTGCAGCTGTCACAGCAGACACGCGTCGCGGCATCAAAAACAATGCCACAGAGCTAATTGGAGATACACCTATGGTTTGCATGTTGACCTAACACACTTTCTGCATCCTTGCTGCGGTTGTCTCTAATCTCTGATAGTAACTGATGTACGCTATGTAGGTTTATCTAAACAAAGTGAACGAAAGATGTTTTGCTCGAATCGCTTGTAAGCTGGAGCTTATGGAGCCTTGCACAAGGTAGCTGTGCCAGCAAGGCTTGGAATAGGCCTTCATGAGACTTGGTTGTCAGATCAGTTGTTCACTGCTATATCATGTTTGGCATGCAGTGTGAAAGACAGAATTGCTTATAACATGATCAATAAGGCAGAAGAGCAGGGTATCATCACACCTGGCAAGACAATTCTGGTGAGGGACAGCTGTCAAAGACTTATATCGTCCAAAATATCTGTGACTGCTCAAGCCTTGGCATGTTGAATTGGCAGGTTGAGCCAACCAGCGGCAATACTGGTGTGGGTCTTGCATACATAGCTTCCGCTAAAGGCTACAAGCTGATTCTGACAATGCCTGACACCATGAGCACAGAAAGGCGCATCCTGCTGAAAGCTTTTGGCGCAGACCTGGTCCTCACTCCTGGCAACAAGGTACAGTTAGGCCACCACAAAACTGTGGATTTCAGCAGCATCTTGTCGCAAATGTCAAGCATCACACTGCCAATTGTCCTTCTGCTGCTATCGTTCTGTACATGTGACAAGTGTCAAGCCAGGCAAGCATGATTGAGGCGCTTGTGAGGTCCAACATACACCTGTTGCACACTGATGAAAGCAGCATGAAGTGTGCAAAACGCTTACAGCTATCTGATGTCTGCAGGGCATGACAGGAGCCATCAGCAAGTGCCAGCAGCTTGTTGACTCCACACCCAATGCTTTTTGCTTGCAACAGTTTGAGAACCCCGCCAATCCTGAAGTACACTACAAGACCACAGGGCCAGA
>JAABUK010006906.1_pt1 | contig 16651 bp, 16 predicted proteins | sample 5559141 | NCBI WGS metagenome assembly JAABUK01 (sample SAMN10711869, study PRJNA513367) | rock metagenome | isolation source: Antarctica rocks | place: Antarctica: Victoria Land, Pudding Butte nord | collected 2016-01-03
TCGCCGTTGGTTACGGCGGCGTGGCGGGACTGCTGCAATGGCTTTCATTCCACTGGCCCGGTCGGGCGTTCGTGGCAACGCTTGTTGGCGTTTCGCCGCCGTTCTTCACCACCATCGGCCTGTTGTTCGGCTTGCAGACTGGGTTCTTGGCCAGCGACATCTGGGATTCCCAGCGCCGCGCCGTTCGCTCGGTGCAAACGGAGCGGGACACGGTGTCGGCAATCCAAAGCTTGTCCGAGTCCACCCAGCCGGAGCCCGAATCCACGGCCATCCGCGTCGCGCTGCGCGAGTACGTGGCCGCCGTCGTCGATGACGAATGGCCGCGCATGGCCGCGCAGCAAACCTCGCCGCGGGCCGACGCTGCGGTCTCCATGCTGTTGCGTGTAACGGCGTCGCCAAGCGTTGCCCTACGCTCCGGGCCAGTTGTGCAGAATGCGATGCTGCAGCGAGTGCAAGCCTTGCGCGCCGCCCGCAACGAGCGGCTGTCCATTAGCACCGGCAACTACGACGGCGCGAAATGGGCCATCGTCCTGATCGTGGCGGTGCTGGTGCAGGCATCCATGGCGGCGGTCCATCTCGACCGGCCTCGCGCACAGGGGACGGCTCTGGTATTGTTCACGACCTCAGTCGTGCTGGTGCTGGGGCTGCTGGCCCTGCGCGAACGCCCGTTTGACGGAGTGTATGCACTGCGCGACACGCCGTTGCGGGCGCTGCTGCCGGCGCTTGCGCCTTTTTGAGGCCGTGCCGCGCAACTTGTAGCCTGGGACGGTGTGGGCCGAGAGGAAGCGTTGGGCATGTCGGGCTGACTTGAACCGCTGCGCCTGCCGTTCTCGTCGCCGGGTCACGCTGAAGGGCAGTATCGCCGTAAACACGTTGCGGTTCGCCGGTCTCGATGCGTTTGCAACGTTGCGCAAACCCTTGCTGGCGGCACTCCGTCCGTTGGTCTCAAAAAGCCTGCCGGCGGAGGTCCCCAGCTTCGGGCTACTTACGTCATAGGTTACGGTATACCTACTTCGACTGGCGCGAACGTTGCGCCTCCCTGCACTTGCGCAACTATCTCGCCGCGCGGCGGGAGCCGGACCGTGCGGCGGCGGTGCGGATGCAACGTCAGCAGCGCCATGGCGAACGCGCTGACCAGCGGCAGCCGGTCGCGCCGTGTGGGCTCGCCGATGCGGGTGGACGACAGTCCCATGCCGAAGCGCAAGTCCTTGGACAGCTCCGCTGTCCTTCCCTCCGGGGGATCGCCTTTGGCGATTGTCGCGGAAGCTGGGCTCGATGGTCCAGCGCTTGGCATAGTGGTTGACCAGCACGGCGACCGTGGTCTCCGGGTCGCGCGCGGCCAGGCACCACGGCTCTTGCATGCCTTTGGCATACACACAGACCAAGGCACCCACTTGCCGTCCCTGCGCGGTGACCCGGGCATCACGCAGCTTGCGTGCCCTTCCGCCCCTGCCCACCCATTCGGCTGCGGTTCGCGTCTCTCCGTCGGCGTCGGCCACGCGGGTCGAACCGCGCCGGGTTTGTCGGAGGCTGGTTTTCTTGAGTCACGCCGCCGTCGGGAGTGGCTCAAGTTCGGCATAGTATCGCGCTTCGGCTTCCGCGGGAGGCACGTTTCCGGTCGGCTCGAGCAGCCGTCGGTGATTGAACCAGTCCACCCATTCGAGTGTCGCGAACTCCACGGCTTCGAGCGAGCGCCATGGCCCGTGCCGCCGAATGACCTCGGTCTTGTAGAGGCCGTTGATGCTCTCTGCCAAAGCATTGTCGTAGCTGTCGCCGACGCTGCCGACGGAGGGCTCGATGCCCGCTTCGGCGAGACGCTCGGTGTACCGGATAGAGACGTATTGCACTCCCCTGTCGCTATGGTCGACCAGGCTACCCTTGCGCTGCGTGGGGCGACGCTCGGCGAGGGCCTGCTCCAGCGCGTCCAGCACGAAGGCCGTGTGCACCGTGCGGCTGACGCGCCAGCCCACGATGCGTCTGGCCTCGGCGTCGATGACGAAGGCGACCTATACGAAGCCCTGCCAGGTGGCAACGGAGGTAAAGTCCGACAGCCACAGCGCGTTCGGCCGTGGTGCGTGGAACTGCCGGTTCACCCGGTCCAGCGGACACGCCGCGGCCGGGTTGCTGACGGTGGTGCGGACCTCGCGGCCACGCACGGCGCCTTGCAGCCCCTCTGCCGCATCAGGCGGGCGAGCGTGCATCGCGCGACGTTCTTCCCCTCACGCCCGAGCTGCCATACCTTGCGCACCCCGTAGACGCCGAAGTTCGCGTCGAACACGCGCCGGATATCGGCTTTGAGGACGAGATCGCGCCGTGCACGCGCCGGCAGCCTCGCCGGATCGGCTCGACCCCGTAGGCCCAACGATGGACGTCAATGAAGGCGATCATCGCCTGAACGGGCGGCCGAGCTCCGCCTGATCAAAATACGCCGACGCGCCTTGCGCAGGATCTCGTTGGCCTGACGCAGCTCCCGGCTCTCGCGTTCCAGGGTCTTGATCCCGGTCGGCGTCTGGCGTCGTGGGACCGGCCCGCAGCCCCTGGTCGCGCTCGGACCGGCGCACCCAGGTTCGCAACGTCTCCCCCGTGCAGCCGATCTTACCGGCAATCGAGTTGATCGCCGCCCACTGCGATGGGTACTCCGCCTGGTGGTCCAGCACCATCCGCACGGCACCGCCCCGCACCTCAGCAGAAAACTGCTTCGTTGTCGGCGTGATCATAGCTCCATCCTCTCAAGGCTTGGAGCTCCCGGCAAACCCGGTGCGGTTCATTCAGAGAAAAGCCCCCCGGTATCGTTCCGGCATCGAAGCCTCAAGCCTCACGTAGGAAAGCCCGCCATTGTTGGGCTTTTCAGGGGCGCGGTCCGGGGCGGAGAGAGTTCGGCTACCGCCGGACTGGAGCAGCGGTAGCAACCAGGTTACAACTTTCTCTGGGCAAACAGCTCATCGCGTCAACGTCGGCGTGCGGAATGCTCAAGGGCTATTATACGCCGAAACCACGCAAAACCACGCGTCCCGTCGTAACCTTTCCTTCCATCAACGCGTGTCCAGCAGCCGCGTCCTGAACGTCGATGATTTCGGCAATCTCCGGGCGGACTCGACCGCGTTGGACCAAGTCTGCGACGCGGACCAGGTCGTCCAGCGTCGCGTGGCTGCTACCGACCAGCTCGACCTCCTTCAGGATGCCGACGGCCGGATTGAACGCAACGTTGCCAGGCTGCACGTTGCCGACGACGACCAGCCGCCCGCCGGAGCACAGCGCCTTGATGCTGGACGGGAAGGTCGGCGCGCCGGTGATTTCGATCACAGCCGCGGCGCCCAGCCCGCCAGTCAGCGCCTTCACCGCACCGTGAAATTGCAGGTCGGGCGAGACCACGACGTCGTCGGCCCCCGCCGCGCGGATCGACGCCTTCTTCGCATCCGACGTGGTGATCGCGATGACCCGGCACGCCATGTCGTGCGCAAGCTGCACGGTGTGCAGCCCGACGCCGCCGCCCGCTCCGGTGACGACGACGGAGTCACCCGGCTTGACCCGAGCGCGGCCCAGTGCGTGGAAGCCGGTGCCCACGGCGCAGCTCAGCACGGCGCCGACCACGAAGTCGATGCCGTCCGGCAGCAAAATGGCGTTGCGCTCAGTCGCGACCACGTACTCGCCGTATCCGCCGCTGACGTCCTCGCCGTAGAAGCCGTAGCCTTCGCGGCAAACGTTGCTGCGCCCGTCACGGCAGGCGTTGCACACGCCGCAGGACATGCGCTGGTTCAGCGCGACGCGGTCGCCCGGCTTGAAGCGGGTAATCAGCGCGCCGACTTTCTCCACGGTGCCGGAGATCTCGTGCCCGATCACCGCGGGCAGCTTGGTCAGCGGGAAGGCGCCTTGCCGGTTCAGCAAGTCATGGCCACAGATACCGCAGGCGGCGACGCGGACCAGGAACTGGTCCGCCCGTGGTTCCGGCCGGGTCACCGCCTCGCACGTAAACACGCCGGGTGCGCCGAAGCGTGGCAGCACCGTCGCCCGCATCATGATCACGCGGCAGCCTGGTCGATGATCGCGGCCGCGTAGCGCTCGCGATGCCATGCGGCGTCGCCATACTGATATTCCAGCAGCTTGGCGCGCTTCAGGAAAAAGTGGAGGTCGTACTCCCAGGTAAAGCCAACGCCGCCGTGGATGTGGATGCTCTCGTTCAGCACGGCGCGTGCCATATCCCCGGCATAGGCCTTGGCCAGCGACACCGCCGCCAGGGCTGCGGGGTCGTCCCGCGCCAGCGCCCAATGCGCGTAGTAGGCGGCGGACCGGCTGGTCTCGTAAGTGACCATCATGTCGGCCAGCTTATGCTTGATGGCCTGGAACGAGCCAATGGCCCGTCCGAACTGCCGGCGCTGCTTCGCAAAGTCCAGCGTCATCGCTAGACCACGGCCAGCCATCCCCGTCAGTTGCGCAGCAGCCCCGGCGGCGGATGCTGCGGAGGCGTATCTCAGCGCCGTCCCGTCCGCCTCGCCACCCAACAGCGTATCAGCCGTGACGCCGTCGAGATGCAGGCTCGACAAGCGGGAGGTTGGGTCCACCACCACGTGGGGTGTCAACGTCGCGCCCTCGGCCTGCGGGTCGCACAGGAACAGGCCGGTGCCGCCGCCCTCAACGCGCGCTGCAACCAGGATGCGATCGGCCAGACACGCGTAGGGCACCATCGGCTTCACCCCGTCCAACCGCCAGCCATTGCCGGCGCGGCTTGCCATGGCGGCGATCTCGGCCGGGTCGAACGAGGTCGGCGAGTCGAGCAGCGCCATCGCGAGCTTCAGGCGCCCTTCGGCAATGCCGGGCAGCAGCTCGTCCCGCTGGTCCGCGGTGCCGAACCTGGCAATGACGCTGCTGGCCAGGATGGTTTGCGGGATCAGACCGGGCGCCAGCGTCTCGCCGAACGTCTCGAACACCAACGACGCGTCTGTCAGCGTCAGGCCGAGCCCACCCTGCGCCTCGGGCACCAGCAGCATGGTCACACCCAGCTCCGCCAAAGCGGGCCACATGCCATCCGGCATACCCGGCCCATCGATCGCGGCACGCAGCTCCGCCGTTGTCCAATGGTCGTCGAGATAGGCGCGGACGGTGTCGCGAAGGGCGTATTGGTCCGATGTAAAATCGAAGTTCATGCTGCCACCGGCTCCTTCGGCAGGCCCAGCACGCGCTCGCCGATGATGTTGCGCTGCACTTCCGAAGTTCCGGAATAGATCGTGGAGGCCTTGGAGCTCAGCCAGTTGAACTGCGCCGTGCCGCTGCCGAGCCCGAACGGGTCACCCGCGGCCAACGGGGCGGAGGGACCCTGCAGTTCGATCGCGAGCTCCGCCATACGGGTCCACATGTGGCTCCAGTACAGTTTGGTGAACGACGCCTCCGGACCCAGTTCCTTGCCGTTCAGCACCTTGCTGAAGGCGCGCAAGATGTTCAGGCGCAGCAGTTCCACTTCCATCGCGGTGGCGGCGATCTTCTGCCGGGCGACCGGGTCCTGCGCGATCGGCCGTCCGCCGCGCTGGGTGGTGCGCGCGAACTCGACCAGCCTGTCCAGGTCGTACTTGAACTTCACCTGGCGGTACAGCGCCTCTTCCGGTCCGCGCTCGAATGTCAGCGTGGTCATCGCGATGGACCAGCCGGAGTTGATGGCGCCCACGAGGTTCTCCGCGGGAACCTCGACATTGTCGAAGAACACCTCGCTGAACTCGGTGTCACCGTTGATCTGCACCAGCGGGCGGATCGTGATGCCGGGGCTCTTCATGTCCACCAGCAGGAAGCTGATGCCCTTGTGCTTGGCCGCGGTGGGCGCGGTGCGGCATAGCAGGAAGCACCACTGCGCGTATTGCGCGAAGCTGGTCCACACCTTCTGCCCGTTCACGACAAAGCGGTCACCCTGCAGCTCCGCCCGGCAGCGCAGCGAGGCGAGGTCGGAGCCCGAGTTCGGCTCGGAGAAACCCTGGCACCAGACCTCCTCGCCGGACAGAATAGGCTTCAGGAAGCGCTGCTTCTGCGCCTCAGTGCCATGCCGGATCAGCGTGGGGCCGGCCAGGTTGCGGCCGATGATGTTCAGCCCCTCGGGCGCCCGGGCGCGAGCCATTTCCTCGAGGAAGATCGCCTGCTCCACCAGCGTCGCCCCGCGGCCGCCATACTGCTTTGACCAGGCGATGCCGGCCCAGCCGCCCTCGAACATTGTGCGGTCCCATTCGGACTTGAATCGGGCGCGCTCCGCCTCGTTCTGCGGTTCGTGCACCGTCTCGCCCCAGCCGGGGGGCAGCACGCTCGCGATCCAGGCGCGGACCTTGGTGCGGAAGGCGTCCTGCTCGGGAGTATAATCAAAATCCATGCATCCCTCAGAGTCCTGGGGTGGCGGTGAAGTTGGGCTTGCGCCGGCCTGCAAAGGCGGCGAGCCCTTCCTTGTGCTCGGGCGTGCTGGCAGCGACGGCCTGGGCCAGCGTCTCCAGCTCAATCATGTCGGACAGGCTCGCAGTGGAGGACATGTTCAGCGCCGCCTTGGTCAGCGCGATCGCGACGGCGGGGCCACGGGCGACCTCCGATGCCAAGTCCCGCGCCGCAGTCATCAGCTCGGCGGCGGGCACGACGCGGTTCACGAAACCCAGGCTCGCCGCCTCGGCCGCGGTCACATCGCGCCCGGTGAAGCACAGCTCCTTGGCACGGTTCAGGCCCAGCACGCGGGTCAGGAAGTACAGCCCGCCGGAATCCGGCACGAGGCCGACGCGGACGAAAATCTGGCTGAACACCGCCGTATCCGCCGCCACGATCATGTCGCAGGCCAGCGCCAGATTGAACCCGGCACCCACTGCGTACCCGTTCACCGCCGCAATGGTCGGCTTGCGCAGCGTTGCCAGCGGCACGAGCACGCTGCGCAGGATGCGGTCCAACTTGCGGACAGTTTGGGTGGGGCCGGATTCCGGATCCATCTCCTTGATGTCGCCGCCGGCGCAGAAGCCGCGGCCGGCCCCGGTCAACACCACGGCCCGCACTGCCGGGTCAGCCGCCGCACGCGCGACGGCGTCCGCGAGCTCCGCCTTCAGCGCGTGATTCAGCGCGTTCGTCGCCTTGGGGCGGTTCAGCGTCAGGCAGAGGACGTTGCCCTCCAGCTCGTACAACAGGTTCTCGTACATCGTCAGCCTCAGAATGTGGGGGCGCCCGCGGCGGCCCTCAGGCCGCGGCGGAGGATCTTGCCGGTCGGGCCTTTAGGCAGCTCAGGCAGCACCTCGATCGTCGCCGGCACCTTGAAATAGGCGAGGCGCTGCTTGCAGATGGCCAGGAGCTCGTCGACCTCGGCCGTCGCGCCGGGCTTGAAGGCGACGTAAGCGCGCGGCACTTCGCCGAACAACTCGTCCTCCTCCGCTACCACGGCGGCCTCGGCGACGGCATCGTGGCTGTACAGCACCTCCTCGATATCGGCCGGGTAGATGTTCTGGCCGCCGCGGATAATCACATCCTTCTTGCGGTCGACGATCCAGATATAACCGTCCTCGTTCATCACGCCGACATCGCCCGAATGCAGCCAGCCATCGGCCAGGGCCACCGCCGTCTCCTCCGGCTGCTTGTAGTAACCTGCCATGACCAGCGGCCCACGCATGCAGATCTCGCCAGGCTGGCCGTTCGGCGTCTTGGCCCCGGTCTCGTCCAGCATCGCGACCTCGACGCCCGACACCGCGCGGCCGACCGACTTCTCCCGGATCTGTTTGCCATCTGCGTCCAGTGTCACGACCAGCGTGGTCACCAGCGCCGTGGCCTCGGTCAGCCCGTAGCCGGTCAGCACCGTCAGGTCCGTGCCGAAGAAGTGCCGGGCCTGCAGCAGTAGCGGGGTCGGCACTGGCGCAGCACCTACCATGATGCGGTTCAGTGAGCTCAAATCGTGCTGCCCGGCCTCAGGGTGGGACAGCACTTTCTGCAGCATGGTCGGCACGCAGGGGAAGATGGTGCAGCGCCGGCGCTCGATCGCCAGCATCACCTGCACCGCGTCGAACCTCGGCAGCACGACCAGCGTGCCGCCCGTCTTCACCGTGGCATTGATGCACTGGTTCAGTGCGAAGGTGTTGAACAGCGGCAACGCGCACAGGATGGTGTCGGATCCCGTGAAGCCCAGCCACTCCGGCGTGGAATCGTAGTTCGACGCCAGGTTGGAAATTGTCAGCATCACCCCCTTGGCCCGGCCGGTGGTGGCGCTGGTATACAGCATTTGCGCGAGCGCCGTGCCGGGCAGGTCCACCGGCGCAGGGAATGCGGCGGCATCCCCGTCCAGCACGCCGGCCGGCACGACGAACGGATCGCTGTCGTCCGACCGGTCCAGCACGAAGATGCGGCGCACCGTCGGGCACCGCTCCCGGAAGCCGGGCGTAAAGCGGTCCAGCGCCGCCTGTTCGGCGATGATGTAATCCGCCTCGCAGCGGCCGACCGCGTGCTCGATCTCGTCCCGCTTGTACAACGTGTTCAACGGGATCAGCACGCCACCGGCTGCGAAGCACGCATATTGCAGGAACATGAACTCGGGCCGGCTGCCGAGGAAGAAGCCCACCTTGTCGCCAGGTTGCAGCCCCTGCCTGACCAGTCCGTCCGCCAGCGCGGCCGCGCGGTTCCACCACTCGGCGAAGCTGATCTCCCGCTCCCCAAAGACCAGCGCGATCTTGCCGGGCTGGGTTGCGGCCTGTCGGAACAGGGCGTCGGCGCGGTTGCTCATGACCTGGGTCAGTCCTCCGCTTCCATCCGGGCGATTGCTCCCTTCACGCCGTGCGCCTTGATCATCTCCGTCGTGCGCTGCGCGCCAGGCCCGAAGTGGGCAATGGCGTCCCATTCCGCGCCGAACATCGCGGCGGTGCGGAACCCTTGGATGTCCATGATGCGGTTGATGGCGAGCTTCTTCAGCCGCAGCAGGTCGGACGGAGTGCGGGCGATCGCGCGGGCCATCGCCATCGTCGTCTCGGCCAATTGGTCGGCGGGCACGGCGCGGTTGGCCCAGCCCCACTGGTACGCCTCGGTGCCGCTCATCTCGCTGCCGGCAATGTAGGACATCTCGCGCGCCTTCTTCGGCCCGATGAGCCAGGTCCACATCGTGCTGATCAGCCCGCCGCCCAGCGGCAGGGACGGCCAGCGGATGCGGCAATCCTCGGACACCAGCGTAATGTCGCAGCAGATTGCCAGCATCGTAGACCCGGCGATGCAGAAGCCATGCACCTGGGCGATGATCGGCTTTGGAAACTCGTAGACCAGCAGCCACTTGGCGATCATCTCCTGCAGCTCGTCGCGGTCCCTAGCGATACCCTTGTCGTGCGGCGAGTGCTCGCCCGGCGTCACGTCGTAGCCGGCGGAGAAGGCCCGGCCCGCGCCCTTCAGCACGACCACGCTGACGCTGTCATCTGCCCCGGCCCGGTCCAGCGCCGCCATCAGCTCGGACAACATCTCGGCGTTGAAGGCGTTCAGCTTGTCCGGGCGGTTCAGGGTCAGAACGCCGATGGCGCCAACCTGGTCGTAGAGCACGGTGCTCAATTCGCGTCCTCCGATTTTTTTTCGGGTTAGCACAGCATCCCGACCCGCTGCAAACCGAATCCAGGTGCGGCGGCTGCCCGATTGCGAGACGCCCTTGGAAGCCGAATACAATTCGGCATATAGCAGGCGAAAGCAGCGAGGAAAGCCGTGCCCTACACCGTCCGTACGCTGCGCCTGGGCGAGATCTACCTGCCCGGCGCGCATGAGAATTCCGACTGGACGCCAATCTGCGCCTGGTGCCTGCACGACGGCACGAACTGGACGCTGGTGGACACCGGCATGGCGGATGCGAAGGCCGTGACGGCCAAGTGGAAGATCGAAGCGCGCGGCGGCGGCGAAGCGGCCCTGCGCGAGGCCCTCGCGCCACTCGGCATCACGCCCGCCGATATCGGCTGCGTCATCCTGACGCACCTGCACTTCGACCACGCCTGGAACCTGGAGCTGTTCCCCAAGGCGCGCATGCTGGTGCAGAAGGAGGAACTGGTCCACGCGCTGGACCCGGTGCCGTCGCAGCGGCTGTACTACACGCGCCACACCATGGAGCAATTGCTGGACCGTCGGCGCCCCGCGCAGCTCGAACTGCTGGAAGGCGACCGGGAGCTGGCGGACGGGCTGACCGTGCTGAAGACACCGGGCCATACGCCTGGCATGCAGGTGACGTGCGTGACCACGGCGCGCGGCCGCGTCGGCCTGGTGTCCGACCTGGGCGAGGAATATGGTTGCTGGTATCCCGCCGATCCCGCCGCGACCCCCCGCCCACAACGCTTCCTGGCTGACACCTTCCGCCCGGGCGCGATCCGCAGCGAATCCGAGCGCACCTACATCGCCTCGATGCGCCGGGTGTTCGAGCGTGTGGACATCGTGGTCCCCGCGCATGACGTCCGGATCCCGACCGACATTCCGACGGAATGGTATGACCGGCCCAGGCATCCCGTCGCCGCTGCCTAAGTCTGGCACTCCGCTCTTGCCCCCCGCGGATGGGCTTGCCAGACACCCTGGCATGGCAGTGTTGCCGCGCCAGACGACCGGCAGCGGCGGCAGCGACGGCAGCGGCTGGGCCGAGGCGATGGACGCGCTGGCGCTACGCTGGCGCGAGTTGGTGCCCGAACGCCGCCAGGGCCGCAGCCGCCGGCGCGAGCAGGAAATCCTGCAAGCCGCGCTACGCGTGTTCTCCCGCCAGGGTATCGCCCGCGCCCGCATCGCCGACGTGGCCGCGGAAGCCGGGATGCCGCTGTCGTCCCTATACGAGTACTATCCCAGCAAGGAAGACATCGCCTACGCCGTGCCGGTCACCAACATGGCGCGCTTCTTCATCGAATATGCCGAGCGCGTGCGGGGCGCCGCAACATCGCGCGAGCGGCTGCGCACCTTCCTGTGGCTGTCCGCCGACTTTGCCCGGCGCAACCCCGAATGGGCGCGGACCCTTTACCTCGAGATCTGGCCCAGCGTGTTGGTGAAAGATTCGCCGGCACGGGAGCTGCTGGACGATTACGGCCGCTTCGTCGTGGACCTGGTCCGCGCCGGCCAGCGTGCCGGCGAATGGCCTGCCGAGCCGAGCGCCTACGAGACCACAGCCATCCTGATCGGCAGCCACAACCAGCTCGTGATCACCTGGCTGCTGTATCGCAAGCCACGCGATATTATGCGGGCGATCGGGCCGTTGCTGGACCGGCTGATGACGGCGATCCTGCCGGGTTCCGCGCCGGCGAAGCCCAGACGGGCGCGGCGTGTGCGGCAACCACCCCAGGTCTGATCCGAATATCATCGGCTTTTGCTGCGCCTGCAAACGGTGCGGGGCTGGTGCGATATGCCGCCGCAAATCGCTTGAGCGCATCTCAAGCTTGCACTAGAACCAAAAAAAGTTCGGGTTTTGGGAGGAGCCGATCTTGCACATCCAACGGGTGGTTCGGGGCAACGGCCCGTGATCGGCCAGCAGTTCGCCAACGGCTTGGTCCTCGGCAGCATCTATGCGCTGTCCGCACTCGGCTTTACGCTCATCTTCGGTGCCGCCCGCGTCGTGAACTTCGCCTACGGCGAGTTGCTGATGCTCGGTGCGTTCTGCACGCTGACGGTGCTGCAGGTCACCAATCTCGGCTTCTTTCCGAGCCTTGGCCTGGCCATGCTGATCATGGCCGGGCTCAGCGTGTTGCTCTACATCGTGTTCGTCCGCCGCGTGCTGCGGCAGACCGAGTTGCAAGTGCTACTGGTCACGACCGGGCTGCTGTATATCCTGCACCAGCTCGCGGTGCTGGTCTGGGGCACCGACCCCCGGCAGCTCGACATGGACATTGAGGGCGTCGTCATCCTGGGCGACGTCGTCATCACCATGCAACGCTTGGTGGTGATGGGTGCCATGCTGGTGCTGGTCGGAACACTCTACTTCACGCTCTACCGGCTCCGTATCGGCAAGGCGTTGCGGGCCGTCGCGCAGAACCGCTTCGGCGCCGAGGCAATCGGGCTCAATGTCGACCGCATCGTCAGCTTTGCCTTCGCGGTTTCCGGCGCCATGGCCTGCGCGGCGGGCGGGCTGCTCGGCGCACTCTATGCGGTGGAGCCCTCCATGGGCCAGCTTCCGCTGTTGAAAAGCTTCGTCATCGTCATCTTCGGCGGCCTCGGCAGCGTGCCCGGGGCCATTATCGGCGGTCTCGCGATCGGCCTGATCGAGACCTTTGCGGGCGCCTATATCAGCTTCGCCTTCAAGGACGTTTTCACCTTCCTCATCATGCTGGCGGTTCTGCTGGTCTGGCCACGTGGCCTATTCGGCGGACGGCTGACATGAAGGCCGCAGCACTTGCCGTGTTGGCGGCCCTCCTCGTGCTGCTGCCGCCGGTGCTGAGCGAGTTCCAGATCTTCCTGCTGACGCAGAGCCTGTTGTGGGGGATTTTCGCGCTCAGCATGGGGCTGCTGCTCGGCTATCTCGGGCAGATCAACCTCGGCCAGGCCGCCTTCGTCGCGATCGCCGCCTACACCTCGACGGTGCTGCGGACGGTGTTTGGCCTGAACTTCTGGATCGCCGCGCCGATCACCTTGGCGGCGGTCGTCGTCGTCGCCGTGCTGGTGGGCCTCATCACGCTGCGGCTGCGTGGCCCCTACTTCGTGCTTGTGATGCTGGGGTTCGGCGAGGTCGTGCGCCTCATTATCGCCAACTGGCAGGACGTGACCGGCGGCATGGTGGGATTGCGCGCCATTCCCGCCCCGGAAGCCCTGCCGTTCCTGAATTTCGGCACACGGATCGGCTTCTACTATCTCGTGCTCGGCACCCTCGCGCTCTGCACGCTGGGCTTGGCCGTGCTGGTGCGCGCTCGCCTCGGGCGCGTGCTGGTGGCGATCCGCGAGGACGAGGTGCTGGCCGAGTTCTCCGGCGCGCCGCTGATGCGCAGCAAGGTGGTCGCGTTTTCGATCTCGGCCTTCGTTGCCGGCGTGGGTGGGCTGCTGCTTGGACCATTCTTGACGGTGCTGTCGCCGGGCCAATTCTCGGTATTCGCGTCGGTGGACATGATCGTGATGGTCATCGTCGGCGGCGTTGGCACCCTGGCCGGGCCGCTGCTGGGGGCCGCCTTCCTGACCTATGTGCCGGAGGCATTCGGCTTTATGCGCGACTTCCGGCCGATCCTGATGGGCGGGCTGCTGATCGTGGTCACGATGTTCCTGCCGGGTGGGCTGCTGGACCTGCTGCGCATGGCCGGCCGGCGCCGGCCGGCCGCCGCCGCGGTCGCGGAGGGCCACATCAATGCGAACTGACGCTCCGCTGCTACGCGTTTGCGGCCTGTCGAAGCGCTTTGCAGGCGTCCATGCGGTGAACGACGTCAGCTTCACCGTGCAGGCAGGCGAGATCCTCGGCCTGATCGGCCCCAATGGCGCCGGCAAGACGACCACCTTCAACCTAATTTCCGGCCTGTTCCCCTCCACGAGCGGCACGGTGGAACTGGGCGGACGGGTGCTGACCGGGCTGCGTCCGAACCAGGTCGCGGCGGCCGGGCTGAGCCGCACCTTCCAGGGCACGCGGGTCTTCCCCAATCTGTCCGTGGCCGAGAACCTCCGCGTTCCCATCCTCGCGCGCAGCACGGCCGGGTTCTGGGCGGACTGGCTTCCGATGGGCGCCGGACGTGCGGCAGCCGCGCAGGTCGATCGCCGCGTGGAGGAGATTTTGGCCTTCACCGGCCTCGGCCCGCACCGCGGCGTGGCAGCGGGCTCCATGCCTTATGCCAGGCAAAGCCTGCTCGGTATCGGCCTCGCGCTGGCCGGCAAACCGACGCTGCTGCTGCTGGACGAGCCTTTCGCGGGAATGAACCCCGGCGAGACGATGGCAGCGGCCCGCATGGTGCGCGCGATCCGCGACACCGGGGTCACGGTGCTGCTGGTGGAGCACGACATGCCCGCCGTGATGCACATCTGCGACCGGATCGTCGTGCTGGAAGGCGGCCGCAAGCTCGCCGAGGGCAGCCCCGACCAGGTCCGGCGGGACCCGCGGGTGATCGAGGCCTATCTGGGGACGGACGTCGATGCTTGAGGTCTCCGGCCTGCAGGTCGCCTACGGCGCCATCGCGGCGCTGCGCGGTGTGTCGCTGACCGTCGTCGCGGGTGAGATCGTCACCGTGATCGGCTCCAACGGCGCGGGTAAGTCGACGCTGCTGCGGAGCTTAAGTGGGCTGATACGTCCCAAGAGCGGCTCCATCGTGCTCGAGGGGGAGCGCGTCGGCGGCTTATCCTCCTCGCAGATGATCGGGCGTGGCCTGGTGATGGTGCCCGAAGGGCGGCACGTCTTCACCGATATGACAATCAGCGAAAACCTCGACCTTGGCGCCTATTACCGCCGGGACGCGGCGGGGGTGCGGCAGGACCGCGAGCGCGTGCTGACGCTGTTTCCCATTCTGCGCGAGCGGCTGCGCAGCACGGCCGGCCGCCTCAGCGGTGGGCAGCAGCAGATGGTGGCGATCGGCCGGGCGTTGATGAGCCGCCCACGCCTGCTGCTGCTCGATGAGCCCTCGCTGGGCCTGGCTCCGGCTCTCGTCCAGCAGCTCGGCGGCATCATCCGCGACCTGAACCGCGACGGTACGACGATCCTGCTGGTGGAGCAGAATGCCCGCATGGCGCTCCGCCTGGCGCACCGCGCCTACGTCATCGCCAACGGGCTGGTCGCCCAGACCGGCACCGGCGCGGAGTTGCTGAACGACCCGGCAGTGCAAGAAGCCTATTTGGGCTCCGGCTTGACCCACTGAACAACCAACAAGACAGGAGGACATTATCATGCAAATCCCGACCTTCGGACGCCGCCTCGTCGTCGGCTCGCTGGGCGCCACGCTGCTCGCATCCCGCAGCTTCGGACAGGGCGCCACCAAGACGCTGAAGCTTGGCGCGCTGTGCACGCTGACCGGGCCGAGCGCCTCCATCGGCAAGGAGTCGATCTCCGGACTGCAATACGGGATCAAGACGGTCAACGACGCCGGTGGCGTGCAGATCGGCGGCGACACCTACAAAATCGAGCTGATCAACGTGGACGACGAGTCCAAGACCGAGCGGGCGGTCGCCGGGGGCGAGAAGCTGATCTCGGGCGACCGCGTGTCGTTGATCTTCTCGCCGCCGAACAGCAGCGGCACGCTGGCGCTGCTGCCGATCGCCGAGAAGAACAAGGTGCCGGCGCTGACCTTCGTGTCGGCGGCGCAGCCCATCACCAACCCGGAATACACCTACAGCTTCCGAACCACGCTCTCCTCGGTCATGAACGTCAGCCCGGCCGTCGAATACCTGGTCAAGGAGAAGGGTGCCAAGAAGCTCGCCTTCCTCGGCCGGAACGACGACTGGGGACGGACCGCTGCGGGGCAGGTCAAGTCGCAGGCGCCGGGGCTGGGCGCCACCGTGGTGGCCGACGAGTATTTCGAAGTCGGCAGCATGGACTTCTACGGCCTGCTTACCAAGATCCGCGCCGCCGGGCCGGACGCCGTCATAGTTGCCTGCTACATCGAGGACGGGCTATCCCTGATGAAGCAGTATCGCGAGCTGCAGATGAAGGCCGCCGTGCTCGCCCTGGGTGTGATCTGGTCGTCGCCCACCTTCATGAAATCCGCCGGCAAAACAATCGAGGGCATCTATCTCTCGACCGGCCCGACCACGAGCGAGACGCCCGAGTTGACCGCCTTCGGCGACACTTTCGAGAAGGCCACCGGCCACCGGCCTCTGCCATACGAGGTGACAGCCTACGACAACCTGATGCTGGCACTGGCGGCGTTCAAGAAAGCCGGCACAACGGACGGCGCGGCCGTGCGTGACGTGCTGCGCACCTTCGAATACAAGGGGCTGCTGCAGACCTATCAGTTCAACGGCAAGAACGGTCAGTCCGTCGTGCAGATCAACATCAACGAGATCAAGAACAATAAACCCGTCGTACTCTCGTCGCTCAAAGCCATCTAAGGATACGCCAGGGCGGGTGCCATCGGCACCAGCCCTGACCCAAAAAGAATAATGGGAGAAACGCCATGATGTATTCCCGCGCTGCGGCGTTCGCCGCAGCCGCCATGCTGCTGCCCGTACTCGCCTCGGCTCAAAGCTCCGTGCCGCAGGCCGACGCGTCCAAGCTGGCGCGCCGCATGTCGGATGTCTGCACCGATTGCACCGCGACGAAATTCACAAGCTGCGGCAGATTCCTCGAGGGACCGACTTTCGACCGCACCGGCAATCTCTGGATGGTCAGCATCTTTTCAGGCGACGTGCATAAGGTCAGCCCAGAGGGCCAGTGCACGACCATGGCAAACACCGGCGGCGAGCCGCAGGGACTGAAGCTGGGCCGCGACGGCAAGCTGATCGGCTCCGACCGCAAGATCGGCCTGTTCTCGGTCGATCCGGAGACGGCAAAGGTCGAGCGGATCACCAACAACTACTTCGTGCAGAACTTCGCCGGGCTCAACGACTTGGTGGTGGACAGCGTCGGCGGGACCTATGTCACGGACTCCTACGGGTCTGGCATTCTGCACCCAGTCGGCCGCGTGTACTACCTGCCTCCCGGCGAGAAGCGCGTCGTGAAGGTTCTGGATGGGCTCGCCTTTCCCAACGGGATCGCGCTCTCGCCCGACGGCAAGGTGCTGTACGTGACAGAGTTCTCGGCCAAGCGTGTCATCGCCAGCTCCGTCGTGCAGCCGGGTCT
>JAABUK010006909.1_pt1 | contig 16645 bp, 16 predicted proteins | sample 5559141 | NCBI WGS metagenome assembly JAABUK01 (sample SAMN10711869, study PRJNA513367) | rock metagenome | isolation source: Antarctica rocks | place: Antarctica: Victoria Land, Pudding Butte nord | collected 2016-01-03
GAAGGCCGCGCACGCCGAGCGCACGCCAGCCACAAGGGTGTCCAGAAGCTCCATCCAGGACGTGGACCACACCGCCAGAGACAACGAAACCCACAACCGTCAGCAGCCACTTAGAATCGCTGCGTAAGCACACCCCTGCTTGCCAACCCACCCCCAATCCGCCATATCCCTCCCGTCCGCACCGTGCGGGCAAATTCACACGCGGGGCGCCCTCCCAAGGGGTCACACCCAGGGTCCGGTGCCGCAAGGCCAGCCCCCGCGGAGGGTCAACCGGACACCTGAAAGGTCACGCCCCATGGCGATGCCAGAATTCACCCTGCGCCAGCTCCTCGAAGCCGGCGTCCACTTCGGCCACCACACCCGGCGCTGGAACCCGCGCATGGGACCCTACATCTTCGGCGTCCGCAACGCCGTCCACATCATAGACCTGCAGCAGACCGTCCCCATGCTCGACCGCGCGTTGCGCGCCGTCCGCGACGTGACGGCCGCCGGCGGGCGCGTCCTGTTCGTGGGCACCAAGCGCGCGGCGGCGGAATACGTCGCCGACAGCGCCAAGCGCTGCGGCCAGTACTACGTGAACCACCGCTGGCTCGGCGGGATGCTCACCAACTGGAAGACCATCACCGGCAGCATCAAGCGCCTGCGCCAAATCGAGGAGATGCTCGCCGGCGACGTGCAGGGCCTGACCAAGAAAGAGGTGCTGGACGTGACCCGCGACCAGGAGAAGCTGGAGCGCGCGCTGGGCGGCATCAAGGACATGGGTGGCCTGCCCGACATCCTGTTCATCATAGACACCAACAAGGAGAAGCTGGCGGTCGAGGAGGCCAACAAGCTCGGCATCCCCGTCATCGCCGTGCTGGACAGCAACTCCGACCCGCAGGGCGTCACCTACCCGATCCCCGGCAACGACGACGCCATACGCGCCATCACGATGTACTGCGACCTGATCGCCGGCGCCGTGCTGGACGGCATCAGCGCCGAGATGGTGGCATCGGGCCGTGACACCGGCGCGTCCGAGGAGCTGCCGCCCGAGAGCATCCCGGTGCCCCAGCAAGCAGCGCCCCAGCAAGCGGCGCCCGCCGAGCAGCCCGCGGCGTAGGGAGGACCAGGGATGGCTGAGATCACAGCGGCGCTGGTCAAGGACCTGCGCGAGAAGACCGGTGCCGGCATGATGGACTGCAAGCGGGCGCTGACCGAGACCGGCGGCGCCATGGACGCCGCCACCGACTGGCTCCGCAAGAAGGGCCTGTCCGCTGCCGTCAAGAAGGGGGGCCGCGTGGCCGCCGAGGGCCTGGTCGCCGTCGCCAGCGACGGCACCCGCGCGGCGATGGTCGAGGTGAACTCCGAGACCGACTTCGTCGGCCGCAACGAGGCGTTCCAGGCGTTGGTCGAGAGTATCGCCCATGTCGCGCTCAAGGTTGGCGACGACCTGGAAGCGATCCGCGCCGCCCCCTATCCCGGCACCGGCCGGACGGTGGCGGATGAGATCACCCAGGCCATCGCCACCATCGGCGAGAACATGACGCTGCGCCGGGCCAAGGTGATGACGGTGCCAACGGGAGTCGTCGCCACCTATGTCCACGCCGCCGTCAAGCCCGGCCTGGGCAAGATCGGCGTGCTGGTCGCGGTCGAGTCTGCCAATGAGGCGTCGGCGCTGGACACCCTTGGCCGCCAGGTCGGGATGCACGTCGCCGCCACGTCGCCGACAGCGCTCGACATTGACAGCGTGGACCCGGCGGAGCTGGAGCGCGAGCGCACGGTCCTGACCGACAAGGCCCGCGCCGAGGGCAAGAAAGAGGAGATGCTGCCCAAGATCGTGGACGGCCAAATCCGCAAGTTCTATCAGCAGGTCGTGCTGCTGGAGCAGCAATGGGTCCATGACGGCGAAAGCCGCGTCCGCGCCGTAGTGGACAAGGCCCGCGCCAAGCTGGCGGGCTTCGAGCGATACAAGGTCGGCGAGGGCATCGAGAAGCAGTCCGGCGACTTCGCCGCCGAGGTCGCCGCCGCTGCCGGCATCCCTAAGGACCCGCAGCAACCCGAGGACCCGCAGCAACCCCAGGCTTGAACCCGTAAGGCGGGCCGCGCCAACCCTCGGCGCGATCCGTCGTTGCGAGCCATGCCTGCTGCGTGGCCATCCAGGAGCGGCAAGCACCGCGCTGGCGGCTTCCGGGGTGCCGGGTCACCACGTTTCCCGCAATGACAGGTTCCCAGGCCCGCAAGCAGTCCGCATAGCCCAGCCGCGCCGCGGAAACTTGTGGGGGGCGGCGGCAGCCACTAGGTTGCCGCCGTCCCATCCACGTCAAGGACTCCATGCCCGAACAGCCCCCCTACAAGCGCGTCCTGCTCAAGGTGTCCGGGGAGGCGCTGATGGGCAGGCGGGAATACGGCCTGGACACCGACACCCTGGGCCGCATCGCGCTGGACGTGCGCGACGTGATCGGCATGGGCGTGCAGGTCTGCATGGTGATCGGCGGCGGCAACATCTTCCGCGGCGTGTCGGCGGCGGCCGGCGGCATGGACCGGGCGCAGGCCGACTACATGGGCATGCTGGCCACGGTGATGAACGCGCTGGGGATGCAGAACGCGCTGGAGAAGCGCGACGTGCCGACCCGTGTGCAGTCCGCCATCCCCATGAGCAGCGTGTGCGAGCCGTATGTGCGCCGCCGGGCCGAGCGGCACATGGAGAAGGGCAGGGTCGTCATCTTCGCCGCCGGCACCGGCAACCCGTTCTTCACGACCGACACCGCCGCCGCGCTGCGCGCCGCCGAGATGAACTGCGACCTGCTGCTGAAGGGCACCCAGGTGGACGGCGTCTATTCCGCCGACCCGCGCAAGGACCCCACGGCCTCCCGCTACGACGAGCTGACCTACCTGGAGGTGCTGTCCCGCGACCTCGGCGTGATGGACGCCGCCGGCATCAGCCTGGCCCGTGAGAACGGGCTGCCGATCATCGTCTTCAACATCCACGCCCCTGGCGCCTTCGCCCAGGTGATGCGTGGCGAGGGCCGTTTCACCCGCATCGTCGAGCCGCACTAGGGCATGTCAGGCTCAGGTGCCCCTATTTGGGCCTTCTGGTTCAAGCGGCCTTGCTTGAGCCTGATAGATGCGTGCAACAACATCCGGAGCGTGCCCGGTGCATCTACCTGCACCACCGGGCACGCTTCGGCGACCGGAGGTTCCCGTGCCCGCTGACCTGACCGCCCTCAAGACCGACCTGACCCGGCGCATGGACGGCGCGCTGGAAACCCTGCGCCGCGACTTCGGCGGCCTACGCACCGGCCGCGCCAGCCCGGCGCTGCTGGAGCCGGTGAAGGTCGAAGCCTATGGCACCGTGGTGCCCATCACCCAAGTCGGCACCATCGGCGTGCCGGAGCCGCGCATGATCACCGTCCAGGTCTGGGACCGCACCCTTGTGGGCGCCGTCGAGCGGGCGATCCGCGACAGCGGCCTGGGCCTCAACCCCGGCTCGGACGGCCAGGTCGTCCGCGTGCCGATCCCGCAGCTGACGGCGGAGCGCCGCGGCGAGCTGGCCAAGGCCGCCGGACGCTATGCCGAGGGGTCGCGCGTCGCCATACGCGGCGTGCGCCGGGACGGCATGGACCAGATCAAGACCTTCGAGAAGAAGGGCGAGATCGGCGAGGACGAGATGAAGGACTGGTCGGACCAGGTGCAGAAGCTGACGGACGGCTACATCAGGCGCATAGACGAGTCGCTGGCCGACAAGGACCAGGAAATACGGCAGGTTTGATGCGATGCAGGCAGGGGCGGGCAGGGGCGTAGCGCCGTTGGCGGCCGATCCGGCGGGGGTGCCGACGCATATCGCCATCATCATGGACGGCAACGGCCGCTGGGCGTCGGCCCGCGGGCTGCCGCGCGTCGCCGGGCACCGCGCCGGGGCGCAGGCGGTGCGCCGCACCATCGAGGCCGCCGTGCAGGCCGGGGTGTCCTGGCTCACGCTGTATGCCTTCAGCAGCGAGAACTGGCGCCGCCCGCCCGACGAGGTGCTGGAGCTGACCGGCCTGCTGCGCCACTACATACGCCAGGAGCTGAACGAGCTGGCCAAGCAGGGCGTCCGCGTCCGGGTGATCGGCGACCGCGGCCGGTTCGACACCGAGACGCGGGCCGAGCTGGACCGCGCCGAGGTCGTGACCCGCGGCAACACCCGGCTGAACCTGAACGTCGCCCTGTCCTATGGCGCACGCGACGAGATCGTGGCCGCTGCCCGTGCCGCAGCCGAGGCCGCCGCGGCGGGCACCCTGGACCCGGCGACGCTGGACGAGGCGCGGTTCGGCCGCCTGCTGTTCACCGCCGGGATGCCCGACCCGGACCTGGTGATACGCACCTCCGGCGAGCACCGCCTGTCCAACTTCCTGCTCTGGCAGTCTGCCTATGCCGAGCTGGTGTTCCTGGAGGTGCTGTGGCCCGACTTCGGTGCCGCCGAGCTGCAAGGGGCGCTGGCCGAGTATGCACGGCGGGAGCGCCGCTTCGGTGCCCGCCCTGGCTGATCCGGCACGCACCCGGGCGGGCGTGGGGTCGCGCGCACCCTCCTCACGCTGGGGGGACCTGGGCGCGCGCGTCGTGTCCGCCCTCGTGCTGGCGCCGGTGGTGGCGGCCTGCCTGTGGCAGGGCGGACCCTGGTGGGGAACGCTGATGGCCATCGGCGGGGCCGGCCTGGCGCTGGAATGGGTCGCGCTGTGCGGCATGACGCCCGGCGCCTGGCCGGGCTTCGGGGTCGTGGCGGCGGTGCTGGCCGGCATCGTGATGGCGGCCCTGGGCCGGCCGGAGCTTGGCATGGCGGCCCTGATGGTCGGCGCCGGCTTGGTGCTGCCGCCCGCCCGCTGGCGGCTGGCGTCCGGGGTGGCCTATGCCGGGATCGGCGCCCTGGCGCTGGTCTGGCTCCGTGCGGACCCGGCGGCGGGGCGGGCCAACCTCGTGTTCCTGGTCGCGGTCGTATGGGCCAGCGACATCGGCGCCTACCTGGCCGGCCGCCTGGCTGGCGGACCGAAGCTGGCGCCCCGGATTTCGCCGGGCAAGACATGGTCCGGCGCAGCCGGCGGCTTGGCTGCGGCGATGCTGGCCGGGTGGGCGGCGGGGCAGGCGATGGCGCCGGGTGCGCCGGTCCGGGCGGCTGTCCTGGCCGGTCTGCTCGCGGCTGCGTCCCAGGCTGGCGACTTGCTGGAGAGCGCAATCAAGCGGGGCTTCGGCGTGAAGGACTCCGGCGGGCTGATCCCCGGCCACGGCGGTTTGCTGGACCGGCTGGACGGGTTGCTGCTGGCCGCTCCGGTGGCGGCGGTGCTAGGACTGTTGATCGGGCAGGGGACGGCGCTATGGCATTAGGCACGGCAGCGGACGGCCCAGCCAGGTCAGTCACCGTCCTCGGCAGCACCGGCAGCGTCGGCACCAGCACGGTGGACCTGTTGGCGGCGAACCCCGGGCGCTACCGGGTCCATGCCCTCGCCGGCGGGCGCAACGTGGCCCTGCTGGCGGCGCAGGCAATCCGCTTGAAGGCAACCCTGGCCGTGATCGCCGAGCCGTCGCTGCATGGCGAGCTGGCCGCCGCGCTGGCCGGCACCGGCGTTGCCGCCGCCGCGGGCGACGCCGCCGTCCTGCAAGCGGCGTCCGAGCCGGTGGACTGGACCATGGCGGCCATCACCGGCGCCGCTGGCCTGCCCAGCACCCTGGCCGCGATACGCCGGGGCGGCGCCATAGCCCTCGCCAACAAGGAGGCGCTGGTCTGCGCCGGCGAGGTGATGCTGCAAGCCGTGCGCGACGCCGGGGCCACCCTGCTGCCGGTGGATTCCGAGCACAACGCCATTTTCCAGGCTATGGCGGAGGGCAACCGCGACGGGGTCGAGCGGATCGTGCTGACCGCGTCCGGCGGCCCGTTCCGCCTGAGCAGCCCCGAGGAGATGGCGCGCGCCACGCCGGAGGCCGCGTTGCGCCATCCCGTCTGGTCCATGGGCGCCAAGATCAGCATTGACAGCGCCACCATGATGAACAAGGGCCTGGAACTGATTGAGGCCGCGCGCCTGTTCGCGATGGACGAGTCGGACATCGGCGTCCTGGTGCATCCGCAGTCCGTCATCCACGGCCTGGTCCACTACCGCGACGGCAGCGTGCTGGCGCAGATGGGGTCGCCGGACATGCGGATTCCCATCGCGCACGCCCTGGCCTGGCCGGGCCGGCTGCAAACCGCGTCGCCGCGCCTGGACCTGGCGGCGCTGGGCCGGCTGGAGTTCGCCGAGCCTGATCCCGTGCGCTTCCCCGCGCTGCGCCTGGCTCGTGAGGCCCTGCGCGCCGGCGGCGGCGCCCCCGCCATCCTGTCCGCCGCCAACGAGGTTGCGGTCGAGGCGTTCCTGGCACGTCGCCTGGGCTTCACGGCCATAGCGGCGCTGGTGGAGGCGGTGCTGGACCGGATCGGCCACCATGCCGCGGACAGCCTGGACGCCGTGCTGGACCTGGACGCCACGGCCCGGCGCGCAGCGCACCAGCACATTGCCGCCCGCGCCGCCTAGCGCATGTCCGGATCAAACGGCTCGTGCCAACGGCCATCCGCTCTAACCTTTGCGTTGACGCACCGTCATTGCGAGGGACGCAATGACGGGAGCGGTCAGGGCAAAGACCGTCGGCATCAGTCCTTGCCGAACAAATGCTTGCAAAAACAAAAGCCAGAGCGCGTCCGTTGCGTCTATCTGCAACGGACGCGCCTCAGCCCGGCGTCCGGCAAACCAGCGTCCGCCATCCTGCGGACCGATAAGGCGGGGCATCGAGGTCCGCATCCCGTGAACTTGCATGGGCGCACCATATCTAGGACAGGACGGCACCGGCCTACGCCAGGACCGCCCGGCGGCCATGCCGCGCCAAAGCCGACGCCAGACCATATGACGAGCCAACCCCCACGGTCCCTGAGGTTCCCGACATGGATTTCATACGCAGCCTAGCCGCCTTCATCATCGTGCTCGGCGTGCTGGTGTTCGTGCATGAGCTTGGCCACTACCTCGCCGCCCGCTGGCGCGGCGTTCATGCCGAGGTGTTCTCCATCGGCTTCGGCAAAGCCTTCGCAAGCTGGACCGACCGGCGCGGGACCGTCTGGAAGCTGGCCTGGATACCGCTGGGCGGCTACGTGAAGATGCACGGGCAGGAGCGTCCGCAGGACGTGTCCGACGCCGAGCGCGCGCGCTGGATGGAGGGCCGCACCTACCAGGGCAAGTCCGTGCTGTCCCGGGCCATCATCATCGCGGCCGGGCCGGTTGCGAACTTCCTGCTGGCCATCGTGCTGTTCTCGATCCTGATCGGCGCCATAGGCCGCCCGGTGGCGGTGAAGGGAGCCGTGTTCGGCAGCGTCGTCGCCGGCAGCGCGGCCGAGCGGGCGAACCTGCAGGTCGGCGACCGCGTGGAAACGATTGATGGCGCCCCGGTGCCGCTGTTCACCGACTTGCAGCGGATCGTGTCCGCCAGTCCGGACAAAGCGCTGTCCTTCCAGATAGTGCGGGCGGGCCAGCAGCAGACGGTCGCGGTGACGCCCAGCAGCCGGGACCTCGGCGGCCAGCGCATCGGCACCCTGGGCGTCAGCACCGCGACGGAGTTCGAGCCGGTCAGCCCGTTGCAGGCCATCGGCGCCGGGGCGGTGCAGACCTGGGACGTGACCGCCGGGACCGCCGCGGCCTTGGGCCAGATTGTGACGGGGCGCCGCGGCACGGCGGAGCTTGGCGGACCGATCAAGATCGCGCAGTTGTCGGGCCAGTTCGCGGCGGCCGGCATCGCCAGCTTCATCGGGCTGATCGCGCTGCTGTCGGTCAACCTCGGCCTGTTCAACCTGCTGCCGATCCCCGTCCTGGACGGCGGCCACCTGGTGTTCCTGGGGGCAGAGGCACTGGCTGGGCGGCCGGTGCCGCAGCGGGCGCAGGAGTACGGCTTCCGTGCCGGCGCTGCGCTGCTCGCCGGCTTGATCCTCTTCGTCACCTGGAACGACCTGGTCAGTTCCAGCCTGGGCCGCTGGGTGTCCGGCCTGATCGGATAGGGTCGCGCCGGCCGGGCACTCTGGCCCGGCGCGCATTGGCCTTGGCGGCGGGCGCGTCGGCGCTTACAAGCACGCGGTATCCGCTGCCCCGGAGGGCCTGCCCGTTGTCTCCATACCGCGCCCTTCTGCTCGCCACGTCCTGCGCCGTCCCGCTGCTTGCCGTGGACGGCGCACGCGCGCAGGGCCGGCCGGCAGCGCAGGCGGGACGGGGCCGCGCCGCGGCGGTGCGGGCCGCGCTGCCCCCCGTGCCGGGCGGTGCCATCACCGCGGTGCAGGTCGAGGGCAACCAGCGAATCGAGGTCGGCACCATACGGTCCTACATGCTCGTGCAGCCCGGCGACGGCTTCGATCCCGACCGTATAGACCGCAGCTTGAAGACGCTCTACGCGACCGGCCTGTTCCAGGACGTGACGATCCGGCGCAACGGCAGCGCCTTGGTCGTGAAGGTCGTCGAGAACCCCATCGTCAACCGCATCGCCTTTGAGGGCAACCGCAAGCTGACCGACGACCAGCTCCGCACCGAGCTGCAACTGCGCGCCCGCGCCGTCTATACGCCGCAGTTGGCGCAGGCCGACCGCCAACGCATCCTCGACCGCTACGCCAAGGGCGGGCGTTTCGCCGCGACCGTCGAGCCGAAGATCATCCGGCTGGACCAGAACCGCGTGGACGTGGTGTTCGAGGTCAACGAGGGCGAGACCACCCTCGTCAGCCGCATCGCAATCGTCGGCAACCACGCCTTCAGCGAGAACCGGCTGCGCGAGGTCATCAACAGCCGCGAGCAGGCGTTCTACCGCATCCTGTCCAGCAGCGACCAGTATGACCCCGAGAAGATCAACTTCGACAAGGAGCTGCTCCGCCGCTTCTACCTCAAGAACGGCTATGCCGACTTCGAGGTGCGGGACGCGACGGCCGAGCTGACGCCGGACCGCCGCGCCTTCTTCGTGACCTTCACCATCAACGAGGGCGCGCGATACACCGTCGGCAAGGTGAGCGTAGACAGCAAGCTGCGGAACCTGAACGGCGAGGACCTGCGCCCGCTGCTGCTGGTCGGCTCCGGCGACACCTATGACGGCGACCTGGTGGAGCGCACGACCCAGGCGCTGCAGGACGCCGTGCAGAACCGCGGCTACGCCTTCGTGGACGTGAAGCCGCGCATCGCCCGCGACAAGGACAAGAAGACCGTTGACCTGGTGTTCGACATCACCGAGGGGCCGCGCGTCTATGTCGAGCGCATAGACATCACCGGCAACACGCGCACCAAGGACAAGGTGATACGCCGCGAGTTCCGCCTGGCAGAGGGCGATGCGTTCAACGCCGCCACCATACGGCGGTCGCGGCAGCGGTTGCAGGACCTTGGCTACTTCAACGGCGTCACGGTCCAGCCTAGCCCCGGCACCGCCCCGGACCGCGCCATCGTGACCGCGACGGTGGACGAGAAGGCGACGGGCGAGCTGACCCTAGGCGGCGGCTACTCGACCGACTCCGGCGCGCTGCTGAACGCGGGATTGCGTGAGCGCAACCTGATCGGCACCGGCATCGACGCCGGGCTGAACGGCGTGCTGGCGCAGCGGCGCAGCCAGGTGGACCTGGCGATCACCGACCCTTACTTCCTCGACCGCAACTTGGTCGCGGGTTTTGACCTGTTCCTTGTCCGCAACGACAACCAGCAGATCGCCGCCTACAGCGAGCGGCGGACGGGCGGCGACATACGCCTGGGCTATGAGTTCAACGAGCACCTGCGCCAGGCCTGGACCTACTCGCTGGTGGACCGCAACGTCTATAACGTGCAGCCGAGCGCCAGCCTTTATATCTCCAACCAGCAAGGGAAGTCCTTGCTGTCGCAGATCGGCACGACGCTGGCGCTGGACTACCGCGACACCCGCACCGACCCGCATGACGGCTTCCTGCTCCGGCTGGGCGTGGACGTGGCCGGCCTGGGCGGCACGGCGCGCTACGTGCGGACCAAGGTGGACGGCAACTACTTCATCCCGCTGGAGAGCATCACGGGCGACGCGGATTGGAGCATCGCGCTTTCGGGCAGCGTCGGCTACCTGGCGCAACTGGGCCGGGAGGAGAAGATCATCGACCGGTTCTTCCTGGGCGGCGACAACCTGCGCGGCTTCCAGTCCGGCGGCGCGGGTCCCCACGCCCAGACCACGACGTTCAGCGGTCCAGGGGACACCAAAGGCATCAAAGGCACCCAGGACAGCATCGGCGGGCGCTTCCTTTACACCGCATCAACGGAATTGCGGTTTCCGCTGCCCATATCCGCGGACCTGGGATTGTCCGGGCGGGCCTTCGTGGACGTTGGCGCGCTGTCGCAGGTGACGCAGTTGAACCCCGGGCTTGGCGGGGTCAACACCCGCACCGACACGACAGCCGATCCCACGCCCAGGGTCGGCGCAGGTGTCGGCGTGTCCTGGAAAACGCCGTTCGGTCTCATCAACGTTGACCTTGCGCAGGCTGTGGTGAAGCGCAACGGCGACCAGAAACAGCTTTTCCGCTTCGGTTTCGGCACAAGGTTCTAGACCAATGCTTCATGTCCCACGTTCGGCTCTCGTCGCGGCTGCACTCTTCCTCGCAGGTCCGGCCCTCGCGCAACAGCCCGGCTGGTTCGTGCCGCCTGCTGGCGGCGGCGGCGGTTCGCCCCAGCCGCGTCCGGTGCAGCAGGCCCGCCCGGTCGCGCCGCGCCCGCAGCCCCGGCAGCAGCCGGTGGTCCGCAACCTGCCGCCGCCCGGCCCCGACGGCGGCGCGGCTGGCGCTGGCCAGCCCGAGCCACCGCCGCTGCAGGTGCAGTTGCCGCCGATGCCCGACCTGCCGCCCATCGCGCGCGGCCCGACCCCGCCGGCCGCCGTCATCGGCGTGCTGGGCATCCCCGACATCATGCGCGCCACCTCCGCCGCACAGCAGGTCGAGAAGGTCATCAGCGAGCGGCGCGAAAAGCTGACCCAGGACGTGCAGAAGGAGCAGACAGCCTGGCGCGAGATGCAGCAGGCCCTGGTCAGCCAGCGCGGCAGCATGACGCCCGACCAGATACGCGCCAAGGAGAAGGAGCTGCAGGACCGCGTCACCAACGCCCAGCGCGTGTTCCGCGACCGCAACCGCTTCATGCAGGAGGCGGCGCAGGTCGGCCTGGCGCAGATCGAGCGCACCCTGATCGCCGTCATACGCCAGGTCGCCGAGAGCCGCGGCATGAACCTGGTGCTGCACCGGGCGCAGGTCGCGCTCAACGTCAACGAGTTCGACATCACCGAGCCGGTGGTCGAGCAGATGAACAAGGTCCTGCCCGGCATCCAGTTGCCGCCCGAGGGCGTGTCCGCCGCCCTGGCCGCGGCCCCGGTCGTTCGCCCCAACGCTCCGCCCGATGCCCCGGTGCCGCCCACTTCCGTCGCCGCCCCGCCCGGCGCTCCGCCGCGCCGGTAAGGGATGGCGTTGGCACAACACGGGGCCGGTGACCCGCGCTTCCTTGGCAAGGCCGGGCCGCACGGCTTGGCCGGCATAGCGGACGTGAAGGCCGGGGCGGACGCAAAGGCCGGGGCAGACGCGGCCGGCAGCTCCGCGCAGCCCGTCCGCGAGTTCTTTCGCGGCGTTGCCACCCTGCGCCGCCCGGCCCGCAAGCCGGCCGCCAGCGCCGCCCGCCCGGAGTAGGTTCAGATGGACGGCACCCCCACCCAGCCCGCCCCGCCGCAGCACGCACCAGGATCGGCGTCGGACATGGCCGCCGACGTGGCGCCCAAGCCGTCGCTGAAGGCCGCGCTACCGCCGGTCGAAGTCATTGACATCAAGCGGATCATGCACGCGATCCCGCACCGCTACCCCTTCCTGATGCTCGACAAGGTGCTGGACGTGGTGCCGGGGCTGTCGGCGGTCGGCATCAAGAACGTGACGGCGAACGAGAACTTTTTCCAGGGCCACTTCCCCGGCCATCCCGTCATGCCCGGCGTCCTCATCATCGAGGCGATGGCGCAGACCGCCGCCGTCCTGGTTGTCGAGACGCTCGGCCCCGATGCCGCCGGCAAGGTCGTCTATTTCATGACCATCGAGAACGCGAAGTTCCGCCGGCCCGTCGTCCCCGGGGACCAGTTGCGGATCGCCATACGCAAGATCCGGCACCGCGGAGCCGTCTGGAAGTTCAGCGCAACGGCGCGCGTGGACGGCGTGTCGGTAGCCGAGGCGACCTACGCCGCTATGATAATGGACAAGTAACGGGCACGGGCAGCGGGCGCAGGCAGCGGACCGCAGCCGCCGGCTTCCGCTTTCTGCAACAATCCGTGTGTTGGCCCGGCGTGCCGCGCTTCCTAGTCTCCGTCTGCGCCGGCCGTGCCGGGCCATCGAGGTCGTTCCATGAGTGCAATCCCCCTTACGGCCGTAGCCCGGCCGCAGCCGACGCAGATACACCCGGCCGCGATCATCGAGCCGGGGGCCGTGCTGGGGGAAGGCGTGCAGGTTGGCCCGTGGTGCCACGTCGGCCCCGGCGTACGCATCGGCGCCGGCACCCGCCTGATGCCGCACGTCGTCGTCGAGGGCGATACTACCATTGGGGAGGACGTGACGCTGTTCCCGTTCTGCGCCGTGGGGCAGGCGCCGCAGGACCTGAAATACCGCGGCGAGCCGACGCGCTGCGAGATCGGCGACCGCACCCAGGTCCGCGAGAACTGCACCATCAACCGCGGCACCGTGACCGGCACGGGGGTGACGCGCGTCGGGGCGGACTGCCTGCTGATGGCGGTGGTCCACGTCGCGCATGACTGCGCCATCGGCGACGGGGTGGTGATCGCCAACAACGTCGTGATGGGCGGGCATGTGACCATCGGCGCCGGGGCGGTGATCGGCGGCGCCGCGGCGCTGCACCAGTTCGTGCGGATCGGGCGCGGCGCGATGGTGGGCGGCGTGTCGGGCGTGGAGGCTGACGTGATCCCGTTCGGCAGCGTGCTGGGCAACCGGGCGCGGCTGCTGGGGCTGAACGTGATCGGCCTGCGCCGCCGGGGCGTGAGCCGGGCGGGGCTGATGTCGCTGCGCGCCGCGGTGCGCCGGCTGTTCGGCCCGGACGAGGTGTTCAGCGCCCGGCTGGCGGAGGTCCGGGCCGCCTATGCCGGTGACGCGCTGGTGGAGGAGCTGCTGGCCTTCATGGACGCGCCGAGCAAGCGCGGCCTGATCCGGGCGGAACTGGCCGGGCTGGACGAGGGGGAGGCGGGGTAGGCCGGCGCCGCGGTGCCCAGCTTCCTTCCCCCTCTCCCTCCGGGAGAGGGGGACGGCAATGACCGCCTCGCTCGGCATCATCGCGGGCGGCGGGCCGTTCCCGGGCCGCGTCGCCGCCGCCGCCCGGGCCGCGGGGCGTCCGGTGTTCATCGTGGCCCTGCGCGGCTATGCCGAGCCGGCCGTCGTCGCCCCGTTCCCCAACGTGGTCGTCCGCATGGGCGCCGCGTCCGAAATCCTGGCGCACCTGCGCGCCCATGCCTGCACCGACCTGGTCCTGGTCGGGCCGGTCCGCCGCCCCTCGCTGATGGACCTGCGCCCTGATGCGGAAGGCGCCCGCATCATGGCCCGTATCGGCCGCGCCGCCTTCGCCGGCGATGACGGCCTGCTGGCCGCCGTCGTCCGCGTGCTGGGCGAGGAGGGCTTCCGCGTGCTGGGCGCGCATGAGGTGCTGACGGAGGCCGTCGGACCCGCAGGCGTCCTGGGGCAGGCCAGTCCCGATGCGGCGGCGATGGCCGACGTGTCCCGCGGCGCCCGGGTCGTGCGCGCCCTGGGCCGGGTTGACGTGGGCCAGGGCTGCGTGGTGCAGCAGGGCATCGTGCTGGCGGTGGAGGCCATCGAGGGCACCGATGCCATGCTGTCCCGCGCCGCCGGCCTGGCCCGGCCCGGCCCCGGCGGAGTACTGGTGAAACTCGTCAAGCCCGGCCAGGACCGGCGCACCGACCTGCCGACCATCGGGCCTCGCACCGTCGCCGCCGCCGCCGCCGCCGGGCTGCGCGGCATCGCCTACGAAGCCGGGGGAACCCTGGTCACGGATCGCACGGCCTGCGTCGCGGCGGCGGACGCGGCCGGGCTGTTCCTGCTTGGCATTGCCGCCGATCATGCAGGGGATGGAGGGCCTTGACGCTGCAACCCGGCCCCTGCGGCCCGGCGTCGGAAGCCCCAATCGTCCGGGACAGAACCGGGAGGGGCCGCTGAGCGGCAGCGGCGCCGTGGCCCGCCTGACCCGGCGCACCATCAGGGTCGGCGTGACCGGGCTGGCACGGGCCGGCAAGACGGCGTTCCTCACGTCGGTCGCCGCCAACCTCCTGGCCCTGGGCGTCGGGCGGCCCGTGCTGCCGGCCCTGGCCCAGCGGGTGGCGGGCCGCGGCTTGCAGGTGTCGGTCGCGCCGGCCGGTGCCGCCGGGCTGCCGCGGTTCGACCATGCGCGCCACCTGGCGGCGCTGACCGCCGACCCGCCGGCCTGGCCGGAGCGGACAAGCTCCGCCTCGCTGCTGGCGCTCGACCTGGTGCTGAACCGGCAGCGCCTGGGCGTCGGCCTGCCGCCCGCCCGCATCCGGCTGGAGCTGCTCGACTACCCCGGCGAGTGGCTGCTCGACCTGCCGCTGGTCCGCACGTCCTTCTCCCAGTGGTCAGCGGCGGTGCTGCGCCGGCTGGAGGGGCAGCCGATGGCCGCGGAGTTCCTGGCCTTCAGCATGGCGCTCCCGGCCGGGGCGCCTGCCGACGAGACCCTGGCCGCCACCGGGCACCGCCTGTATCGCGCCATGCTGCACCGGATGCGGGACGAGGCCGGGTTGTCGCTGTTGCAGCCCGGCCGCTTCCTGATGCCGGCGCCGGGGCCGGAGCCGGCCTGGATGCCGTTCTTCCCGCACGGCGGCGGCGGCGGGCTGCACGCCCTGCTGGCGTTGCGCTATGCCGCCTATGTGCGGGCGGTGCAGGCGGACCTGTCCGACCCGATGTTCGGCAACCTGGACCGCATCGTCGTGTTGGTGGACCTGCTCTCGGCGCTGTCGTCCGGAGAGGCGGCGTTCGCGGACGCGAGCGGCGCCATCGCCGCCGCGGCAGGCGCGCTGCGCTGGCGGCAGTCGCTGCTGGATGCCGCACTGGCGCTCGGGCGCCTGCAACTGCCGCCGCGCACCGTGTCCCGCGTGGCCTATGCCGTCACCAAGTCCGACCATGTCGCGGAGCGGCAGCGCGGCAACCTGGCGGCGCTGCTGCGCTCCGTGGCCGCCCCGCAGGGTGCCGCGCCCGACGTGCGCATGGCCTACCTGCCCGTAGCGGCAGTGCGCTGCACCGAGGACTTCGTATGGACCCTGGATGGCCGCCCGGTCTCCGCCGTGCGCGGGCGGCGGATCGGCGACGAGCGGCTGCTGCGCTCCTACCCCGGCGAGGTGCCGGACCGCCCGCCGGATGCCGAATTCTGGGCGCATCCCTTCCTGCAACTGCCGGTCTTCGAGCCGCGGCGCCCCCCGGACGGCGGACGCGGCGGGGTGCCGGAGCTTGGCCTGGACGAACTGCTGCTGTTCCTGCTGGATGGAGCGCTATGACCACACCGCCCCGCCCGAGGATCGAGTTGGAGGACGAGCCGGCGGTGGCGCCCGGCGCCCCGCCGCCGCCCCCGTTGGCCGCACCGGACGATCCGCCCGTTGGGCCGGCGCAGCCTGAGATGGCGGTGCGGATGCCCTCGCCGCGTCCGCGCATCGAGCTGGAGGCGGTGCCGGCCAGCCGCTTGCAGGCTGAGCCGCCGTCCGAAGCCCTCGCTGACCCGGCGCCGCCTCGCCGTTTGCCGCTGTTCCTGGCCGGCGCCGTGACGCTGGCCGCCGGGGTCGGCGGGATGTCGCTGCTGAACTTCGTGCTGGACCAGTTCGCGCGGGCGCCGTGGCTCGGCTGGACCACGCTGGGCGTGTCGGCCGCGGGCGTCGGGCTGCTGGGCGCCGGGGTGCTGCGGGAGGCGCTGGCGCTGCGGGCGCTGCGCCATGTGGACGGGCTACGGGCGGACCTGGCCTCACAGAAGCCGAGGCGGATCATGTCGGCTGCGATGGACTGGGCCGCCACCGTGCCCGGCGGCCCGGCCCTGCTGCCGGCGCTGCGGGCGGTCAACGACCCTGACGCCGCCCTGGCCCTGCTGCGCGCCGGCCCCGGCCAGGCGCTGCGGGCGGAGGCGGACCGGCTGGGCCGCGGCGCGGCGGTGCAGATGGTGGCAGGCATCGCCGCGATGCCGTCCCCGGCGCTGGACGTGGCGCTGGTGGCCTGGCGCGGCGTGCGCCTGGTGCGGCAGGTGGCGCAGCTCTACGGCGTGCGGCCGGGCGCGCTGGGCACCCTGGCGCTGCTGCGGCGCACCGCCGGGGCCGCGACCATGGTGGGCGCGGCGGAGTTCGCCGGCAACGCCGCGGCCCATGCCGTGCTGTCGCATCCCTTGCTGGCGCACCTGGCCGGGGAGATGGCCGGCGCCGGCATCGCAGCTCGGCGCATGATGGTGCTGGCCCGTGCGGCGGCGACGGCGTGCGATCCGTTGGAAACTTCTGCTCCCTCTCCCTCCGGGCTACGGTGGTCACACATCTCCGGAACGATCAAAGAAACCAAGCAATAACAGGCACTTGTCGAATGCCACCAAAGACCAAAGCTTGTGGGCTGAAAACCGGCAAGATG
>JAABUK010006910.1_pt1 | contig 16642 bp, 11 predicted proteins | sample 5559141 | NCBI WGS metagenome assembly JAABUK01 (sample SAMN10711869, study PRJNA513367) | rock metagenome | isolation source: Antarctica rocks | place: Antarctica: Victoria Land, Pudding Butte nord | collected 2016-01-03
ACGGGGCACTGGTTCTGGCGAACAATGTCAGCAGCGAAGCACCGCATTTAGGCGTAGTAAGTGACCCCGTTTCCTTTTCTGGCTGCCTCTCAACGAAAGGCACTGCAATCATACAAGGCGTAGGGCACGGGGGCCTGGCGGGAGAAGCGGCATTCGTCCACGTAAACCCCGGCCACTTCGCCCCGCGCCTCGGCGTGGTGCAAGGTCTGCAAGCGCGTCTGACACGCGGCAAACGCCTCGGGGTCGCGCGGGCTCCGTAAGCTGCGCCGACAGCGTTTCCAGCTGTACCCCAGCCGGCGTACCAGGCGACGCAAACTGCTTATCTGCCCCTGAATGCCGCACTCCTGGCGCAGGCGCGGCACGAACGCGCGGAGTTGCTGGGGGCCGCGCCATGTAAGCGGCTACTTTTTTACCCTCCGGTACGAGCTTCGCGGGCCGCCCGCTCCGGGCTCCTTCGCAGAGGCCCACGAGCCCGATTTGCTGCCAGCGCGTGAGCCAGCGGCTGACGGCATTGCGCCCCACGGCGTAGAAGGCGGCGAACTCGTCCGTGCTCATGCCCCGCTGGTGGCCGAGCCCGGCCTGCGCCCGGCGGCGCATCCGGGGGTGGGGGCCCCGCGCGGCGGCCGCTTCCCGGGTCGTAATTTCGGGGGCACTCAGGGCTAAGGGGGCTAACACGCGGCAAAAATACATCCCTAATTCATACACCCTTACTTTTGCGTGACTGCTTAATCCAACGACAAGGAAGGATTGCCGCGCTCCACTCCGTTGCGCTCGCAATGACAGGCGTTAAAAACGATTAAAACCTACCGCTTGATTTTCAGGCTGTCCAAATGCTGTTGAAAGCGGCGGGCGAAAGCTTTGTGCTGGGCAAAAGTTTCGCTGAAATCGGAAAAGCCGCTGCCATCGGGGCGGGCGCAGAAGAAGACAAAGTTGTGGTGCGCCGGGCGCAGCACCGCGTCCAGGGCCTGGGGATAGGGCGTGGTGATGGGGCCGGGCGGCAACCCCTTGTGGCGGTAGGTATTGTAGGGCGAATCGACTTTTTTGTCCACGTTGAGCACGCGCTTGCGGGTGCCCAGGCCGTGTAGGGGCCACAGCAGGGTAGGGTCGGCTTGCAGAGGCTGGCCGCGGCGCAGGCGGTTGAGGTACACGCCCGCGATGAGGGGCCGGTCGAGGGGCTGGGCCGTTTCGCGCTGCACGATGCTGGCCAGCACCGCTACCTGCACGGGGCTTAGTTGAAGGGAGTCAGCCTCCGCCAGCCGCTTGCCGTCCCAGAAACGCCGGTGCCGGGCCGCTACCGAATCGAGGAAGGCCGCCGCTGGCGTAGGCCAGAACAGCCGCAACGTGCCCGGAATAAAGAGCGTGCGCACCGTGGACGTATCGAGGCCGTAGCGACGGGTCAGGTACATGTTGTCAGCCAGCAGCTTATGTAGCTGAGCGGTATCGAGGCTGAGCTGGCGGCCGGCCTGGCGCGGTAGCTGCGGCAGGTACTGAAAGGGTTTGAGGGTGAAGACCAGCGTATCCTGGCGGCCGCTTTCGAGCAGGTGCAGCAGGTCGAGGTTACCCGCGCCGGCCGGCAGCGTATAGCGGCCCGGCTGCACCGGATGGGCCGGCGTGCCGAAGCCCCGCCAGCGCGCCACCTGGGCAAAATCGGCGGGCCGAGTCAGCTCGCCGGGCTGCCGCAGCGAGTCGAGCAGCGCGTTCAGCCCTACCCCCCGGCGGACGTAGAGGTAGGCCGCACCATCCACGGCGGCCGGCACGTTGGGCGCGTACAGCAGGCGGTAGGCCAGCGCGCCCACCCCGGCCAACGCACTCAGCAGCAGCACCGCCAGCAGCCAGCCCCAGCGGCGCGGCCGGGGCGGGCCCGGCGGCCGGAGCGTAGAAGGAAGCGCGGTGAGTTCGGTCATAGGGCACAAAACGGGCGGCCACTGGCCACTCGACTCAAAATTACACCACTTGGCCGCCTACCTGCCCCTTACAGCGGCTTCCAAGTCAGGGCACTCTTTTGGAATTACTTAAAGAAGTGATTCCAAAAGAACGTCATTCCGAGCTTGCCGAGGAATCTCGCTCGCATCGTTGCCCAAGGCCCGAACGATTCGCCAACGGCGTGAGCGAGATTCCTCGGCAAGCTCGGAATGACGTTCAGGTGACGTTTGACACTTCCTAAGCTGAATTCTACCCCTCCCCTAGTGCCCCAGCCGGTACAGCACGCCCACGCTCGGCAGCAGGCGGCCCAGCTGCCAGGGGCCGGTGGTAGCAGGCTGGCCATTTACCAGCACCTGCGCCTCGGTGGCGGGCAGGCTGAGGTCGGCCGCGTGCTGGGTGAAGCTGAAAAAGCCCTTGTCTTCTTCGATTAATAGCTGCCCGCAGGTGCGCAGCGGCAGCACGTAGCCGAGGTCGGCCACGGCCTCCCAGCGGTGGTTTATTTCGACGCCCAGCCCCAACTTGGGCAGTAGCGCGTCGGTCACGTTTTGGAGGGAGAGGGTGAGCCGGTCGCCGGGTAAGGGGCTGCCGGCCAGGCGCAGGTCGGCGTCGGAGTTGGGCACGGTGCCCAGCTCGCGGCCCACTCTCTGGCGCAGGTAGCCTACCCCCACCCGGCCCAGCAGCGGCCGACCGCACGGGTTCAGGTTGCGCGCGTAGGTGAGGCCGGCTTCCCAGCCCTCGCCCCGCAGCTGGCGCAGCACGTGGCGCGCGGTAGCGTAGGCGCTCAGGCCGCCCACCAGGTCGAGCTGCAACCCAAAGCCGTACTGGTAGGTGAGCGCCTGGGGCGTGGTGCTGGCCCGCACGTCGGCCCGCAGCGACGAGCCGCCGGGCGCCAGCACCGTGCGCAGGTCGGCGGCGGGCAGTTGCACCGGCAGCAGGCCGCCGGTGTACGAGTAGCGCAAGTGATTGAATAGCCGCCACTTCTTGGCGATGGGCGCGGCCGGGCTGGCCGGCGCATCGGCCGCGACCGGGGAGGCAGGGCGCCGCAGCAGCGTATCGGCCAGGCGCTGGCAGGTCTGGTCGAGCAGGGCGTCGGGGGGTAGCAGAGTGGTGTAGTGCTGCCAGAACGTGGAGTCGTAGGGCACCGGGTTTTTCAGGAAAACGTCGGCGTACTGGCTGCGCTCCGGGTAGGTAGGCGGCCGCACCTGGGCCGTGTCGATGGCCGTGGTCACGAACTCGGCCAGGTGGTGGCGCACCCGCCCGCCCACCGGCCGGCCCAGGGTGTTGTACCAGATGCTTTTCAAATAATAGCGCCCCGCATAGCGCTGGTAATCGGCACGGTACGCCCGCTCGGTGGCCTCAAAAACCAGCATATTCTCGCGCCGGATGCCGGCCGGCGTGCGGTGCCAGGCCGCCCCCAGCAGGGCGTAGCTGCGCTCGTCGATGTACACCTCGCCCGCGAAACTGGCCCGGTCGGTGCCCAGCCGCGGCGCGAAGGTGATGACGTACACCGCCCGCCCCTGAAACGTGGTTTGCGGACTGAACCGGTACTGGTAGTCCTTGAAATGCGCCGGATTGATAAACTCGGTCCGGTTGCGCACGAAGTCGAAGCGGTGCGGCACCAGCGCGCCCGCCATCCAGTTGAGGCCGGGCAGGACCAGGCCGTCGGGCCGGGCGGGGCGCAGGTCTACCCGGCGCGATTCCAGTACCTGGGTCTGGCCGGCCTCGCGCGGGTGCTGGTAGCCTGGCTTATACACCCGTAGCTGGCCCTCCACGAGGTAGTCGTAGTGCCGGCCGGCCGCCTCATCATCCGACTCGCGGTAGAAGCCCGTGAGCTGGGTGGGCCGCACCGGGTAGTTGCGCGGAATGCGCGCTACCGCCTCCCGGATTATCCCCTCGGCTGAAGCCGTGACGCTCACCGTGCCCAGGCTGGCCGGGCTTATTCGCAGCTCAATCAGCAGCTCCGGGCCCGGCAGGGGGGGTAGGGGCCGGCGATATTTGCGGTAGCCCAGCAGGGCCACTTCCAGTTCGCTGCTTTGGTAGGCGGCCGGCACCCGCAGCGCGAAGCGGCCATCGAGGTTGGTACTGGTGCCCAGGCGGTTATCAGCAATACCTACCTGCGCGTTCGGAATGGGCTGGTGCGTATCAGCATCGAGCACCCGGCCACGTAGCACCGGGCTTTCCTGCGCCCAGGCGGGCGAGGCAGCTAGTAGCAGGAATACAAACCAAAAAAGAACGTCATGCTGAGCTTGTCGAAGCATCTCTACCGCTTTCATTGGGTTACTACTCCCAGCGGCGCGGTAGAGATGCTTCGACAAGCTCAGCATGACGTTCTTTTACACTAAATTAGCCCTTAAAAGCCAACGACTTTACGCTTGCAGCGGCTCTTCCAGCTCACTGATAACCAGGCCGTGCTGGCCGGCGGTTTCGCCCAGCAGCTGGCGCTGCCAGGGGCGCAGGGCGGCCAGGCTACCCTGCTCCACCACGTCGCCGATGAGGCGGTTGCTGAGTACCGTGTTGGCCAGCACGGGGCTGTAGTCGGTGGCCAGGTGGTTTTTGAGGGCGTTGAGCAAGCCTTCGCGGGCTTCGGCCCTGGCTGCCACGGGGCCACCAAAGCGGCGGCGGAATGGCTGCGGCCGGCGCTGGTCGGCGGGCAGCGGGCCGTCGGGGGCCAGCTTGGCGGTGGCCAGGGCCACCAGCTCGTCGGCGTAGGGCGCGCGCTTTAGCTCGGGGTGCAGGCCACCGGCCGTGCGCAGCGCGCCGTGCGAGGCAATAGGCTGGCGCGTTATTTCGGCCAGCCTGTCGTTGCTGAGCACCATGTAGCTGGGCCGGTCGAGCTGCCGCGCCACGCGGTCGCGCAGCGCATACAGCTCCCGAAACAGCGGCAGCTCCTGCGGCCCGATGCGGAACTTGCCGGCCAGGCGCAGGTGCGGGCGCAGCTCGCCGCGGCCGTAGCGCATGGCTTCGAGGGCGTGGTTTTCTTCGGCCGCCCACTGGGCCCTCCCCTGCTCCTGGAGGCGCGCGGTGAGGCGGTCGGTCAGCTCAAAAAGGTAGAGCACGTCGTTGGCGGCGTACTCTTTCTGGGCTTCGGTGAGGGGGCGCTTGAGCCAGTTCGACTTCTGCTCGCCCTTGTCTACCTCAAAGCCCAACTCGCTCTGAATGAGGCGACCCAGCGAAATATTATTATCTTCTAAAGCCAGCAGCGTGAACTGCACGCTGGTATCCACGATGTTGCGGCACGTAACACTAAACAGCTCATCGAGCAGCAGGATATCCGACTTGCAGGAGTGGAAGACCTTAGCTACGGCAGCGTCGCGCAACACCGCGAACAGCGGCTCCAGGGCGGCGGCCATCTCGGGCTCCAGGGGTAGGGGGTCAATCAGGTAGACGGTAGTACCGTCAAATACCTGAATCAGGGCCAGGTGACGACCGTAGCGGTAGCGGTTATCATCAAATTCCAGGTCGATACCGATGCGGGGCAGGGTGGCAAAGTGGGCGGCGGCATCGGCCACCTGAGCGGCCGTGGTGAGGTAGTGAATGGTTGGCTTCATGCGTGGCGGCAAAGGTACGGGGCGGGGCGGCTGCGGTGGTAGCCGTTACTTATTCCAATTACCCTTTTCGTGCGAATGCTTCGCTACGCCACATTCAATAAAATTTTGTCCTACCCCCTCTTGATTTTAACTTACTCTTAAGTTTTTGTTACTACTTTGCGGCTTCTACCCTCGTCAAACAAGGGCCCTTTAATAGTACATTGTTCTGCTCTTTTCAGGATTTTTCGCCTTTTCCGTAGCACTCTTTTTACCAAACCTTTCTTTATGAGAAATCTACTTACCCCCTTGCTGGTGATAGCGGCCGTGCCGGCGCTGGCCCAGACGCGGGCCATCGTCGGGCACGTCGCGGGCTCGGATGCCGGCGTGCTGCCGGGGGCCACCATTGTGGAGCGCGGCACCACCAACGGCACCACGAGCGGGACCGATGGCGAGTTCCGGCTGAGCGTGCAGCCGGGCGCGACGCTTATCATCAGCTCCATCGGCTACGCGACCCAGACCGTGCCAGTGGGCAACAAGACTACCCTCAACGTGATGCTGTCGGCCAGCGCCACCTCGCTCGATGAAGCCGTGGTAGTGGGCTACGGCACCCAGAGCAAAGCCGACCTGACCGGCGCGGTAACCCAGCTCTCGGGCGCGGTAGTGGAAAACCAGCCGGTGCAGTCCTTCGAGCAGTCCATCCAGGGCCGCACGCCGGGAGTAGTTATCAACCAGGGCAGCGGCAAGCTGGGGCAGGGCATCAATATTCAGGTGCGCGGCACCTCGTCGGTGACGGCTTCCAACAAGCCGCTGTACGTGATTGACGGCTCGCCGATTACCTTTCAGGACCAGTCGCAGGCCGGTGATGAGCCGCTAAACCCGCTGGCCGACCTTAACCCCAACGACATCGAGAGCATCAGCATTCTGAAGGATGCCTCGGCGGCGGCCATCTACGGCTCGCGGGCCTCCAATGGGGTCGTGCTCATCACGACCAAGAAGGGCAAGCAGGGCCGAACCAAGGTGAACCTGGGCTACTACTACGGCATCAGCGCCCCTACCCGCCTGCGGCAGTTCGAGAGTGCCGACCAGTACAAGACGCTGCTGGGTGAGTCGATTACCAACGCTTCTCTCATTCCAAGGTCTTACATCAACGACAACTACGGGCCGAATCCTAAACTGAGCGATGTCTTTGCTTCGGAAGGCGGCATTGACTACAACTCACCCTATAACACGCCCTGGGACCGGCTGGCGTTTCGCAACAACGGCAAGTACAAGCTGTTCGGGGGCGGGGCCAACGTGGCGCAGTACGATTTCAGCGCGTCGGGCGGCGATGCCAAGACGCGCTTCTACCTGAGCGGCACGTTCAACGACCAGAAAGGCATTATCATCGGCAATCGCTTCCGGCGGGGTAGCCTGCGCCTGAACCTCGACCATAACATCCTGGATAATCTGCGGGTGGGCATCAACGCCTCGCTGGCCCGCACCGTGAACGACCGGGTATCGGGCGACAATGCCTTCTCGAACCCCTTGCAGCTCAACGCGCTTACCCCGATGCAGCAGGCGTATGACTCTACGGGGCGATTGAACCCGGCCACGATTTACTACAACAACCTGATTGACCAGTCGCTGGGCTCGAACCGGGCGGGTACGTACCGCTCCTTCACCACGGGCTACCTCAACTACGTGCCGGTGAAGGGCCTGACGCTGCGCTCGGAAATCGGGGGCGACTTCCTCAACCTCAACGAAGACCTGGTGCGCGGGGCCGGCACCCAGGACGGCGGGGCCACCGGCTACGCCTACAACGCCCAGACCCAGACCGTAAATTACACGAACACCAATACGGCGACCTACACCTACGACCTGACAGCCGACCACCACTTCGACGTGCTACTGGGAGAATCGTACCAGCGCTCGGACCAGAAGCTGACCGCCGCCGAGGGCCGGGGCTTCCCTACCACCGAGTTTACGCGCGTTGCCAGCGCGGCCATCAAGACTGGCGGCAATACGTCGTTCGGCACCGGCTACGCCTTCCTCTCCTACTTTGCCCGCCTCAACTATAACTTCCAGGGCAAGTATTTGCTGAGCGGCAGCGTGCGGCGCGACGGCTCGTCGCGCTTCGGGGCCAACAAGCGCTACGGCACGTTCGGGGCGGGCTCCATCGGCTACCTGCTTTCAGAAGAAAGCTTTTTGAAGGGCAACACCATCCTGAACTACCTGAAGGTGCGCGCCAGCTACGGCGTAACCGGCAACGGCGAAATCGGGAACTTCAGCGCCCGTAGCTTCGTGTCGGCCCTACCCTACGCCGACCAGTCGGGCATTGCCCCCGGGTCCGTCATAAACGGGGTTTTTGTGGCCTCGCTAGGTAACCCTAACCTCAGTTGGGAAACGACCAAGCAGGTGGACCTGGGCGTGGAGTTTGGCTTCCTGAATAACCGCATCAGCGGCGAGGTGGACCTCTACCAGAAGAACACGACCGGGCTGCTGCTGAACCGCCAGCTGCAGCTGGCCAGCGGCTACACCACCATCACCGAAAACGTGGGCGCGCTGCGCAACAAGGGCCTGGAAATTGCCCTGAACGGGCGCATCCTGGACGGTGACTTCAAGTGGAGCCTGGGCGGCAACATGTCGTTCAACCGCAACGTGATTACCAATCTGCCGCAGCCCATCATCCCGAACGGCAACACCCTCAGCCGGGTGCAGCAGGGCGAGCCGCTAGGCGTGTTCTACGCCCGGAAGTACGCCGGGGTAGACTCTAACAACGGCGACGCGCTGTACTACGCCGCCGATGGCACGACTACGAAGAACTACTCCGCCGCCCCCATTCAGAAGGTCGGCAACCCGAACCCTAAATTTACGGGCGGCCTCAACACCACGGCCAGCTATAAGGGCTTCGACTTGAACGTGCTCACGTACTTCACCTACGGCAACGACATTTATAACGCGGCAGGCGTGTACCAGTCGGCCAACGCCGACTACCTCGACAACCAAACTATTGATCAGCTCAACCGCTGGCAGAAGGCAGGCGACATCACCAGTGTGCCGCAGGCCCGCTACGGCGAAAGCAACGGCACCAATACCTCGTCGCGCTGGATTCAGAGTGGCTCGTTCTTCCGCCTCAAAAACGTGACGCTGGGCTACAACCTACCCGCTACGCTAGTGCAGCACGGCGTGCTCCAGAGCGTACGCGTGTACCTGACGGCCCGCAACCTGGCCACCATCACCAGCTACACCGGCTACGACCCTGAGGTGAACACCTACGGCCTGGGCACGGCTAATTACCTGCTGGGCCACGACTTTTACACCCCGCCGCTGGACCGCACCTATTTGCTGGGCGTCAACATTGGCTTTTAATCGCGCATCGTCCTAATCATATGAAAAATACTTTTATTCGGCCGGCCGCGCTGCTGGCCCTGGGTTTCGGCCTCAGCCTGGCAGGCTGCAAGGATGCCCTGGACATTTCACCCCTGCAAAGCATTGATGCCGCTACGGCGTACAACACGCCGCAAAAAGTAAGCGCCGCCGTGGTGGGGGCCTACGCCCGCCTCGACAATCCGCGCCTCTACGGCACCGACCTCATTCTGGTGCCCGAGCTGCTGGCCGGCAACGGCTACATCAACTGGGACGGCACGTTTCAGAATTACCGCCAGATTCGCAACCATACCCAGGTAGCGACTCTCTCCAACGCCGAGGGTATCTGGACCCAGGCCTACGACGCCATCAACCAGTGCAACCTGATTCTGGATAACCTGGGCGTGGTGACCGACCCCGGCCAGAAAAGCCAGTACGAGGGCGAGGCCAGCTTCATCCGTGGGGCCATGTATTTCGAGCTGGTACGCCTCTACGCCCAGCAGTACAAGCCGGGCGGTGGCAATACCCAGGCGGGCGTTCCTATTAACCTGACGCCCATCACGACCGTGGAGCAGGCCGACACCAAGCTGGCCCGCGCCAGCGTGGAGGAAGTGTACGCGCAGGTTATCAAAGACTTGCAGAATGCCGTCACCAAGCTGCCGGCCCAGAATATCAGCCGCGCTTCCAGCTACGCGGCTCAGGCGCTACTGTCGCGGGTGTACTTGCAGCAGGGCAACTACGTGGCTGCCCTGGCGGCCGCCGACAACGTCATCACCAAGAGCGGGGCCAGCCTGATTGGCTCCGTCGCGGCCGTATTTGCCAACCGCAACAGCGCCGAAAGCTTGTTTGAGATTCAGCAAAACGACCAGAACAACGCCGGCACCAGCAACGACGGCCTGGCTACCTACTTTGCCGGCTACAGCCCCACCGGCGACCAGGGCGTGCTCTACGGCCGCGGCGACGTGCGGGTACTCGGCAGCTTTGCCAGCCAGTACGGCCCTAACGACGTGCGGGGCACCGACTCGCTGTCGGCCATTACTACTAAAAAACTCATTTACCTCAGCGACGGCAACAACCGGGTGAACCGACTGCGCACCCTGAAATGGCGCGTTTACGGTCAGAATATTCCGGTTATCCGCCTAGCCGAAATGTACCTGACCCGCGCCGAGTGCGAAATCCGCGCCGGCCAGCTCACCGCCGCCACCCAGGACGTAAACCGCATCCGGGTCCGCTCGGGGGCTACACAGTACACTACGGTGACCCTGCCCGACGTGCTACGGGAACGCCAGTTGGAGCTGGCGTTCGAGGGCTTCCGCATCCACGACCTGCGTCGCACCGACGGCATCGTGATTCCCGAAGTACCCGCCCAGCCCGCCACGCCCGGTTCGCCGGCCACGCCCTACGTGCCCCCGGTACGAGCCACCGATGCGCGCTTCGTGCTGCCTATTCCGCAACGGGAAATCAACAACAACGCCAACCTGACTCAGAATGCAGGCTACTAATCATTAGCACTCACATCCTAGCTAAAAAAGGACCCGCGTCGGTGGCGCGGGTCCTTTTTTATTCCCTACCCCCCGGGTTCAGTTCGAAGTACTGCGGCAGGGGGCTACTCCTCGTCGGATTGGTCAAAGTCCAGCTCGCGGGCCAGGTCCACGGCTTCTTGCTGCACCTGGGCCAGCAGGTCGGGCGCGTCGGCGTCGAGGGTGCGGGCGAAGAGGTCGAGCAGCGCCTCGCCTTCGTCGTTGACGTAGAGGTTGGTGTAAATCTGCTCGAAGAGCTTATTTTCTTTGCCAATCTGCTTATCGATATCTGGCGGCGACTGCGCGGTGTTGAGGGCGCGGTGCAGCACGTCGGCGGCGCGGCGGGCCTCGTCGTGGTCGCCGAGGTCGGCCAGCAGGCGCAGCAGGCTGGCCGCCACGCCCAAGCGCCACTGCTCGAACCGAAAGGGCTGCTCGCGCGGCGTTGCCTGCTCAAAGGTGAGGTAGGCACCCAGCGTGGTCGGCGTGAGGTAATGGGCCTGGTCGGCGGGCGTGCGGAAAGCGAGGCGCAGCAGGGTTTCGTAGGCGGACATATGGCGAATTTGGAATTTAGAATGAGTAATGAAGAATTGAGGCTGTTTAGAATTTCGGAACAACCAAAAAGAATGTCATGCTGACGAAGGAAGCATGACGTTCTAATGGAACCCTATTCAGCTTCAATTCCTCATTCCTCATTCCCAATTCCTCATTCAGAAAAATACCTGCCACACGAACAGCGAAGCCACGTAGGCCAGGCCGGTCATGTACACGAGCTGGCCCAGGGGCCAGCGCCAGCTTTTGGTTTCGCGGTACGTCACGGCCAGCGTGCTCATGCACTGCATGGCAAATACGTAGAACACCAGCAGCGACAGCGCCCGCACCGGCGTGAAAAACGGCCGGCCCTGCGCGTCCTTTTCGCTGGCCAGCTTCTGCTGCACCGTGCCCAGGTCGGCATCCTGGCCCACGCTGTAGATGGTGCTCATGGTGCCCACGAATACCTCGCGGGCGGCAAAAGACGTGAGCAATGCAATGCCAATTTTCCAGTCGAAGCCCAGCGGCCGGATGGCCGGCTCGATGACGTGCCCGAAGGCCCCGGCGTAGGAGGTTTCGAGGCGGGCCGAGGCCACGCGGCGCTCAGCCTCGGCGGCGGGCCAGTGCTGGGCGGCGGCTTGCTGCTGCACCTGCGCGGCGGCCTCGGCCTGGCGCTGGCCGGGGCCGTAGCTGGCCAGCACCCACAGCAGTACCGAGATGGCGATAATCACCTTGCCGGCTTGCAGCACGAAGGTCTTGACCTTTTCCACAATCGTCAGGCCCACGTTTTTCCAGCGCGGCCAGCGATACACCGGAAATTCCATGATGAAGTAGCTGCGCTCGCGGGCCTTGAGCACCGTTTTCAGGAGCAAAGCTGAGAGCAGCGCCGAGCTGAGGCCCAGCAGGTAGAGGCCCATCAGTACCAGCCCGCGCATGTTGAACAGGCCCAGCCACGACTCGTCGGGCACCACCAGCGCCACCAGCACGGTGTAGACCGGGATGCGCGCCGAGCACGACATGAGCGGCGTCACGAAAATGGTCAGCATCCGGTCCTTCCAGCTCTCGATGGTGCGCGCGCCCATAATGGCCGGCACCGCGCAGGCCAGCCCCGAAATGAGCGGCACCACGCTCTTGCCGCTCAGCCCAAACGGCCGCATCAGCTTGTCCATGAGGAAGGTAACGCGGGCCATGTAGCCGGTTTCTTCCAGCACCGCCAGGAAGGCAAACAGCAGGGCAATTTGCGGAATAAAAATCAGCACGCCGCCCAGGCCGGCAATCACGCCCTCGGTGAGCAGGCGCACCAGCGGCCCGTGAAACCGCGCCTGAATGGCCGCGCTCAAGGCCGAGATGCCCTGGTCAATCCACTCCATCGGGTACTGCGCCCAGGCAAAAATGGCCTGAAACAACAAAAACAGAATGGCCAGAAAAATAACGTAGCCGAATACCCGGTGCGTCAGCACCTTGTCGATGCGGTTGGAGGCCGGCTCACGGCGCTCGGTGCGCGTCACAGTCACCACCTCCAGCAGCAGCTCATTGATGCGGGCGTAGCGGGCCACCGTTTCGGCCGCCTGCTGGGCCGTCGAGTCAAACTCGTAGCGCTCGGTCAGCTCCTGCGAATACGCGCGGTCGGCTTCGCCCAAAAAGTGCAGCTGCCGAAACTGGTGCGCGTAGTGCAGCGCCAGGTAGTCGTTGGGCAGGTTGAAGTGCGCCCGGATTTCGGTAAGTAGCGGCTGCAATGTTGCCTCGGGCTGCCAGAAGCGGCCGGCCGGCGGCGCGGCAGCCAGGCGGTCGGCCATTACGATGCGCAGCGCGGCCAGCCCTACCCCCTTGCGGGCGTTCATGGGCACCACGGGCACGCCCAGCTCGCGCTCCAGCGTCACTACATCGAGTTGAATACCACGCTCAGCGGCCACGTCGGTCATGTTCAGGGCCAGAATGGCGGGTAGGCCCAGGTCGGCGAGCTGCGAAAACAGCAGCAGGCTGCGGCGCAGGTTGCTGGCATCTACCGTCACCACCACAAAATCGGGGTAGTCGGGCGAGAGCGGGTTGTAGAGCAGGTCAGCAATCACGCGCTCGTCGAGGCTCTTGGGGTAGAGCGAGTACGTGCCGGGTAGGTCCACCACCTCGGCGCGGCGCTGCCCGCCCAGCTGCGCGATGCCGGTTTTGCGGTCCACCGTCACGCCGGGGAAGTTGCCCACCTTCTGGTTGAGGCCCGTGAGCTGATTAAATAACGACGTCTTGCCCGAGTTGGGGTTGCCGATAAGAGCCAGGCGGGGTAGGCGCTCCGGGGTAGGGGCAACATTTCCGGCGCCGGGTTGCCGCACTACCGGCCGCACATACTGCGTAGCACCCGCCATAGCATAAATAGCTCTTAGTTAATCCTTCAGCTGAATCGTCATGGCCTCACTCACGCGCAGCGACAGCGTATATTCCTCGTCGCCCAGCACCAGCATCAGCGGGTCACCGAGCGGGGCGCGGCCCGCCAGGCGCACCTGCGTACCCGGAATGCAGCCCATTTCGAGCAGCTTCAGGGCCATTTGGGGGTCTTTGAGGCAGCACACGGTGGCGGTTTCGCCCCGCTTCAGGTCGTTGGCAGTGCGGCGGGCAGAAGCCGGCTGCAAGGCAGCCACGGGAGCAGCGGAACGGCGAAAGAAGGCCACGAGCGAAGAACTTAGGTTATTTAGATTTATTTCAAACAAAGATACGGGCGTTTGGTTGGCGCGGCTATTCCCTACCCCCTCTTTTTTGCCCAAAAGCGCCGGATAAGTTGTAATCAATCGGCATTTTTTGGTATGTATCTGCGATAGCTAAAACAAGCTAACTTATCATAGCTGGTACTTTGAAATTTCCGCCTATTTTTGCATTAGCCAGTCCAAATTCCACTTAAAAATGTTAAAACGATTACTTTATTTTGCATTATTTTTATGCACTGCCAGCGGGGTCGCGCAAGCACAAACCGCTGCCGCGCCGGCTGCCAATATGCTCGCCGGCAAAATCATCGACAAGGCGACCAAAGAGCCTTTGCCCTTCACTTCGCTCAGCCTGAAGGAAGAGCAGAGCGGCGCCCTCAGCAATGAGTTTGGGGTGTTTCAGCTGCCTGGGCCATCGAAAAACGAAACCGACTCGCTCATTGTAATGGCGCTGGGCTACGAGCACCTGGCCATCGCGGTGCAGCGCGGCAAGCCAATGGCCAATATGGTGCTGGAGGTAAGCCGCCGGGCCATTGCGCTGCAAAACGTGGTGGTGAAAGGTGGCAAGCTCAAGAACCTGGGCCTGGGTGCCACTGCCAGCCGCCCCAGCGAGGGCCTGATGCAAGGCCAGCCCGGTAGCCAGTGCGCCTTCTTCGTGAAGAATGATAAGAACAAGCGCCTGGGCAATATCCGCTCAGTATCGTTCTACATCGGTGAAAATGGCTTCCCGCGCGAACCCTTCCGGGTGCGCCTGTATAAGGCCGACGGCAACTACAACGCGCCCAGCACGGACATTCTCACCGACAACGTAGTGGTATCGGCCCCCCAGGGCGGCCAGTGGTACACCGTTGACCTGACGCCCTACAACGTGGTGGCACCGGAAGAAGGATTCTTCGTGGCAATGGAATGGATTGTGAGCGGCGACAAGTTCTTCAATACCAACTTCATGGATGAGAGCTACACGCCTTACGGCCAGATTATGCGCCCCACCTTCGAATTTAAGGAAAGCCGCACCTGGAACTTCAGCATCGGCAAGGGCTGGACGCTCCTGACTATGGCTACGTCCGCCGGCCAGCACTACAATGCCATGATTAAAGCCGAAGTTGACATGATTAAATAAGCGTAATGCTTATCGAGCATAGTAGTGGTAAATAGCCCGTGGCAGATTAGAGGCGGGAATTAGTAAGCGATTTTAGAGAGTAGGTTATCGCTAACAGCTATACGATAGTGACTTATTAAGTAGTCAGACGGAATTGTTTTATCATTTTAGCACGTCATGCTGAACACAGTGAAGCATCTCGCTCGCATTATTAGAGTTACTATCGCTTGAAAATCAGGCATATGCAACCTAAGCTTAATTGAGTAAGCATTTGGGCTGAAATAATACAGCCACTATAAGACGCTAAAAAGTGCTCAGAAAAGGCTCAGCCGTACTGAAATAGCGGAAATGTAAAATAGGCGCAATAATCTGGAATTACTTAATACCTGTAATGCTCTGATAACCAGCTCATAGTAACTCTACTGAACTACTTAGTAGTGAAAATAGCTACCTCATTACTTATCCCTGATGTCAAACAATAGTGTCGCATTCAATTGGGTTAACGTGTGAGTTAAGCAAATGATGACTGCCTTGCTTGGCTGGCATTAGTCAGCCGAAGCAGGGCAGTCATCATTTGCGAGCCTGGCCCTAAAGTTGAGAAGTGCTTTCAGCCAATCAATCAAATTATTGTTACCAATTATTATTATAAAAATACCATTTTTGTCAATTTATATTTTACGGTTATCTGTATTAACACGCATTATTGCAAACCTGATAATTTATTCTATTAATTTATAATAGGCGTTCATTTACAATATTTTAACTGAATTAATTCGAATTTTAATTAATTTTTTATTCTTTCCGCTTTACGTATACACGCTGGCGGCTAAATTTGTGAACCGGAGTTTTATCCATTTTCCTTTTTTCTATGCTTAAGCGTTTACTGATACTTTTATTAACCGCAAGCTTGTGGCCCGCACTCAGCTGGGCGCAGCAAGAGGGCCGCATTACGGGCCGCGTAGTAGATGAAAAAACGCAGGACCCTATTCCTTTCGCTTCCATCAACCTGCGGGAAGAACAGACGGGTGCTCTCACCAACGAATACGGGTATTTTCAGCTGGCTATGCCCACCAAAGTGACCGAAGACTCGGTTATCGTGATGGCGCTGGGCTACAAGCGGACGGCTCTGTTTGTGAAGCGCGGCACTAACATGGAGGAAATTATTCTCCAGTTGCCCCGACAAGCCATTGCCCTGTCCAATGTGCAGATTGAAGCCAGCAAAGTACGGCCCCTGACGCTGGGTGCCCACTCCAACTCGCCGGGCGCGGGCATGATTCAGGGGATGCCTGGCAGCCAGTACGCGTTTATGTGCAAGAACGAGAAGGCCAAGAAGCTCGGGGCCATCCGTTCGGTGTCGTTCTACATCGGCGAAAATGGCTTCCCGCGTGAACCCTTCCGCGTACGCATTTACAAGGCCAACGGTAACTACAACGCTCCCAACGAAGATATGCTCACGGAGAGCGTTATCGTATCGGCGGCCCGCGGCGGCGAGTGGTTTACGGTCGATTTATCGCCCTACAACCTGATTGCCCCGGAAGAAGGCTTCTACGTGGCGATGGAATGGATTGTGAGCGGTGACAAGTTCTACACCACCAACTTCATGGATAACTACACGCCTTACGGCCAGATTTTGCGGCCCACGTTTGAATTCAAAGACAGCCGCACCTGGAGCTACGCCATCGGCCGGGGCTGGAACCTGGTAACGCTCGCCAATAATGGCTCGCGCTTCAACGCTATGATGCGCGCCGAGGTAGACGCGTACAAATAGACCGCAGATTCAAACGGATTTAACTGATTACGCGGATACGGGGCTGCGCCCCTGGTTTTTTTCTTCTGGCTTTCTGACTTGCTTTACCTAGTAGACTTGTTAGGAGTTGAATACCACTAAACGACTATGGACTGGAAGTCCATAGGTTTAAAGCCGAATGGAATTCGGTGATTTCGGCTAAAGCCGACTGAAAGAAACCACTGAAAGTGGGCTATTCCAGAATAAAATTCTCGTCCCCATTC
>JAABUK010006911.1_pt1 | contig 16642 bp, 21 predicted proteins | sample 5559141 | NCBI WGS metagenome assembly JAABUK01 (sample SAMN10711869, study PRJNA513367) | rock metagenome | isolation source: Antarctica rocks | place: Antarctica: Victoria Land, Pudding Butte nord | collected 2016-01-03
TTCGCCACGCGCCTTCCAGCATGGCGGCATTGTGCCGGTCGGCGGGGTTCTTCGGGTTCGTTCCACGAAGATCGCCGGATGACAACAATTGAATATACTCAAACAACGGATAACCGATGAACGCCGGCGATCCCCAAGACGCCAGCGAGTGCAACCGCTCGTAGATCAAGGCTTGATCCGTTACCATCTGTCAGTTTCCCTTAAAGCGGGTCTTCCTCAACCTTGGTGCACCGGAAGAGGAATTGCTGCCACGCTGATATGCGCGGCAGCTGTTTTGTAGAGGACCCATATTGGTTGGATGAAGAGAGATAGATTTTGGACGATCGGTCCAGGGATCAGGGTTGTTGAAGCTACGCTTCATCGGGAGCAATGGGTCGTCGAGGCGGTGAGCCAGGATCGTCCAGCCTGTCCAGGCTGCGGAACCGTATCGACCTCACGGCACAGCTCATATAGCAGGTGCCTTCAAGATCTGCCGGTTCAGGGTATGCCGGTCATGCTCAGACTTCGCGTCGGTCGCTGGCGATGCCGCAACTCCGCTTGCTCGCAGCGAGTTTTCACCGAGCGCATGCCGGCGGTTGTGGCGCCATTCGCCCAGCGCACCCGCCGAGTGACGGACCTGGTCCGTCTGATCGGGCATAGCGCCGGGGGGCGCCCGGCCGAAAGGCTGATGCAGCGGTTCGGCATATCGGTGAGCGACGACACCATCTTGCGGCATCTGAAGCAGGCGGTGAAGGATTGCGGGGCTCAGCCACCACCCCGTGTCATTGGCATTGATGATTGGGCGTGGCGTAAAGGGCAGAGCTACGGCACGATCCTGGTCGACCTGGAACGCGGGACGGTTCTGGATGTGCTGGAGGCCAGGTCGGCTTCCAGCGCGGCGGCGTGGTTGGACCAGCACCCTTCCGTTCAGATCGTCAGCCGTGACCGTTGCGGCCTCTACGCCGAGGCTGTCCGGCGCGGTGCTCCGCAGGCCAGACAAGTGGCCGATCGCTTTCATCTGATCCAGAACCTCCGGGAGGCGATCGAGAAACAGCTCAGCCATTTCAAACAATCCGTTCAGGTCCCGCCCAGTACCACTTTTGGGCCGACGACATTGAACGTCGATGCGATCCCGGCGACGGGAGATCAGCAGCGACTTGCCAGGCAAGCGAGATGGGTTCGTCGGCAACAGATGTTCGCCCAAGTCAAATCTCTTCAGGAAGCCGGCCACACCGCGGCCGACATCGTCAGAGAGATGGGGCTCAGCCGGAAGCGCGTCGACAAATGGATCCGTCTGCGAGTTCTCCCGCTGCGCCGGTCAATGGCGCCAAAGCCCTGTTCCCCGGCCTTTTACGAGGACTACCTGGCGCGCCAATGGGCGGATGGCAATCGGAATGGCCGGAGGTTGTTCACCGAGATCAAGGGCCTTGGCTACACCGGCTGCTTCTCATATCTCGCCCGCTTTCTGTCACCCTGGCGTCGTCAGGGTCAACCTATCCCGCATGCGGAGACCCGCACACGCGAGGCGGCGGTCGCCGCGCCAGGCGCGATCAGCCGTCCGACGATGTCGCCGTTGGTTGCGGCGGCGCTGTGCATCAGGCCACGATCGCTGCTGACAGCGCGGCAGGCCCAAGAGGTGGACACTCTGAAGCGCCTCTCCCCCGTTTTCGCGCAGATGCGCCGGTTCGCGATGCGGTTCCGGGGCGTCCTGCGCAGCGGGACGGTCAAGAAGCTGGATCGCTGGATCAAGGATGCGCGTCGATCCGGTATTGACGCCATCAACCGATTTGCTCGCAGATTGGCGCGAGACATCGAGGCGGTCAGATGTGCGGTCACCACACCCTGGAGCAAAGGTCCGGACAGAGGGGCAGATCAATCGGCTGAAAACTTTGAAGCGGGCAATGTATGGCCGGGCAGGCGTTGATCTCTTGCGCGCTCGGATGTTGCCGGTGTCGATTCTCGGCGTGCACCAAGGTTGAGGAAGACCCGCCGTTAACCACCTCGCGCACGTTGACCGAGCGTCTGCGCCCACCCCTCTTTGCAGGCGGGATGAGCGGGGCGACCAGCACCCACTCCTCATCGGTCAGATCGCTCGGATAGCGTAACTTGTCGCGGTTGTAGCGAGGGCGATTATCAGCGGTCCACATCGGCAGCCAGTCCAAATGAGCGGCCTCCCTTGAATCACACTTGATTCGTATGCCTCAAGGAGTTTCCGGACGGACACTCAGCCGCGGCGTGAACTCCCCACACCTTTGCATGGTCTCAACGGTGACCTGGACTATTTCCAGAACACGCGCCGCGCAATCGCGGTGCAACGCGCTTATGCCTATTTGAATCTCTACGCCTACGTCGGATACGGCAACGAAAACTGGGGTTTTTCCGCCTGCCCGGGTCCCGATGGCGAGCGCGAACTGCGCAACGGCACGAAGCAGACATTCATGGGCTACGCCACGCGCGGGGTGACCCACGGCTGCGACGACGGCACACTAGTGCCGTGGGCCGCAGCGACTTGCCTCGCACACGAGCCTGAGGCTGCGCTCGCGGGGCTTCATGCCATGCTGGACAGCTATCCGCAAGCGCTGCGTAACGGGCAATTCGTTGGCGCCATCAATCCTTCGCTGCCGGGCGACAGTGCCGCAGGCTGGATTGCGCCGGGCTGCCTTGGACTCGACCAGGGGCTGGTCGTGATGATGATCGAGAACGCCCGTTCCGGCCTGATCTGGAAGTTGACGCGAAACTCGCCGGTCTTCCGCAAAGGCTTGAAGAGCCTGGGCTTCAAAGGGGGTTGGCTGGAGTGACGCCCCGCGGTGCCGAACCGCGAGGCTACCGTCAACTGCTCCTCGCGGCTGCGCGCGCGAATGTCGCCGCCCGATCCAGCGACGCCGTGGCGACAGGCCACCACGGCGCCCAGAGCTGTCCCATATGCAGACCGTCAGGCTGTACGTGCAGCGTCACTGCGATGCCCGCCTCTCTCGCCCGACACGCCAGCATGAGGCTGTCGCCCAGCAACACCTCTTCACGTCCGGCCTCGATATAGATCGGCGGCAGCAGCGCCAGATCGTCCAACAGGGGCGAGACCTGCGGACTGTCGAGGGACATGTCGCCGAAGCATTGCCGCGCCATTTGCCGGTCGGCTGCATCATTGACCATCGGATCGCAGGGATCGTTTCGAGTCCGTGTGGTGGAGAGCCCGCTGCGGTCCGTATTGGGCGAAAACAGCACCAGTCCCGCCACCCGCTTGCCTTGCCGCGCGAGTTCCAGCGCTGTCACGAGCGCCAGATGCCCACCTGCTGAATCGCCCGCCAGCACGACCGACTCCGAGACGTCTCGAGTCACGTCTCGCACTGACTTCATCGCCGCTTCCAGTTGCGCGGGCCAATGGTGTTCCGGCGCAAGTGGATAGGCCGCGAGCACCACGTGCAACCCCGTCCGTTGCGCGAGCCCGCTCCCGATGCGCGCATGCGTGGCAGGTGATCCAAAGATGTAGCCGCCTCCGTGGAAATAGACGATGGCGCCGTTCACTCCTTCAAACGTCAGGTTGGATGCGGTGTGCGCCGCGGCTGCGTCCGCCATTTCGCCCAGCACGAGGCGCGCGAAGTCGGCGCGCTGCGCCGCGGGTTGGCTACCGAGCGGATGCGCGCGGATGCGTGAGACGATCTTGTCGCGCCCGACCGGTTCTGCGAAGAGTCCAGCCATCTCAGATGTTCATCGACTGGACCGATCCGCCGTCGATGCGGTAATTTGCGCCGTTCACAAAGGACGCACGCTCCGACAGCAGACAGGCAATGATGAAGCCGACCTCTTCCGGCCGCCCGCGACGTTGCAGTACCAGATGCGGACGATCTTCTTTCAGGAAGCTCTCGATCGCCTCGTGCATGTCTGTGCCGCGCTTTTGCGCCCGCTTCTTCATCATGTCGTCGGTCATGTCCGTCGCGATGAAGGCGGGCGCGACACAGTTTATGAGCACCCCCTGCTGTGCATAAACCTGACTCATCGATTTGGCAAAACTGAGTATTGCGGCCTTGGCCGCGTTATAGACGGCCTCGTCGGGATAGGGCTGCGCCACGTTTTCCGAAGTCACGAACACCACACGCCCCCAGCCTGACTTGCGCATCGGCGGAATGAAGGTCTTGGCCATGCGCACGCTGCTCATGAAGTCGTTGTTCCAGGCGTGAGCCCAGTCGTCTTCGGATATGTCATCGAGCGGGTCACCCTTGGCCCCGGTCACCCCGGCCGCATGAAGCATGATGCCGGGTTGCCAGTTCGCTTCATTTCGCACGCCTTCGGTCAGCACCTTTTCAGCACCCGCCTGGGCCACCAGATCTGCCACGACCGAACGCACACGATCGCCGCCCTTGAGCCGATCAACCGAGACGGCCAGTTCGTCGGCATCCCGGTCGGTCAGGATCAGACGGCACCCTTCAGCCAGCAGGTTGCTCGCCGTCGCGTGAGCAATAGCGCCCGCTGCGCCTGAAATAACGGCCGTGCGGTTGGCAATTTGAAGATCCATGTCGAGTCCCTTCTGGTAAGGCCGTTATTTCAACGACGCGCCGGCATCACGAGCCGGCAAAACGGCCTGCGAGCAGGCATTGGCACGTGCTACAGGCCGATTTGGCGTGACACCAGCTCGGGCTTCGTGGCCTTGCGCCTGGTTCAGCGGTCTCCGAAAGGAGCGCGTTCGCTGATCGGGAGCGAGGAACGATGTGTGAGCAAGCGGGTCGATCATGCCGAACCAGCAGCAAGCGATGTGCTCAATGGCTGCTCGCCCGTTCTCATCGAACCATCGCCGCGCAGTGACCACTTCAAGCCGTCCAATCGATTGCCCGCAGGTAAGTCTTTTCCAATTCAGGTATGAGCCTGAAGGGTGATGGAGAAGGCGTTGATGGTGAAGCGGGTTGAAAGGGTAAAGGGGTAGTGTAAGCCCAAGTTCCGCGATTCCAAATAAATAATTTCTCGCAAAGTTGCTCCAGCACTTGATCCAAGGGGCCTCGTCGCCACGTTTTCTCTCACCGTATGGGTGAGCTTTGAGGTGATGAAGACTGCGAAACAGGCACAAACGGTGCTTCCTTTCAAAGTGGAAGCGACGAACGAGTTGCTGGCAGCGAATGCCCGCCTGGTTTTGTTCGGCGAATTCATCTGTGGCGCGGGGCTGGAGCGCTGGCTGCGTAACTGCTCAACCCGGTGCGATGACGGACTGCCCGCGTAGGGTAGCAGCGATGGCGGCATAGGCATCGACACCGCGGCGCTTCGCCGTTCCGATAACTGAACGGACTGCGGCGAACAGATCGGCGCCCCAATCCGAGCGGAACCCGCCTGTGACCTTGCGGTAGGTCGCTGTCGGACGAAGCTCTCGTTCACTGCTGTTATTATCGGCGGCGAGTTCGGGATGATCGAGAAAGGTGAACAGGTGGTCGCGCACCTTGGCGTATCGCTTGCGCAATCGGCGGCCATCGTGTGCGCTCGGCGCGAGCGCCATCACCGCATCGAGGGCGTGCTCCAAGCGGCGACGATATTCGCGCCGCGTGCTCGTTGCGAGATGACGATGGCGTCGCGCCAGCACCACGGCGCGCAGCAACAGCGCCTTCATGCGCGGTGCGAATACCGCGTCGCCAGCGTCGATTGCATACTGGCAATCTCGCAATTGATGCGCGAGGCAGATTTGCCAGCCATCGGCATGGCCCTGCTGGGCGCCGTAAAGATCGGAAACCCACAGCGCGGGCCGGTGGCCGCCCAGCACCTCGCTCACCACCGTGGCGGCGCGACTGGGCCGCACGACGTGGATCACAACATCGTCGTTCTGAAAAACCCAGTTCCAATGACCGCGGTCGCCAACACGCACGCCGGTTTCGTCGGAGTAGACCACGCGGGCGCGGCGCAGGCGAGCGAGAATGGCCGTGACATCGGCATCGAATTGTGGCTTGCCGCGGCGGAACGCCGCATCGAGTGCGCCCTCGCTGATCGCCAGGCCGAACAGTTCCAGCAGCAGACGGGTCAGTCGCTGGTAGCTAATCGCATGCACGAAACGCAGATACATCGCCAGCGCCACGATGGTTGGGCTGAATGGGGTGCCGGGCTCGAGCCCCTCGGGCACCGCAGCCGGCGTGGTGGCGCCGCAGCAACGGCAGGATCCCGCGTAGCGTTCCACACGCGTGACCACCGGGCGGACTTTCGGCAGATCGATTTTGTCGTAACGGGCATCCAGCGTGTGATCGGCCTCGACAAAAGCCGCCTGGCAATGCCGGCAACGCGTCGGTCGGGCGATGACCACTTCGTCGGGCTCGGCGGTCAGTGGCCGCCCGCCGCCTGTGCGCCCCAGGCTGCCCTTGCGCGGACCCTCGCGCCTGGTCTTCTCAGGCCGGTTCGGCTTCTGTCCTCTCGACGGCGGCAGGCTAGAGTTGTCCGGCGTCTTCGGCGGGGACTGCAACGAGTCCAGCCGTTTTTCCAATTCGCCGATCCGCACCAGCGCCGCCTGCAACTGCGCAAACAGCGAGCGGATGAGCGCATCCTTCTCGGCGCAGGAAAGCTTGCTGAGGTCTAGATCGGGGTTCACCCCAACCTTGAATCGAGTCGCCCGTTACCGCGTCAACCTCATTCGCACAGGCAACGCGTTCGTCGCTCAGCACCGGGTTGAGAAGCTATGGGGCGACCGGGGAAGAGGGCACGATGCCCACTTCAACCTTTGGATGGAGCGCCTGATGCCACAGCCGAATGACCTGAGCAGATCCCTCGCCGCCTTCGTGCAAGACAACACGCTGGTCGCGGTCATCGAGTTGAGCCTGTCGAGTTGGCTTGTCGCTGGAGTGGTGCCCGGCATCGAGCGCCAGCCGCTGAAGAAGCTCGAGCCGGACCACGAAGGGTTGCTTCGGCTGTTGCAGCGCTGGCGAGACGAGGCGGCCAAGAGCGGCTGCACGATCGATCGGATTGCCGTCGCGTATGAGGCCGGACGCGACGGCTTCTGGCTGGCACGCTGGCTGCGTGGGCACGGGATCGAAACCCATGTCATCCATTCTTCCAGCGTGGCTGTGTCGCGTGAACATCGGCGCGCGAAGACCGACCGGCTCGACAGCGCGATGCTGCTGCGGGTGTTCATGGGTTGGCTGCGCGGCGAGCGGGGACATTGCGGGATGGTCGGCGTGCCGACGATTGAAGAGGAGGACGCCAGGCGCCCGCACCGCGAACGGGAGAATCTGGTTGGCGAGCGGACCCGGATCATCAATCGCATGAAGGCGGCGCTGATACGGTTGGGCATCCGGGGCTTCAAGCCGGAGCTCCGCCGGGCTCCCATGAAACTTGACGCGCTGCGCACGCCGGCGGACCTGCCGATCCCGCCAAACACCCTTGAGGAGATCCGCCGCGACTTGGCTCGGCTGGCAATGGTGCGCGAGCAGATCGACCTGATCGAACAGGCGCGGCTGACGCGCATCGAGCAGGCGCCAGACGCCGGGCCGAACGCGATGGTGCGCATGCTGGCCAGCATCGTCGGCGTGGGTATCGAAACCGCCGACATGCTCGTACAGGAGGTGCTGTCCCGCAATCTGCGCGATCGGAGGGCCGTGGCGCGCTACGCTGGGCTGACGGGCTCGCCGGACGAAAGCGGCTCCAAACGGCGGGAGAAGGGCTTGGCCAAAGCGGGCAACGCCAGGGTTCGTCGCGGGCTGGTTCAGTTCGCCTGGCGGTTCCTTCTGTTCCAAAAGGACAGCGCGCTCTCCCAATGGTATCGCACCCGAACCGAAGCCCAGGGCGTCCGCAAGACGGTCATGATCGTCGCTTTCGCCCGCAAGTTGCTCATCGCCTTGTGGCGGATGGTCACGACCGGCGAGATCCCACACGGCGTCGTGCTGCGGCCCGCCGGCTGACCGAGGGGAGAAGAAAATCAATTCAACGACCAGTTTCAGCGCCGGCATACCTCTGGCTGGACGCTGATGACGATCCGAGGTGGCGGTGACCCGAGCCGGAACACGGTCCTTGAGCCGTTCGTTAGAATGGGCCCGCTGCCTCGGAGCCTCGCTTCTGAAGCGCATGGCTGCTTCATGGTCCGGACCCACACGGGTCCAACCGAATACAAGGTCGCGGCGCGAGGTTCGCGCGCACTGGCGGGCTCCCCTCGGATCGTTTGCTGCACTCGTGGTTGGTCGCCACGAATCTTCCGCCCATCCGTCCACGCCTACTGCAATTCGTCACGTGACGAATTAACGGCCGCGAAGCACAGGAGCATCGAGCGAATGAAGCCAGGACCAAAGTCACTTCTGGGCACGACCATGACGCATGCGGAGAGGCAAGCCCGCTATCGAGCCAATCATGCGGAGCGCACACCAAAAGTGCGCTACCGCAGACCTGCCGATCACCGGAGCCGGCCACAGCGGTGGCGTGACGCCGTCGCTGAATTGATCGAGCTGCAAAGCGAGTATCAAGCATGGCTCGACATCCTACCGGAAAATCTGGCGAACAGCGCCACAGCAGACACACTGCAGATGATCTGCGAACTGGACCTCTCGGACCTGGCAAACGTTGAGCCACCTCGTGGATTTGGGCGCGACTGATTCAGCTTGACAGAGAAATCCCCATACAAGCAGTTACCTGGCTGCATCAGGAGATGCCCAAGCATGGGAGTAGTCGCGGCTATCGGGCCACGGCCTATGTGACGCCGCTGGTGCTCATGCTCGATGGCGGTGGACGGTCGCTGGAGGACATGCGTACCCTCAAGAACGACACTGCGCTGACCCGATCTGCTGCGCATCGACCCGCTGCCGAGTACGGACGCACTGGGTGACTGGTTGCGCCGTACCGGTGCCGGCATGTGCCTGGCGGGCCTGTCTCGCCTCAACCGACGGATTTGCGCGACACGGGTTCGGCAGACCGGTATCACGGCACATACACTGGATGGCGACGCTTCGCAGATCGTCGCCGAGAAAGACGCGGCGCACTTCACCTACAAAGGTGAGCAAGGCTATATGCCGATGATCGGACACCTGGCGGGAGCCGGAGTTGTCATTCATGAGGAATTTCGTGAAGGCAACGTGGCACCTGCGACCGGTAATCTTGAGTTCATCAAGGACTGCGAAGAACGCATGCCAAAGGGGCATGGCATCGCCCATGTCCGCCTCGACTCCGCCGGCTACCAGGCGGACATCTTCAACTACTGCGAGGACAGCGGCAAGACCTTCGCCATCGGTGCGCGTCTCGATGCACCGACCTTCAAGGTCATCGACGCCATTGCCGATTCGGCCTGGAAACAGTATGCCGACTGTTCGGTGGCCGAGACCCTGCACAGCATGAATGGCACGAAGAAGGCGTTCCGTCTCATTGTGGTCAAGCACACGCGCCAAGCCGAGCTGTTCGAAGACAAATCCAGGGTCCACGTCATTGCCAGCAACCGTGTCGAATCGACCGAGGCCACTTTGGTCTGGTATCGTCAACGGGGCGAGGTCTCCGAGAACGGTATTAAGAAACTGAAGATCGGCTTCGGCATGGAGCGCATGCCCTGCGGACAATTCGATGCCAATGCCACCTTCTTCCGTATTGGCGTGATCGCCCATAACCTGTTCATGCTATTCAAGCATTCGACACTGGGCGCCGATTGGCAGCGCCACAACGTGGTGACGGTGCGCTGGCGCCTGTTGCATCTGCCGGGGAAGGGGGTACAGCATGCCGGAGCGTGGGTACTCAAAGTAGCAGCAGACGTCGTTGCGTTGTTCCGCGACATTCGCGCTAAAAGCTTTATCTTGGCGCAAGCACTGGCTCCGTAACCGATTCTGCTTGCTTCGTGGATAGCGGCGGGCGCAGTCTCGTCAGACGGCGCTCGCCAAGAATTCCATGAACTCACCGAGCTGGCCGCTTTGGTGGGCCGCACCCGATGGTTTCGTCCTCACCTACCCTTGCACAGCTCTTTTGTTCCAGAAATAGTCACCAAAATACGCTAGTAAGCTTCAGGCCTGAATTCAATCGCGGAATTCGGGTTTACGTGCAGGGCTGTGCAACGCTAACGGGCATGTGACCCGCGCTGGGATAATGCGGGCAAAAAGGACGATTCCCCTGGATGGATTTGTCTGAATCTATGTCGAGCAACCATCCCCAGAGGTTGCCCAGATGCCGAGCGCGCTGCTGCCGTTGTTTTCCCACGTTTCCGATCCCCGACGCGGTCAGGGTAAGATGTATGAGTTGGCGCCGATCCTGCTGTTCACGGTGTTGGCGATGCTGGCCGGGGCAGTGTCCTATCGGCAGGTCTACGCTTTCATTCATAGCTATCTTGACCGCCTGAACGCTGTGTTCGGAGTGTCTCTGCGCAGAGCCCCCGCCTACACCACGCTGAGGTTCATTCTGCGTGGTCTGGACGGTGCGGAACTTGAGCGGGTTTTCCGCAAACATGCGGCCGAACTGCCGACGGCCATGACCGACGCTACGGCCGCCCCGATCTGCGTGGCGATTGACGGCAAGACGCTGCGCGGCAGCTTCGACGCCTTCAACGATCGCAAGGCGGCGCATCTATTGAGCGCGTTCGCCAGCGACCACCAGATCATTCTCGCTCACCTGGCGATCACGTAGAAAAGCAACGAAATACCGGCAGCCCAGGAGATGATCGCAACCCTTGGCCTCTCTGGACGCCTGTTCACCCTCGATGCCATGCACGCCCAAAAAAACATTTGCGGCTGCCTTGGCCACGGGCAATCACCTGCTGGTCCAGCTTAGGGACCAGCCGAAGATAGTTGAATCGACCCAGGCTTGATAATCGAGTTCGTTCAAAGGCTTACAGCGAGGCACCCGAGCGCTTAACCTCGAACGGGTCCTTAAAGGCAACCAGGCCCAACTGTCCGGCGCTGTCGGCGCCATTGTCTCCCGCGACGTCCCTGCCGACACCGCCTCGTCCCACAATAAGGGCCGATCCAGACAGGAAGATCGTACCGTCGAAGTCTTTCCCGTCGGCCAGGACCTGGCCCATACCGAGTGGGCGCCGTTCATCAAGACCGTCATCCGCGTCACCCGTCGCACCTGGTTACGCAGCGCTGCCACTGGCCTGTGGGATCAACGCCGTCAGGTCGCCCTTTATGTCTCATCCGCCGAAGGTCTTCCTGCCAGCACATGGGCCGACATCGTTCGCGGCCATTGGGGCATCGAAAACCGCAACCATTATGTTCGCGATGTCTCCTGCGACGAGGATCGCAGCCGCATCCGTGACAATCCAGGCATCATCGCCAGAGCACGAAGCTTCGCTCTCAACATCATACGCCACAATGGCGTAACAAACGTCGCGCAGGCCCTCTGGAGGGGCGCGCTCGCGCTCGATCATATCCTCGCTTACAAAGCAATCTGAATAGCGTTGAACAGCCCTGGGTTTACGTGCTCGGCATCGCACGGTAGATTGATAGTATATTATCATGTGACAGAGAGCAAGCTGGCGGGCACGCAACTTGCTCCCAAGCGCACATGAGTTTCATCTGCAGCTGTGACTTGGCCGCTCCGGCGGCTCGAGCATTGACTGATTTGGCAAACGCGAGGAAACCATCATGCCCACCAAGAAAGAATCACCAACGTTCGAGACGATTCCCGCCGGCACCTCGGTGACCTGGCACTACCGCAGCGCCATCGGCCACGGTACCGTCACCGGCGTCCACAAGATGGGAACGACGGCCGACAACACGATGTACTCGGTTACGCAACACGACCACCACCCGGGCGAACCGGCCACCGTATCCCATTCCGGCAAGGCGCTGACTCGCGCCAAGAAGTAGATTCGATTTGACGAGCGGCGGCCCGGAACGCTGATTACTGGCACAGCGGAGATCAAGGAGCAATTATGACTGAAGCCAATGCGAAGTTGAGCGGCGCCGATTTTGGTCGAGGCATTTCGCTGGCGTCGATCAAGGACAGCTCGCTGCTGCTCGGGCATGCGAATGGCGAGCCGGTGATCCTGGTGCGCCAGGGTGACGTTATTCATGCCGTCGGTGCCATCTGCACGCACTACGGCGCCCCGCTTGCCGATGGCTTGCTGGTCGGCGATACCGTGCGTTGTCCTTGGCACCACGCTTGTTTCAGCTTGCGCAATGGCGAGATGCTGCGCGCGCCGGCGTTGACCCCGATTGCTTGCTGGAAGGTCGAACAGCGAGGCGGCGTCGTTTATGTACGCGAAAGGCTCGAACGTCCGCGTCCCGATGTACAGGCTGCGCCGGGCACGCTGCCGGGGTCAATCGTCATCGTCGGCGGCGGCGGTGCCGGAAACGCTGCGGCCGAAATGCTGCGCCAGCTCGGGTACTCGGGCAGCATCACGATACTCAGCGCCGATGCGTCGCCGCCATACGACCGGCCGAACCTCTCGAAAGGCGGCCTTGCGGGTACCGGTGCCGCTGAGGTCACGCCGCCGCGCTCGGCCCAGTTCTACCGCGACCAGCAAATCGACCTGCGGCTGAACGTGCGCGTCGCACGCATCGACGTGACCGGGCGACAGGTCGAGCTCGAAGACGGCAGCCGGCAAGGCTATGACGCGCTGCTGCTGGCTACCGGCGCCGATCCGGTGCGCCTCGATTTCCCCGGCGCCGATCTGCCACACGTGCACTATCTGCGAACTGCCGCCGATTGCGACGCGCTGGTCGCCGCCGCGGAGAAAGCCAAGCACGTAGTCATCATCGGCGCCAGCTTCATAGGCCTCGAAGTTGCCGCGTCGCTGCGCTCGCGCAAGCTCGACGTGCAGGTGGTCGGGCGCGAGGTGGTTCCGATGGAAAAGGTTCTCGGCCCGGCGGTCGGCAGGTTCATCCGTTCGCTTCACGAGCAGCACGGCGTGGGGTTTCACCTCGGGTGCACGCCGGCCTCGATCGATGCAAGCGCCGTGACCCTGAGCAACGGCGAACGACTTGCAGCGGACCTGATCGTGATCGGCGTCGGCGTCAGGGCGAACGTGGCACTGGCGCAGCAGGCGGGTCTGGCTTTGGGTGGCGGTGGCATCAGCGTCAACGAGCATCTCGAAACCAGCACGCCGGGGATCTACGCGGCCGGTGACATCGCGGCCTGGCCCGATCCGCTCAGCAGCGCGCGCATTCGCGTCGAACACTGGGTGGTCGCCGAGCGGCAGGGCCAGACGGCAGCACGCAACATGCTCGGAGCGCGCGAGCGCTTCACGGCGGTGCCGTTCTTCTGGACCAAGCAATACGATTTCGGCCTGCGCTATGTCGGCCACGCCGAACGCTTCGACACGGTCGACATCGAGGGCAGTCTCGATGCACACGACTGCCAGATCACGTACTTACGCGGCGGCCGCAAACTCGCCGTGGCCCTCGTGCGTCGCGATCTCGAAGGGCTGCGCACCGAAGTGGAATTCGAGCGCACGATCGATGCCAACGAGGCGACGCCGGTTCCGGGTCAGGAGTCGGGCTCGGGCTCGGGGCTGAGCCTTGCAAGGGAGCGAGCATCGTGACAGCGAAATTCAAGGTCGGCGACCACGTAACCTGGAATTCGGAAGCGGGGCACGTCAGCGGCAAGATCACCAAGGTCCATACGCAAGACGTCGACTACAAGGGCTACACCCATCATGCGACCGCGGCCGAGCCGCAGTACGAGATCGAGAGCGACAAGAGCGACCACATCGCGATACACAAGGGTGCGGCGCTGAAGAAGAAAGGCGACTGAAATCCCGGGCAACGAACCGAGCCCATTGAAAGGAGGACAAATGCGTACCCCTGCAAGTATCGGCAAGCATCCGATCCATCCCATGTTGGTGGTGTTCCCGCTCGGCCTGTGGATCTTTTCTCTGGTCTGCGACCTGATCGGGTTGAACGTCGCGACACCGGACGTCTGGCACACCGTGGCGTTCTACAGCATGGTCGGCGGCCTGATTGGCGCGCTGGCCGCGGCGGTGCCTGGGTTGATCGATCTGCTCTATTACAAGGGCGGTGCGCCGCCGGTCAAGAAAATTGCCTTGACGCACATGGTGATCAATCTCTCGGTCGTCGTGCTGTACGCGGTGAATATCTGGCTGCGCATCGACCGCCAGGACGGCATGAACGTTCCAATCGTCCTTTCCGCCATCGGCGTGTGCGCGATCGCCGTGTCAGGTTGGCTCGGTGGGCAAATGGTGCACGTCTATGGCGTCGGAGTCGAAGGTCGCGAATGACGGCGCCCCTCGAGACCATGCAAAGGTGTGGGGAGTTCACGCCGCGGCTGAGATGGGGCTGGGGTCATTCGCTGGTCGGAAGTCGGGATAAAGCCTTCGAAATGACCCCTCCAAAGTCCCGTCGAGAACGGCGACATGAACATCAAGGAAAGGCTGCACGGTCCATCTGTTCCAGCGCATCTGCTGTTTCTTGTTCATCCGCCGGGCCACGATCTCATTGATTGCACTCTCAACGAAGGCGGTCGAAATCGGCTCGCCGCGCCGACGGCGAGCGCCATAGTTGGCCAGTGTAGACTGGTTCGCCTCGAGATAGACGATCAGGTCGTGGAGATGGTGCCGCAGGGTTCGGATACCCTCGATGTCACGGATGTTCTTGGCCTCCGTCCAGCAGGAGATGCCGGCAAGCTTAATCAGGCAGCCTTTCCAGCGGCCGTGCCAAAGCCGCCACTTCGCATGTTCGATGTCGCGGTAGGCCATAACGCTGGCATAGGCGCCAACGGTTCCGGCGCCGAGACCGGTTGCGGTCTGCAGGGCGTGCTCGAACCGCATGGCGATATGGAACCATGTGTGGACGGCCCTGTGGGTTCAAGAGCTTCGAAAAAAATTCTGACGGGCGGGTCGATTGCGATCATGTGTCCGGCCTCCGACGCGGCACGAAGACCGCTGGCCCAGATGGAATTCGCGATCCGCTCCCAAACAATCCAGCGGCTTCGAGAGCCATTGGTTCCAACGGGCTTTCCGGATCGTCGATTCGACCGATCGTCATCTCTGTCAGCTCTTGTACCCCGGCATCCACGCGCGGCTCACCGGGAGATCGACCGTAGCCGATCTCCGCACCACGCGTCTTCGTGGCCCTTGCCGGTTGTGCCGGTCGGGCCATCTGGTTGGTCAATCACGGCCGAAACCCCGTGGCGGCTCGATCGTCTGAAGCTCCAAGAGATCGAGTTCGACAATCGCCTGTAACGCCTCGGCCGTGGTGCCATCCCGTTGGTTGTCCGGCAGGGCTTGCAGCCACGTGGCGTATTCCGCCTGGAGGTTCGTTAGCGTGCTGACGGCGTCACGCCAGCGCTGGATCCGGCCGCGCCGGTCGGCCGGACGGCGGACACGAACAACCGGGGCGCCATCGGTACGCGCGGCACGAAAGCGTGCCTGGCGTTCCGCGCCGGTCATTGGGGTATCACCGATCGAGGGACGGGACATGGGTCCACTCCGCGGCGTCACGTAACGGAACGTTGATCATGTCGCCCCCGTCGCGGCGATGGCAGCCGGACGCCGATAGGCCTCACCGCTCCTCATCATTGCCCAGGCGATCCGCGCCATCTTGTTGGCCAGCGCGACCGCGACAAGTTTGCGCGGCTTGTGCTGCAGCAGGTTCAGCAGCCACGCCGAGGCGTGCTTGTTGCTCGGCCGGGTGGCGAACCGGATCACCGCGGTGGCGCCAGTCACGAGTAAGCGGCGCAACCGTTCATTGCCGGCGCGGCTGATCCCTCCAATGCGCTGCTTCCCACCGGTCGAATGTTCTCTCGGCGTTAACCCAATCCAGGCTGCCAGATGGCGGCCGGATTCGAACGCTATCGGATCGACCTCGGTCGCGAGCGTTAGCGCGATGATCCGACCGACGCCCGGAATAGTGGCCAGCCGCTGGCTGAGTGCATTGGCCTTGTACGCGGCGGTCAATTTCACCTCGATCTCATTCAGTTTGCTGTCGAGGTGTTCGATCTCCTGACCCAGCAGCGCCAGCATTTCCCCGGCCTCGGACGGGATGATTGTCACCGCCTCGATCGCTTCAAGTAAAGGTGTAATCTGGCTGATCCCCTTCCCGGCGATAATGCCGAATTCAGCGGCATGGCCGCGGAGCGCGTTGACGAGTTGGGTACGCTGGTTGACCAGCGTCTCACGCACTTTCAGGACCATCCCCTGCCGCGGCGGACGGCCGCCTGGTGCGCGCGGTGCGTGGCGCAGGACGTCGCGAAAACGGGTGAGGTTCATTGGCGACGGGAGTGGGGCTTCGGTGGCTATCTCATCTGCCCGAAGCACGACCGGCTGCTGAGCGCGGCGTGCCCCAGATGCCTGCAACAATCGGCATTCCATCCCGTGAACGGCAGGTTGCGGCTTTGGTGCTCCGCTTGCAGTGCCTGCGTGGACATCATGCCGGAACTGAGCACGAGCAGGACGTGGCCGCCGCGCGCACAGCCGGTCGCGAGAGCTTGCAGGACGGTGCGGCTAGGGCCGGGCGCCCGGTCTTCGCTGCTCGGCGTTCAAGTGTCGGTGGCGGCGAGAATCCGCGTTTAGACGGCGCGGACGCTCAGTCGCGGCCTCCGAGCGGGACAATGGCGGCGCTGTTGTTGGGGTGACGGAGGCGCGTCAGTGACGCGCTTGGGCGTGCCTGCGCGAGGAGAGGATCCAGGTTCGGGGAGGACATAGCGGCGAGTGCCTGGCAGACTTGCGGGTAAGCACGGCGCCGATCTCAACCTGCAAGTTCTGTATCGACGCCGTGCCCCACACCGTGCCGGGCACGAATGCAGGACGAGTATCCTGCCAATGAGGGCGTTCGTCTACGTAGCG